>CAJDTM010000047.1_pt1 | contig 34341 bp, 31 predicted proteins | sample 7389831 | NCBI WGS metagenome assembly CAJDTM01 (sample SAMEA7055656, study PRJEB34461) | soil metagenome | biome: terrestrial ecosystem; feature: Peninsula; material: soil | place: Antarctica | collected 2016
GCCCTCCGTTTGGCTGCCGAGTCGGACTTGGATCTGGTTGAGGTAGCACCGACGGCCAAGCCGCCGGTGTGCAAACTGATGGACTTCGGTAAGTACAAGTATGAGGCGGCCGTCAAGGCCCGTGAAGCCCGGAAAAACCAGACGAACACCGTCCTTAAGGAAATCCGCTTCCGCCTCAAGATCGACAAGCATGACTATGAGACGAAGCGCGGCCATGCACTGCGCTTCCTCGGCACCGGCGACAAGGTCAAGGCCATGATCCAGTTCCGCGGCCGTGAGCAACAGCGTCCGGAGATGGGCATCCGACTTTTGCAGAAGTTTGCTGAAGACGTTGCCGAGGTGGGTGTCATAGAATCGAGCCCCCGCATCGACGGGCGCAACATGGTCATGGTCATCGGACCCCTGAAGAACAAGGCAGAGGCCAAGGCCGAGGCGCGTCGCCAGCAGCAGCGTGCCGAGGCCAAGGCGCACAACGAGGCCGTCGCCAATGGCACCGCCCGCGTCGACGTGGACCGGAACAACAAGACGCCGATGACGCAGTCCCTGGCGGACCTGCTGCCCGAAGGCCTGCATCTTGGTGACAGCCCGGCAGCTCCCAGCGAACAGGGGGAGGCGGCTGCGGCGGCCGAACCCGTTTCGACGCCAGCGCCCGCCGTCGAGTCCGCCCCGGTTGCGGAGAAGGCGCCTGTTGTCAAGGATGCGGTTGCGGAGAAGGCGCCCGAGGCCACGGCCCCGGTCGCCCAAAAGGAGCCTGCCGCCAAGGCCCCCGCGGCCAGGGCTGCAGTTGCCGAGAAGGCGCCTGCCGCCAAGTCCCCGATGGCGGCAAGGCCGGCAGCGAAGGCCCCGGCACCGGTTGCCGCCAAGCCGGCCGCTGCGCCGAAGCCGGTTGCTGCCAAGCCGATCCCCATGCCCAAGCCCATGGCCAAGCCGGCTGCAAAGCCTGCTGCCAGGCCTGCTGCGAAGGCTGCTCCCGCAAAGAGCGCAGCTGCGGCCGACCCCAAAGACTCAGCTGAATAGGGCTCACCCCCTTTTCCGCGGTGAATATACACCCCCCACAGTGACCCAACCAGTCGCTGCAAGAGAACCACAGGCAGCGCCGGTGGATACGTAAGGAGACAGGTCCTCATGCCTAAAATGAAGACACACAGTGGTGCAAAGAAGCGATTCAAGCTGACCGGTTCCGGCAAGCTCCGTCGCCAGCAGGCCAACCGCCGCCACTACCTGGAGCACAAGCCTTCCAGCTTGAAGCGCCGCCTGAAGGGTGACCTGCTGGTCGCCAAGGCAGACGTGCGCAACATCAAGAAGATGCTCGGCATCTAATTTCGCAAGTCAATCGGTGTGATTCCCAGTTCCGGGTCTGGCACCAATCCAAACAAAGCCTTCCCTGGCATGATTGGCTTGGGATCTTTAAACTTGAAGGAGTACGCACGTGGCACGTGTGAAGAGGGCTGTAAACGCCCACAAAAAGCGTCGGGTTATTCTGGAGCGGGCAAAGGGCTACCGCGGACAGCGTTCACGCCTGTACCGCAAGGCCAAGGAACAGCTGCTGCACTCGTTTGTGTACAGCTACGGTGACCGCCGCAAGCGCAAGGGTGACTTCCGTCGCCTGTGGATCCAGCGCATCAACGCCGCCTCCCGCGCCAACGGCCTGACCTACAACCGCCTGATCCAGGGCCTGAAGGCAGCCGAGATCGAGGTGGACCGCCGCATGCTGGCCGACCTGGCCGTCAACGATGCCGGTGCTTTCACCGCACTGGTGAAGCTCGCCAAGGCTGCCCTGCCCGCGGACACCTCCGCACCGGCGGCAAAATAACACCAACCCAGCGGAAAGCGAGCTTTCCGTACTCTCGCAGGCGGACTGCTAAAGTCCTATGCATGAGTGAACCCGGGCGCCCGCCAGCTGATGCAATGACCAATCCTCGAGCAGATCGAGTGAGGGAAGTTGCCAAGCTGGCAGGGCGCTCGGGCCGTTTAAAGCGCCGGCAGTTTCTCGTCGAAGGACCCCAGGGAGTCCGCGAGGCCCTGCAGGCCCACCGGGACTGTCTCGACGCCGGCGGCACGGCCGTCGTGGCGGCCCTCTACGCCACGGTCGATTGCCTTAAACGCCATGACGAGTTGATGGAACTCGCGTCCCATCCCGCTACGAGGCTGCAGGTCCGCATCGCCAGCGACATGGTGCTCGCGGCCATGACGGATACCGTCAACCCGCAGGGCGTCGTGGCCGTTTGCAACTTTGTGGACGTGCCGCTCGCGGAAGTGCTCGCCGCCAAGCCAAGGCTGCTCGCCATGTTGTGCCGGGTGCAGGACCCCGGCAACGCCGGGACCGTGCTGCGTGCCGCCGACGCCGCGGGCGCGGACGCCGTCATCTTCACCGGGTCCAGTGTCGACATTTACAACCCCAAGGCTGTGCGTGCCACGGCAGGTTCCCTGTTCCACCTGCCGGTGGTGCGCGGCGTTGACCTTGCTGACACTGTGGCCGCGGCCAAGGCTGCCGGCCTGGGCATCCTCGCCGCCGACGGCTACGGCTCGCTGAACCTCGACCTGCTTCAGGATGAAAGCGCAGCGAGGGCCTTCGAGCAACAGATCCCCGACTCCCAGTACGTCCTGGAGGAGCCCACCTTGTGGCTCTTCGGCAATGAGGCACAGGGCCTGGCCGGGGAGGAAAAGGCCCTGGCCGAGCACCGCGTTGCCGTCCCTGTTTATGGCGAGGCGGAATCGCTGAACCTGGGCACCGCCGCCACCGTGTGCCTCTACGCCAGCGCCAGGGCCCAGCGCCGGGCGGACTAGGGACGCCTCACCGGGAGGTGCCGAACCGCCTACGCCCTGTGCCCAGTACACTTTGAAGGCCGGGCCGGTGCGGTGCGGAAACTATTGAAGGGACCCCCTAGTGGCTCACGGCGGAGGCAGTAAGGCGATCCTGGCCGCGCTGGCGGCAAACTTGTCCATAGCGGTGCTGAAATTCCTGGCCTACCTGCTGACCCTGTCTTCGTCAATGCTGGCCGAATCCATCCACTCCCTGGCCGATTCGGGCAACCAGCTGCTGTTGCTGGTTGGCGGGAAGAGGGCCAAACGGCAGGCCAGCCCCGAGCACCCCTTCGGCTACGGGCGCGAACGTTACGTGTATGCGTTCCTGGTCTCCATCATCCTCTTCAGCGTCGGCGGCGTCTTTGCCCTGTACGAGGCCTATTCGAAGTGGCAGCACCCGCACGGAATGGAACCGAGGTGGGCGTGGGTGCCGCTGGTGGTGCTGGTGGGCTCGATCCTGCTGGAGGGAAATTCCTTCCGCACGGCCATTCGGGAGTCCAACCTTACGCGTGGCGCCAAGAGCTGGGGGCAATTCATCAGGACCGCCAAGGCCCCTGAGCTGCCGGTGGTGCTGCTGGAGGACGCCGCCGCCCTGCTGGGCCTGGTCTTCGCCCTGTTTGGCGTCACCTTGACCATCGTGACCGGGAACGGGCACTGGGATGCCGCCGGAACCGCGTTGATCGGGGTGCTGCTGGTGGCAGTGGCTGTGGTGCTTGCCGTGGAGACCAAGTCCCTCCTGCTGGGGGAATCGGCCACCAGGGAGGACATCAGGGCCATCGAGGCGGCCCTGGTGGGGCCTGGGGTGAGCGGCATCATCCACCTGAAGACGCTGCACCTGGGGCCGGAGGAATTGCTGGTGGCAGCCAAGATTGCCGTGGAGCAGACAGAGACCGGAACCCAGATTGCCGAGGCCATCGATGCCGCCGAAATGCGCGTGCGCAGCGCGGTCCCCATCGCCACGGTCATCTACCTTGAGCCGGACATCTACTCGGGCGTGAAGGAATCCCGGCAGTAGCAGGCTTCGTCATGCCTTACGGGGGCAGTGGCCCCCATTACACGGCGGCGACGCGCCGGGTGCGCCGCTCAAGCAGGCCGCTGGCCAGGGCGATCACCAGGCCCAGGACGGCCAGGACCGCGCCGACCAGTGCCGGGGCCGTGAAGCCCCAGCCCCAGGAGATGACCAGCCCGCCGGCGAAGGCGCCCAGGGCGTTGGCCAGGTTCAAGGCGGAGTGGTTCAGTGAGGAAGCCAGCGTGGGCGCCCCGGGTGACACGTCCAGCAGCCGGGTCTGCAGCGACGGAACGAGCATGGAGCCGGAGGCCCCGACGACGAAGATCATGACCAGTGCCAGCCATTGGATGTGGACCGTCATCGCGTAAACCACCAGAACGACGGCGATGAACGCCATGGTGATGAAGATGCTGCCCAGAACCGACCAGTCCGCCAGCTTTCCGCCTGCAAGGCTGCCGGCCACCATGCCCACGCCGTACAGGCCAACAATGACCGGCAGGAAGTCCGCCGGGAAGCCGGCGACGTCGGTCATGGTGTTGGCCACGTAGGTGTAGACGGCGAAGAAACCGCCAAAGCCGACGACGCCCACCAGCAGCGTCAGCCAGACCTGGCCCCGCTTCAGGGCGCCAAGTTCCCGGCGCAGGCTCGCGTCCGGGTGGGCTTTTTGGGAGGGGATGACCACGACAATGAACGAAATGGTCACGAGCCCGATGAACGCCACCAGCACGAACATCAGCCGCCAGCCGAATTGCTGGCCCACCAGGGTGGCCAGCGGCACGCCCACCACGTTCGCCACCGCCAGGCCCATCATGACCATGGCAATGGCCCGGCCCCGCTTGGTGGGGGCCACCAGCGATGCGGCGAGCACGGCTGCCACACCAAAGTAGGCGCCGTGCGGCAGACCGGCCACAAAGCGGGTCACCATCAACGTGGTGTAGTCCTGGGCGAAGAACGAGGACAGGTTTCCCACGGTGAACAGGGCCATGAGGGCCAGCGCAAGCGTCTTGCGCCGCCACCTGGCACTGACGGCCACCAGCAGCGGCGCGCCCACCACCACCCCGAGGGCGTAGGCGGAGATGACGTGGCCGGCTTCGGGCACGGAGACGCCCACGCCCTCGGCCACGTTCGGCAGGAGGCCCATCATGGCAAATTCGGTCGTGCCGATGCCGAAGCCGCCAATGGCCAGGGCGAAAATCGCCCAGGCGGCCGCGTTCGGTGATGCCGGTTTGGTGGACGGCACGGCGGTAGTGGTGGTCATGGAACAGTCTCCCACTGGGTGTGTGCACCCGCTGTCGGAATGGTGGGCGGGCGGGCGGCGCAACGGGCCGCGGAAATGGTGGACATGACGGCGCTGTCCGGGTCCAGTCTAGTTGCGCTTATGCTGGGTCCGTGACTTCAAGCAAACAAATCGTCGGCGGCGCCCTTGTCGATTCCCTGACCCGGCCCACCCGGCTCCTGGCCGCCCGGCGCACTGCGCCGCCGGAGTTTGCCGGCATGTGGGAATTTCCCGGCGGCAAGGTGGAGCCGGGCGAGGGTGTCAGGGAGGCCCTGCACCGCGAACTCGCCGAGGAGTTGGGCGTTACGGTCCGCCTTGGTGCCGAACTGGAAGGTCCCACGCCGGATGGCTGGCCGCTGGCCCCCGGGGCGGCCATGCGCGTATGGCTGGCCCAGGTGACGGCCGGCTCGCCCGAACCACTGGAGGACCACGACGAGCTGCGGTGGGTGGAGCTCCGCGGCGCGGACGTGCTGGAGCTGGCGTGGATCCCGGCCGACCTGCCCATCGTGCAGGCCCTGAAGCTCCTGGACCCGCCGCACTGAGGCTGTTGAAAACGGCCGCCCCTGTGCCACACTGGGGGTTAGCCAATAGCTCAAGGAGGTTGTGCAGTGACATCGTCCGAGAACCACAATGAGACAGCCCCGGCCGAGGCCGGCGGTGCCAGCGAGGAAACGAAGGAAAAGTTTCGCCAGGCACTGGAAAACAAAAAGAACCAGCACCACGGCAGCGTGGAAGCTGCGGGCGGTGCCAAGATCAACGCCCAGCACGGTGCCGCGCAGCACAAGCGTGAATTCCGCCGCAAGAGCGGATAGCCACGGCCGGGGCGGTCGCCACGGCTAAAAAAGTGTGGGCACACTATCGGCAGGGGCGGGGGCAGCCACGGTTGCCCCCGCCCCTCCACCGGCCCGCCGCGGGTCGTGGATGAACCCGGCCGGAGCGGCAAAGCCGTGCCGGCGCTTGGCGGCGTTGACGCGGGCCGCCAACCACCGCCGGTAGTCCTTGGCAGCGTAGGAGCCCTGGCCGTAAAGCCGCCGGTAGCGACCCACGAGGGCAGGGTGTTCCCGGGCAAGCCACTGCATGAACCATTCGCGGGAGCCCGGGCGCAGGTACAGGGCGCCGGCACTGACCCCCGTGGCCCCGGCAACGGCCAGGGCGGCAAACAGGGCATCGAGGGCGTCCTCGGAATCCGTCAGCCACGGCAGGACAGGCATGGACATGACCCCGCACTGCAGGCCCGCGTCGCGCAGCTTGCCGACCAGGGACAGGCGGGCCTTGGGCGAAGGCGTGCCGGGCTCGATGGAAGCGGCCAGGCCCTCATCAAGGAGGGCCAGCGAAATGCCCACGCCCACATCCACCTGGCGGGCCGCCGCCTGCAGCAGGGGGATATCCCGCCCCAGCAGGGTTCCCTTGGTCAGGATTGAAAACGGTGTGCCGGAACCGGCCAGGGCCGCGATGATGCCCGGCATGAGCCGGTACCGGCCCTCCGCGCGCTGGTAGGGGTCTGTGTTGGTGCCCAACGCCACGTGCTGACGCTGCCATGACGGCCTGTCCAGTTCCCTGCGCAGCACTGCGGCCACATTCACCTTCACCACCACCTGCGAATCAAAGTCCGCCCCGGAGTCCAGGTCCAGATAACTGTGGGTCTTCCGGGCGAAGCAGTAGACACAGGCGTGGGAACAGCCCCGGTACGGGTTGACCGTCCATTCAAACGGCATGGACGAGGTGGCAGGTACCTTGTTTAGCGCGCTCTTGGCCAGCACCTCATGGAACGTGACACCGGCAAATTCCGGGGTCTGCACGCTCTTGACCAGGCCGGCCAGGGGGATCAGGGGCACCGCTGCACCGTCAGCCTCCCCGCCCGGCCGCCCCGGGGCCGGGAAGAGTGGTTCGTTGAGTTGCTGCCTGGACCACCGCATGCACCAAGTCGAACATATATTCGATTGATCGTCAATGCCCCACCTCAATGCCCCACCTCCAGGCCCGAGCTCCGGCAGGCAGGTTACCCTTGAGTATTACTGTGTCATGGATCACAGCCCCGCGGTTAGTCCGTGGGCCCGGGCACCTGGACATGCACCTTCACCGGCAAAGCAAAAGGAGCTGGCAATGACAAACCTGGCCACGATCGTGGGAAACTCCGCGGCACGCCATCCGGGCGGCGTCGCCATCAAGATGGACAGCGTCGAGATCACGTTCGGGGCGCTGGAACTGCTCAGTGCCAAGGTGGCCCGATTGTTGGCCTCCCGGGGCATCAGGCCGGGGGACAGGGTGGCGCTGATCTCGCCCAACCTGCCCCAGATGCCCCCCATCTACTACGGAATCCTGCGCTACGGAGCAGTCGTGGTGCCGCTGAACCCGCTCCTGAAGTCCCGCGAGGTTCGGTACCACCTCGAAGACTCGGGTGCCTCGCTCGCCTTCGCGTGGGAGGGCGTCATGGGGGAGGTGGCACCGGCGGCTGCGGACACCGGTACGCCGGTCATTCCCATCGACGCCGGGTCCGCGGTGGCCGCAGCGGAGTCGGAGGACACCGCCGTCATCCTGTACACCTCCGGCACCACCGGCAGGCCCAAGGGTGCCGAGCTCACGCACGGGAACCTGCGCAGCAACGCCGAGGTCTCCGTCGAACTGTTCAGGAGCCGGGAGGGCGACGTGATTTTTGGCGGCCTGCCGTTCTTCCACATCTTTGGGCAGACGTGTGCGCTGAATTCGGCCGTCATGGCGGGCGCCACTGTGACCATCCTGCCCAAGTTCGACCCCGTCAAGGCCCTGGAAATCATCCAGCGGGACAAGGTCACCATCTTCGCGGGCGTCCCCACCATGTACATCGCCCTGCTCAGGACGCCGGGGCGGGAAAATTATGATGCTTCCAGCCTGCGCGTGGCCGCCTCGGGCGGCTCGCCGCTGCCGCTGGAGGTCCTGCACGAATTTGAAACCACCTTTGGCGCCACGATGCTCGAAGGCTACGGCCTGTCGGAGACGTCCCCCGTGGTCACGTTCAACCAGCTCGATGGAATCCGCAAACCCGGCTCCATCGGCCAGGTGGTCACCGGCGCCCGGCTGAGGGTCCTCGACGATGACGGCAACGACGTCGAGCCCGGGGCCGTGGGGGAAATTGCCGTGGCCGGTCCCTACGTGATGAAGGGGTACTGGAACAACCCCGAGGCGACGGCGGCGGCCATCCCTGACGGCTGGTTCCGCACCGGAGACCTGGGCCGCAAGGACGAGGACGGCGTCTACTTCATCGTGGACCGGAAGAAAGACATGATTCTGCGCGGCGGTTACAACATCTACCCGAGGGAGGTCGAGGAGGTCCTGTACGAGCACCCGGCCGTGGCCGAGGCCGCCGTCGTCGGCCGCCCGGACCCCGTCCATGGCGAGGAGGTCTACGCTGCCGTGGCGCTCAAGGCCGGGGCCGACGGCGCCGATGACCCGGACGCGCTCGCCGCCAGCATCGTCGAATTCGTCAAGGACCGGGTGGCCGCCTACAAGTTTCCGCGCCGGGTGGTCATCATGGATTCCCTGCCCAAGGGACCCACAGGCAAGATCCTCAAGCGTGAGATCACCATCCCGGAAGGTTGAACCCGAAGCGCGCTAAAGCAGTTCCCACGTCACGGCCACGGATGCGGAGACGTTGCTCTGGCCAGGTTCAATCGTCATGGCCATGTCGGCGCCCGACGACATGGCGCGGGCCATCAGGGGCACCGGACCGGCCGCGTGCGCCTGGCCTTCGGTGACGGAACGCACGGCTCCGAGCGTGCGCCCGGCCAGCCGGGCATAGAGTTCGGCAGCGCGTTTCGCGTCGGCCCAGGCAACAGCGCGTGCGCCGTCCTGGGCGGCGGCAGGGTCCGACATCGCGGGGCGTAGCCCGTTGAGCCGGACGCAATCGTTGCCGGTCTCCACCACTGCGGCAATGATGTCCTCGGCGCCATCGTTGTAGCGCAGGAGCACGTTCAGGGTGGAGGAGACCGTGTAGCCGGTGACGACGGTGCCCAGGTTGTCCTGCCAGCGCGTGTCCACCCGCACGTCGAGCGCCGTGGAACTCACGGCATCCCGGGCCACCTTCAGGGCCAGCAGCTGCGCATGCACGGCATTCACGGCCTCGGCGGCTGCGGCGTAGGCGTCGCGGACGGTGCCCCGTTGCGCCTCAATGCCAATGTTGATGTTGAAGTAGTCGGGCGCCGCGGAAACTGTGCCCTGCCCGCTGACGGTGACGGTGGTGGGGGTGGTGGCGTCATGCATGGTGCTGCCTTCCGGGAGATTGGTCGACGACGCCCGCGCGGGCCGCCTTGTTGGTCACGCCGGGCTTGCTTAAGTTGCGGCGGCACTGCTTGTTCCGCAAGGCCGCCAGCCGGTCGATCGTGGGCAGCTCCCGGTAGCCGCCGTCGGCCAGCCCGGCGTTGCGCTCAAAGAAGTTCCGGCTGCCGGGGTCCCCGGTGCGCCACCAGGACCAGCCGGCGCAGGCGGCGTAGAGCGGCAGGAACGGCAGTCCCAGGCAGCAGGCGTATTGGGTGGAGTGGCGGGCCTCGTGCCGCAGTAGTTCGGGGCGCGAGTCGATGAACTCCCGGTCAGCACGGCAGAAGACCACATTTCCCACGGTAAAGGCCCCGGCCGGCGGCAGCCGCAGCGTGTAGCGGGTGGCGAAGATGAGCCCGTCGGTGCCCCTTTTAACAGGCGTGCGGCTCAGCACCGCCAGCACAAGTCCCGCGGCGGTGGAGAGGTTCACCGCGTTGGCCATCTGGCGGATGCGCATGGCGGCGCCCACTTGGACGGCACCCTCGATGCAGGCTGGCAGCGCCAGGCGCGCGGCCGCCGTCGTACGCAATATCAGCAGGGCTGCACGGGTGGGCATGGGACGAGCGTAGCAACGCAGGCCGCGGAAGGGGAGGGATGACGGGTAAAGCGCCGGCACCGATTGCGCCGGACGGAGGGCGCCGGGGCCAGTTCAGAAACCCGCCGGACCGTCCCCTAGAATGGTGAGGGCGGCCCGAGCCGCCCCGCCGATTACTCTCACACGAGCTTAGGTAAAAACAGCAGATGTCTGACACGCCCCAGAAGACGGCCGACGCGCCCGAATCGACCATCACCCCTGCCGTCCCGGATCCGCTGGACGAGGCCGCCATCGGCGCCGCCGTCGAGCAGGCCCTCGCAGCCATTGCCGCCGCGGCGACCCTGGACGAGCTCAAGGCCGCCCGCCTGGCGCACGCCGGCGAGAAATCGCCGCTGAGCCTGGCCAACCGGGAGATCGGCGGGCTGTCCAAGGAATTCAAGGCCGCCGCCGGCAAGCTCATGGGGGCCTCCCGCGGCCGCGTTGCCAAGGCGCTCGCAGCCCGCACCGGGGTGCTCGAGGCCGAGGACGCAGCCCGCATCCTGGTTGAGGAAACCGTTGACGTCACCGCGGCCCCGCGCCGCCGACGCGCCGGGGCCCGCCACCCGCTGTCCACCCTGCAGGACCGCGTCTGCGACATCTTCGTGGGCATGGGCTGGGAAATCGCCGAAGGCCCCGAACTGGAGTCCGAGTGGTTTAACTTCGACGCCCTCAACTTCAAGCCGGACCACCCTGCCCGGGAAATGCAGGACACCTTCTTCGTGGAGCCGCCCGAGGCCCACCTGCTGCTGCGCACCCACACCTCCCCGGTGCAGGTGCGTGCCCTGCTGGAGCGCGAGCTGCCGGTTTACGTGCTGTGCCCCGGCAAGGTGTTCCGCACCGACGAGCTCGATGCCACGCACACGCCGGTGTTCCACCAGTTCGAGGGCCTGGCGATCGATAAGAAGCTGTCCATGGCGGATCTGGTCGGCACGCTGGAGCACTTCACCCGGCAGATGTTTGGCGCCGATGCGAAGGTGCGGATCCGCCCCAATTACTTCCCCTTTACCGAGCCGTCCGCGGAACTGGACATCTGGCACCCGGGCGCCAAGGGCGGCCCGCGCTGGATCGAATGGGGCGGCTGCGGCATGGTCAACCCGAACGTGCTCCGCGCGGCCGGGATCGACCCGGCGGAATACTCGGGCTTTGCCTTCGGGATGGGCATTGAACGTGCGCTCATGTTCCGCAACGATGTGGCGGACATGCACGACATGATCGAGGGCGACGTACGATTCAGCGAACACTTTGGGATGGAGATTTAAGCGGTGCGTATTCCACTGACTTGGCTGCGCGAATACGCGCAGGTGCCGGCAGGAGCAACTGCCGAAGACGTCATGGCCGACCTGGTCAAGGTTGGCTTTGAGGAAGAAGCCGTCCACCGCCCGCTGGACGGGATCAGCGGCCCCATCGTGGTGGGCCGGGTCCTCTCCAAGGTTCCGGAACCGCAGTCCAACGGCAAGACAATCAACTGGTGCACCGTCCGTGTGGTGCCGGAAGGTACCGAACAGACCCTGGACATTGACGGGATCGACCCCTCCGGCGTGCAGGGCATTGTCTGCGGCGCGCACAACTTCGAGGTGGGGGACAAGGTGGTGGTCACCCTGCCCGGATCCGTGCTGCCGGGGGACTTCCGCATCACCCCGCGCAAGACCTACGGCCACGTCTCCGCCGGCATGATCGCCTCGGTGCGCGAGTTGGGAACTGGCGAAGACCACGACGGCATCCTGGTGCTCTCCACCCTGGGCCTGGACCCCGAAGTGGGCACCGACGCGCTGGCACTGCTGGGCCTTGACGATGAAGCCGCTGAAATCAACGTGACCCCGGACCGCGGCTACGTTTTCAGCATCCGCGGCGCCGCCCGCGAGTACGCCCACGCCACCGGCACGCCATTTACCGACCCCGCCGCCCTGGTTTCCGTGACCGAAGCGACCGGCCCCGGCCATCCCGTCCGCTTGGAGGACCAGGCACCGATCTACGGCCTTCCCGGCTGCGACCGTTTTGTGGCACGGACGGTGCACGGAATTAATACATCCGCGCCAACTCCGACGTGGATGTCCTCGCGCCTGCGTCTGGCCGGCCTCCGCTCCATCTCGCTGCCCGTGGACATCTCCAACTACGTGATGCTCGAACTCGGCCAGCCGCTGCACTTTTACGACGCCGGCAAGCTCTCCGGCGACATCGTGGTGCGCCGCGCCGCCGTCGGGGAGACGCTGGAAACGCTCGACGGCAAGGTACGCACGTTGGACGCCGAAGACCTGCTCATCACCGACAGCTCCGGCGCCATCGGCATTGCCGGGGTCATGGGCGGGGCCTCCACCGAGGTCACCGCCGCCACCACCGCCGTGCTGATCGAGGCCGCCCACTTCGAGGAAGTCTCCATCGCCCGCTCGCGCCGCCGCCACAAGCTGCCTTCGGAAGCTTCCAAGCGCTTTGAGCGGGGCGTGGATTGGAACGTTGCGGACAAGGCTGCCCAGCGGGCCGTTGACCTGCTCGTCGAGCTGGCCGGTGGCACGGAGGACACCGCCGGAACGGATGTCGGCACCGGGCCGGCCCCCGTGGCGGTATTCCTGCCCGCCGGTTTTGCCTCCGCGCGCATTGGCATCGACTTCACCGCAGAACAGATCGTCGGCTCCCTGGCCGATCTGGGCGGCGTCGTCGCAAAGGTCGAAGGCGGATGGTCCGTCACGGCGCCCAGCTGGCGCCACGACCTGGCCACCCCCGAAGACCTGACCGAGGAGGTCGCCCGCCTGGTGGGCTACGACGCCATTCCCGCAACCCTCCCCACGGCCCCTCCGGGCCGCGGGTACTCCCGCACGCAGCAGCAGCGCCGCCGCGCGGTCCAGGCCCTGGCCGACTCCGGCCTGACCGAGGTCCTGGCCTACCCGTTTGTGTCCAAGACAGCCAATGACACGTTCGGCACGGCCCAGTCCGGCACGGAGCGGTCCGCCGTGAAGTTGGCCAACCCGCTCAGCGAGGAGTTGGGCTACCTGCGCACGTCCATGCTGCCGGGGCTGATCGAAACCGCCAAGCGGAACCACTCGCGCGGCTTCAGCGACCTGGCTCTCTTTGAATCCGGCCTGGTCTTTCTGCCCTCAGGCACGGTCGGCACCGCCGCCATTCCGCCGTTGGGCGCGAAGCCGTCCGACGACGTCCTGGACGCCCTGTATGACGGCATTCCATACCAGCCGCTCACCATTGGCGCAGTGTTCACCGGCAGGGACACCCCGGCCGCACCGGGGCACACCCCCCGCGCGTGGGACTGGGCCGACGCCATCGACGCGGCCCGCCTCGTGGCAGATGTCACCGGCGTCGAGCTGGTGGTGGTACAGGGCTCGCATCAGGCCTTCCACCCGGGCCGCGTCGCTGAGCTGAAGCTGCGCTCGGGAGAAGTGGTGGGCTATGCCGGTGAACTGCATCCAAAGCTGCTCGCTGATCAGCACCTGCCCGTCCGCACCGTGGCCATGGAGATCAACGCCAGCAAGGTGTTCGAGGCTGCCGCCGACGTCATTGTGGCCAAGCCGATCTCCACCTTCCCGGTCGCCACGCAGGACGTGGCACTGGTGGTTCCGGCGGAGATTCCGGCCGCAGACGTGCTGGAAGCACTGCGCGAAGGAGCCGGGGAACTGCTCGAGGATGTTGCCCTGTTTGACGAATACCGTGGCGCTGCCATCCCGGACGGCAGCAAGTCGCTCGCGTTTGGGCTGCGTTTCCGTGCCACAGACCGCACGCTCACGGCCGACGAGGCATCCAAGGCCCGGGCGTCCGCCGTCGCGCTGGCCGGCGAAAGGTTCGGCGCCACCCAGCGGTGACCCCTTCCCAACCTGGGTCGCAGCGGGTGCAGGCAAAGAGGCGATTTTCGCGTTCTTCAGCACCTGCTGCGGCCCAGAAGTTTAGGCGCCGCGGAGTGGTCTCCGTGCCGGCCAGTGGCTGGGTGGACGTCCCCCCACGTGCGGATCCATGGGAAAGGCACCGGGGCTGCCGCAACAGCGCCCCGGCCGCGGATACCGTTTGCGGAAAGGGACACCGGCAGGGCGGTGTCCCTTTCCGCAAACGGTGTCCCTTGTGGCGCAGGGGCCTGCCCGACGGCCGGTTACGGGCGCCGGGCGACCTTGCCGTGGCCGGGACACAACCAGTCGACGTCGAGTCCTTCCAATACGGACGTCGAGGCCAGGGCCTGGGGCTTGTCGGTGATCAGCAGCCGGGGGAACTGCCTGAGCGATCCGTCGGGCTGGACCTTGACGGCGTCACCGCAGAAGACTGTCCGTTCCCAGACGAAGGCGAAATGCCCCGGGGTGTGTCCGGGTGTGGCGACGGCCCCGATGCCTTCGGGGAAGCCGGGGGAGCCGTCGGGTTCGCTGACGGCGTCCGGCAACGCCGGGAGTGAGACGAGGCTGAGGAATCGTCGAAACGCCGTCCCGCTTTTGGTGTGGCGCCGCAGGACGTCCTCTTCGGCCCGGCCAAGCCACAACTTCGCGTCCGTGGCCTCCACCAGCGCCAACGCGGCGCCGGCATGGTCCGTGTCGCCGTGGGTGAGCAGGATGTGGCCCACCGTGCCGAGGATGCCTGCAGCATCGCCCAGGGGGATCACGTAGCCGTTGGAGCCGCGCGACTTTTCCAGTTGGAATGCACCGTTTTCAAGCTCGATCATGGATGCATCATGGCACGGATCTGGCCGCAGGGGCGCTAATGTGGTGCCAACACCCCACGCGCCCGATTCCGGGTGGCCGGGACATTTCCATTCCGACCCTTGAAAGGGTGGCGATCTGATGGAACTATTTAGCCGGCCCCAACCCGGAACGTTCCCGATGACGGTCAAGCTGCTGATAGCAATCCTGATCCCTTCCGCCGTGGCCAGCCTGATTGGCGGACCCTCGGTGGGGATGGGATTTGGCCTGGCCATGGGCCTGGGCATGGCAGTCACACCAGTCAGCCGCACCTGGCAGGCGGGCGTGCTCATCACCGTGGGAGCCTGTGTCGGTGCGTTGGCGTCGCTGGCCGGTTCGATGCCGTGGGCCATTGCCCTGCTGATCTTTGTCTCGGCCATCCTCTTTGCCGCCACCAACCAGCGCTCGGCGGGCCTGTTGTCCCTGGCCCCGATTTTTGTGATCCTGTTCGGACCCGGCCCCATCAACCTCAGCTGGTGGTCCGCCTTCTTGTGGATCCTTGCCGGCGGGGTGGTCGGCGGCATCGTCACCCGCGTCCTGAAATTCCAGGCCCCCACACTGCCGGTGGCGCGAAGGACGGCCTGGGAACATGGGATTGTGGTCGGTGTCCTGTGCGCCGGGGTTATGTACTGGACGTTGTCCGAGAACGTCCCGCACGGATACTGGATCGCGGTCACGGTCCTCATGGCGTTGCGGCCGTTGCCTGACCAGCGCCGCCAGACGCTCCACGGCCGGCTGGTCGGAACCGTGCTGGGCGCATTGATAGCCCTGTTGGCAGTCCTCCTGCTCCCGGAGTGGGCCACCATCGTCGTCGCCGTGCTCTGCCTGTTCTCCCTGATGTGGTATTCCATGGGCGGGTCCTACCTGATGCAGGCACTGTCATTGACGCCCATGCTTTTGCTGTTTGCCTCGATCGGCAACGTCAACCGCGGCCTGGAACTGACCATTGAGCGTGTGGTTTTCACCCTCATCGGCATCGTCTTGGCCGTCTTGATTGCCTTGCTGTTGCGGCAGTGGGAGCGGCGGCGCGAAACCAACCCGGCGTAGGCGTTCCGCCGACGGCCGCCGGACCCGTCGGCCTCAGGGTTCCAGAATGACCTTGCCCGTGGTGGCACGGCCCTGCAGTGCGGTGTGGGCGGCACCGGCCTCCGCCAACGGGAACCGCGCGCCAATGCGGGCAGTCAGCGTTCCGGCCGCCACGGCATTGAATACTTCGGCGGAACGCCAGCGGCGCTCCTGGGGGTTGAGCAGGTAGTCGCCGAGTTTGGGACGGGTGATGAACAGTGAACCGGCCGCGTTGAGCCGCTGCAGGTCGAACGGGGGCACCTGTCCCGAGGCGCCGCCAAACAGGACCAGCATCCCGCGGGTGCGCAACGACGCAAGCGAGCCGTCAAAGGTTGCCAGGCCCACGCCGTCGAACACCACATCCACACCGTCGCCGTCGGTGAGCTCCCGCACTGCCTCGGCAAAGCCGTCGTAGCGCAGGACGTGATCGGCCCCGGCCACGCGGGAGAGCTCTTCCTTTTCCTCCGTGGAGACCGTGGTGATGACCCTGACTTCACGTTCCTTGAGCATCTGGGTCAGCAGCAGTCCCACGCCCCCGGCGCCGGCATGCAACAGCACGGTCTGGCCGGGCTCCACCTGATAGGCGGAGTTCATCAGGTAGTGCGCCGTCATGCCCTGCAGCGGCAGCGCCGCCGCAATGTCCAGGGGCACGGCAGACGGGACGGGCAGGGCCTTCAAGGCCGGCACGATGGCAAATTCGGCGTAGGTGCCCGTGCCTTCTGCGGTGGCCACACGGTCCCCGACGGAGAAGTCACCCACGCCATGGCCCAACGCCACCACCCTGCCGGCGGCCTCCGCCCCCGGGGTGAACGGAAACGGCATCTTGTAGGTGCCGTCGCGTTGATACGTTTCGATGAAGTTCACACCGGCGGCAGCCACTTTGACGAGCAGCTCGCCGGGGCCGGGGACTGGAACCGGCACGTCACGGAGGGAAAGCACTTCAGGCCCGCCCGGGGCGTCGGCGACGATGGCGCGGCATTGCGAGGTCATGGCGTTCTCCACTTCGTTTTTGGTTTGCGCTGCAACACGGCCGGCCGTGTTGCAGCCGTCCACTGCCTCCATCATAGAACCGCCGGATTCGACACCCGCGGAAACTTTGGATAAATATCGAGTGTAATGAATAATCCTGCGGTATAGTCGTTTTATGACAATTTCAGTAGCCGTTTCAGGAGCCAGCGGGTATGCCGGGGGAGAAGTGCTGCGGCTTTTGGCCAGCCACCCGGACGTGAGCCTTGGCGCCATCACCGCCCACAGCAACGCAGGCACCCGCCTGGGCGAGCTGCAGCCCCACCTGCACGCGCTGGCGGACCGCATCCTGGTGGACACGACGGTGGAAAACCTGGCCGGGCACGATGTCGTTTTCCTGGCCCTGCCGCACGGGAAATCCGCGGCCGTCGCCGCGCAGCTTCCCGCTGACACGCTCGTCATCGACGCCGGGGCCGACCACCGACTGCAGGATGCGACCGTATGGGAAAAGTTCTACGGCTCCCCGCACGCCGGCACCTGGCCCTACGGGCTGCCCGAACTGCCCGGGGCCCGCGCCAAGCTGCACGGCGCCAAGCGCATCGCCGTCCCCGGCTGCTACCCGACCAGTTCGCTGTTGGCACTGCTGCCCGGATTCACCTCCGGGGCGCTGCTGCCGGACGACGTCGTCATCGTCGCGGCGTCCGGCACCTCGGGCGCAGGAAAGGCCGCCAAGATCAACCTGATCGGCTCCGAAGTCATGGGTTCCATGAACCCATACGGTGTGGGAGGCGGGCACCGGCACACGCCGGAAATTCAGCAGGGCCTCTCCGACGCCTCCGGCCTGGACGTGAAAGTGTCCTTCACGCCCACCCTGGCACCCATGAGCCGGGGCATCCTCACCACAGCCACCGCGAAGGTTTCCCCGGAATTCGCCGCCCAGGCCGGCACCGACCTGGCGGCGGCCCTGCGCGAAATCTGGATCGAGGCCTACGCGGGCGAGCCGTTCGTCAAGGTCCTCCCGGCCGGGCAATGGCCCTCCACCAAGTCGGTCCAGGCCTCCAACTACGCCGTCCTGCAGATGGCCTACGACCCCAACGTCAACCGCGTGGTTGTTTGCTGCGCCATCGACAACCTCACCAAGGGGACCGCCGGAGGGGCGGTACAGTCAATGAACATAGCCCTTGGCCTGGCGGAAACCACAGGCCTTTCCTTCCAAGGAGTAGCACCATGACCGTGACAACTGCACAGGGCTTCCGGGCCGCCGGCATCACCGCCGGACTCAAAAAATCCGGCAACCCCGACCTTGCCCTGGTGGTCAACGACGGCCCGCAGCGCAGCGCGGCCGCCGTGTTCACCTCCAACCGTGTCGCCGCCGCACCCATCCACTGGTCGCGGCAGGTCCTCAGCGACGGCCGGGTGGACGCCATTGTCCTGAACTCAGGCGGCGCCAATGCCTGCACCGGCCCCGAGGGCTTCCAAAACACGCACACCACCGCCGAGAAGGTGGCGGATGTGCTCGGCATCTCCGCAACGGATGTCGCCGTCTGCTCCACCGGGCTCATCGGCGAACAGCTTCCCATGGACAAGATCCTGCCGGGAGTGGAGGCTGCCGCGGCCGCTTTGGCGCCCGACGGCGGGGCTGCCGCGGCCACCGCGATCATGACCACCGACTCCGTGCCCAAGCAGGCGGCCTGGACGTCGGCGCCCGACGTGAACGGCAACAGTTACACCATTGGCGGGATGGCCAAGGGTGCCGGGATGCTGGCGCCCGGGCTGGCCACCATGCTGGTGGTGATCACCACGGACGCGGAGGTAGAGGCAGAGGGGCTTGACGCAGCCCTGCGCGACGCCGTGCAGGTCACGTTCAACCGTGCCGACTCGGACGGCTGCATGTCCACCAATGACACCGTGCTGTTGCTGGCGTCCGGCGCTTCCTCCGTGATCCCCGACATGGGCGAATTCACCGCCGGGCTCACCGACGTCTGCGCCACCCTGGCCCGGGCCCTGATCGGCGATGCCGAGGGCGCCAACCACGACATCGCCATCACCACCATCAACGCCGACAGCATCCGCGACGCGGAAACCGTCTCCCGTTCCGTGGCCCGCTCCAACCTCTTCAAGTGCGCCATTTTCGGCAACGACCCCAATTGGGGCCGCGTGCTGTCCGCCGTGGGCACCACCGACGCAGTGTTCGAGCCCGACGAGATCAACGTCAGCATCAACGGCGTGCAGATCTGCCGGAAGGGCGGAATCGGCGACTCCCGTGACCTCGTTGACCTCACAGGCCGCGAGGTGGGCGTTGAAATCGACCTGCGCGCCGGCAACGCCTCCGCCACAATTTGGACGAACGACCTCACGCACGCGTACGTCGAAGAAAATAGCGCCTATTCCTCATAAGCACCGCCAGGCCGCACGGCGGAGGAGCCGAGGGAACCCCGGTCCGCAGTCGTCCGGCCGGACACACAACGATTGAGAAGGAAAACATGATGAATGCGGTGGAAACGGCGCAGGGCAAGGCAGCGTCGCTGATCGAGGCGCTTCCCTGGATCCAGCAATTTGCCGGCACCGTGGTGGTGGTCAAGTACGGCGGCAACGCCATGATCAACGACGAGCTGCGACGCGCCTTCGCCGAGGACATCGTCTTCATGCACCACGTCGGCATCAAACCGGTGGTGGTCCACGGCGGCGGGCCGCAAATCAACTCGATGCTCAAGCGGCTGAATATCAAAAGCGAGTTCAAGGGCGGGCTGCGGGTCACCACGCCGGAGGCCATGGACGTGGTGCGCATGGTGCTGACCGGACAGGTGGGCCGCGAATTGGTCGGCCTGATCAACTCGCACGGCGCCTACGCGGTGGGGCTGTCCGGCGAGGACGGCGCCCTGCTCCAGGCCGTGCGCACCGGTACCGTGGTGGACGGGCTTCCCGTGGACCTTGGCCTGGTGGGTGAGGTGGTCGGGGTCAACCCAGGTGCGATCCTGGACCTGTTGGACGCGGGCCGGATCCCCGTCATCTCCACCGTGGCACCCGAGGTGGGGGACGCCTCCACGGTCCTGAACGTCAACGCCGACACCGCAGCAGCGGCCCTTGCCGTCGCGCTGGGAGCGTCCCGCCTGGTCATCCTGACCGACGTCGAAGGTCTCTACGCCAGCTGGCCCGACAAGTCGTCCCTGCTGTCGTCCCTGGGTGCCGGACAGCTGCGTGCCATGCTGCCGTCCCTGGAGTCGGGCATGATCCCCAAGATGGGTGCCTGCCTGGCCGCGGTCGACGGAGGCGTGGCCCGTGCCGCCGTCGTCGACGGGCGCAGCGCGCACTCGATGCTGCTGGAACTGATGACGACGGCCGGAAACGGCACCCAGGTATTTCCCGATGAAGAGGACGCCTCATGAACCATGAAACCGAGGGAACAAGCCCCGCCAAGACCGCACCGGAGCAGGCCACACCGGAGCAGGCCACGGCCGCGGCCGTAACCGGCACGGGCACCAGCGAACAGTGGCTGGCACGCTACGGCAAGTCACTGATGGGCGTCTTTGGCAGCCCGCAGCGGGTCCTGGTGCGAGGCGCCGGTGCCGTGGTGTGGGATGCCGACGGCAAGGAGTACCTTGACCTGCTCGGGGGCATCGCCGTCAACGCGCTGGGCCACGCCCACCCCTTTGTCACCTCCGTGATCGCCAGCCAGCTGGCCACCCTGGGACACGTTTCCAACTTTTTCACCAGCCCCACGCAAATCGCCCTGGCCGAAAAGCTGCTGGAACTCAGCGACGCACCGGCCGGCTCCAAGGTGTTCTTTGCCAACTCCGGCACCGAGGCCAACGAGGCGGCATTCAAGCTGGCCCGCGCCCACGGGAAGGCCAATCCCGCGCCGGACGGCCGTCCGCGTGCCACCATCCTGGCACTTGAAGGCGCGTTCCACGGGCGCACCATGGGCGCCCTTGCCCTGACTGCGAAGCAGGCCTACCGCGAGCCGTTTGAACCCATGCCCGGCGGCGTGCGGCACATTGCGTTCAACGACATCGAGGCCCTGCGGGACGCCCTGGATGAAACTGTGGCGGCACTGGTGATCGAGCCCATCCAGGGCGAGGCCGGGGTCCGCCCACTCTCCGCCGACTACCTGCGGGCTGCCCGCGAACTGACCACCCGGGCCGGTGCGCTGCTGATCGTCGACGAGGTCCAGACCGGGGTGGGTCGCACCGGCGCCTGGTTCGCCGGCCTGGCCGCCGGAGTCCAGCCTGACGCCATGACCCTGGCCAAGGGGCTGGGCGGCGGATTCCCCATCGGCGCCATCATGACCTTTGGCGAGGCGCCGTCGTCGCTGCTGTCCGCCGGCCAGCACGGCACCACCTTTGGCGGGAACCCGGTGGCCACGGCCGCGGCACTCGCCACACTGCATGTGCTCGAGGTTCAGGACGTGCTGGCCAACGTGCGTGCCGTGAGCCGGATCTTCGCGGACGGGCTGGCCGCGATCGACGCCGTCACCGACGTCCGTGCACACGGCCTGCTGATTGGCTTTGACCTCGCACATCCCGTGGCCGCCGGCGTTGTGACTGCCGCCCTTGACGCCGGCTTCATCATCAATTCCCCGGGCCCCAAAACCATCCGGCTGGCCCCGCCGCTGAACCTGACGGCGGAACAGGCCGGCTCATTCCTGGCGGCGCTGCCGGCCTTGATCGAAACGGCCGTCGCGGCCCAGCACACTGAAGGAGCATCCTGATGACCCGGCATTTTCTGGTCGACACCGACCTCAGCCCCGCAGAGCAGGCCGAGGTCCTGGCCCTGGCCGCCAAGTTGAAGAAGGCGCCTTATTCCAGGGCCACCTTTGCCGGCAACGGCTCCGGGTCCCAGACTGTGGCCGTGATGTTTGACAAGACCTCCACCCGGACACGCGTCTCCTTTGCCGCCGGGGTGGCCGCCTTGGGCGGCACCCCCCTGATCATCAACCCCGGTGAGGCCCAGATCGGCCACAAGGAGTCGGTGGCGGACACCGCCAAGGTGCTTGAGCGCATGGTCTCCACCATCGTGTGGCGCACGTATGGGCAGGACGGCCTGGAGGAAATGGCTGCGAACTCCAAGGTGCCGGTCATCAACGCCCTCTCCGACGACTACCACCCTTGCCAGCTGCTGGCGGACCTGCTCACCATCACCGAACACAAGGGCACCCTGGCCGGGCTCACCATGACGTACATGGGGGATTCTGCCAACAACATGGCCAACTCCTATCTGCTGGCCGGTGTCACAGCCGGCATGCACGTGCGCATCACCGGCCCCGAAGGCCATTTGCCGGCGGCGTCCGTGGTAGCGGCGGCCGAAGGGCGCGCCGCCCTGACCGGCGGTTCTGTCCTGGTCACCACCAACGTGGATGACGCCGTTTCCGGCGCGGACGTGCTGGTCACCGACACCTGGGTGTCCATGGGCCAGGAAGCGGAAAAGGAAGCCCGCCTGGAGCTGTTCCGCGACTACGCGCTCGACGACGACGCCCTCGCCAAGGCCAGTGCCGGCGCCATCGTCCTCCACTGCCTCCCCGCATACCGTGGCTATGAGATCGCGGCGTCCGTCATCGACGGCCCGCAGTCCGTCGTGTGGGATGAGGCGGAAAACCGCCTGCACGCCCAGAAGGCACTCATGGTGTGGCTGGTGGAGCAGACCGCCCGGGAAGCGGCCGGCGCCTGACCATGTCCAGGACACCAGCGCCCGGGGCTGCCATGCCCGCCACCAAGACGGCCCGCCAGGCCCGCGTCACTGCCCTGCTGACCAGCCGGGCAGTCCGCTCCCAGGCGGAACTGGCCACGCTGCTGGCCGACGACGGGCTGGTGGTTGGGCAGGCGACGCTGTCCCGGGACCTGGTGGAACTGCGGGCCTACCGGGTCCGGGGGGAGGAGGGCGGGCTGATCTACGCCGTCCCGCGTGAGGGAGGGGAACGCGCCGTCCACGCCCCGTCGTCCCAGGAACTGCTGGACACCCGCCTGGTCCGGCTGTGCGGGGAACTGCTCGTCACAGCCGAAGCCTCCGCCAACATCGCGGTGCTGCGGACCCCGCCGGGGGCCGCTAACTTCCTGGCCCTGGCCATTGACCACTCGGTCATGCCGACCATCCTGGGCACCATCGCCGGGGACGACACCGTCATGATCATCACCCGTGCCCCCCAGGGAGGCGCGGAAGTGGCCGAACGCTTCCTGCATTTTGCCGCCGAATCGGGTGCGGCGGGGTGAACCCCGTCCCATGCAACTAACCTGGAACCAGCCGACCAAACGCCGTTGACGCCGCCCGGCCAAACGGATACCACCCACATGAGGAGAAAAACGTGACCGACCGCATTGTATTGGCCTATTCAGGTGGCCTCGACACCTCCGTTGCCATTGGCTGGATCGGTGAAGCCACCGGCGCCGAAGTGATCGCCGTCGCCGTCGACGTCGGCCAGGGCGGGGAATCCCTCGAGGACATCCGCCAGCGGGCCCTGGCCTGCGGCGCCGTAGAAGCCTATGTGGCCGACGCCCGCGACGAATTCGCCAACGACTACGCCATGCCCACGCTGAAGGCCAACGCCCTCTACCAGGGCCACTACCCGCTGGTTTCGGCCATCTCCCGCCCCGTTATCGTCAAGCACCTGGTTAAGGCGGCCCGCGAATTCGGTGCCACCACCGTGGCCCACGGCTGCACCGGCAAGGGCAACGACCAGGTCCGCTTCGAAGTTGGCATCCAAACCCTGGGCCCGGACCTGAAGTGCATCGCCCCCGTCCGCGACCTGGCGCTGACCCGCGACAAGGCGATCGCCTTCGCCGAGGACAAGGGCCTGCCGATCGAAACCACCAAGAAGAACCCGTACTCCATCGACCAGAACGTCTGGGGACGGGCCGTGGAAACCGGTTACCTCGAGGACATCTGGAATGCCCCCACCAAGGACATCTACGACTACACCGCCACCCCGGAATTCCCGCCGGCCCCGGACGATGTCATCATCACCTTCCAGCAGGGCGTCCCCGTCGCCATTGACGGCATTGCCGTTTCCCCGCTGCGGGCCATCCAGGAACTGAACCGCCGCGCAGGCGCGCAGGGGGTGGGCCGGATCGACGTCGTCGAAGACCGCCTGGTGGGCATCAAGAGCCGCGAAATCTATGAGGCCCCCGGGGCCATGGCGCTGATCACCGCGCACAAGCACCTGGAGGACATCACGATCGAGCGTGAGCAGGCCCGCTTCAAAGCCACGGTGGGCCAGCGGTGGAGCGAACTGGTCTATGACGGCCAGTGGTTCTCCCCCCTGAAGCGGTCCCTGGACGCTTTCATCGAGGACACCCAGAAATACGTCTCCGGCGACATCCGCATGACCCTCCACGGTGGGCAGGCAATCGTGAACGGGCGCCGCTCCGACACGTCCCTCTACGACTTCGACCTGGCCACGTACGACACCGGCGACACCTTCGACCAGTCGCAGGCCAAGGGCTTCATCGAATTGTGGGGCATGTCCTCCAAGGTGGCCTCCACCCGTGACCAGCGCGCTGCAGGGAAGTAGCGGTGTCTGAGCCCGTTGGGAGTGCCGTGCCCCCAATCCACGGCACCAACGAGGGCGCCCTGTGGGGCGGCCGTTTTCAGGGCGGCCCCGCGGACGCCCTGGCCGCGCTGAGCAAGTCAACGCACTTTGACTGGCGGCTGGCCCTGTATGACATTGCCGGCTCCAAGGCGCATGCACGCGTGCTCCATACGGCCGGACTGTTGGACGGCACTGAACTTGAGGGCATGCTTGACGCGCTCGGCCGGCTGGAGGCGGATGTGAAGTCCGGCGCCTACGGCCCGGCGGAGACCGACGAAGACGTCCACGGTTCCCTGGAACGTGGCCTGATCGAGCGGGCCGGCACCGCACTGGGCGGCAAGCTGCGGGCCGGGCGGTCCCGCAATGACCAGGTTGCCACGCTGGGGCGCATGTACCTGCGCGACCACGCCCGGATCATCGCCGGGGGGGTGCTCTCCGTAGTGGATGCCCTGGTGGGGCAGGCCAAGGCCCATCACGGTGCGGCCATGCCCGGCCGCACCCACCTGCAGCACGCCCAGCCGGTGCTGCTCAGCCACCACCTGCTCGCCCACGCCTGGGCCCTGCTGCGCGATGTGCAGCGCCTTGTCGACTGGGACAGGCGGGCCGCCGTTTCGCCCTATGGTTCCGGCGCACTGGCCGGTTCCTCCCTGGGTCTGGACCCCAACGCGGTGGCCGCGGAGCTGGGGTTTGCCTCGGCCGCCTGGAATTCGATTGACGGCACCGCCTCCCGCGACGTCTTCGCCGAGTTCGCCTGGGTGTCGGCCATGATCGGGGTGGACCTGTCCCGCATATCGGAGGAAGTCATTTTGTGGGCCACCAAGGAATTCTCCTTTGTGACGCTGCACGACTCCTACTCCACCGGTTCCTCGATCATGCCGCAGAAGAAGAATCCTGATGTGGCCGAGTTGGCCCGAGGCAAGGCGGGGCGCCTCATCGGAGACCTCACCGGGCTGCTGGCCACGCTCAAGGGCCTGCCGCTGGCCTACAACCGCGACCTGCAGGAGGACAAGGAGCCCGTCTTTGACGCGGCAGACACCCTGGAACTGCTGCTCCCGGCCGTCTCCGGCATGATTGCGACCCTGGCGTTCAACACCGAACGCATGGAATCCCTGGCACCGCAGGGGTTTGCCCTCGCCACGGACATCGCCGAATGGCTGGTCCGCCAGGGCGTGCCATTCCGCGACGCCCACGAACTCTCGGGGGCGGCGGTCAAGGCCGCCGAGACACGCGGCGTGGAACTGTGGGACCTCAGCGACGAGGAGTACGCGGGCATTTCCGCACACTTGACCCCGGAGGTCCGTTCCGTGCTGAGTACGGAAGGATCGCTGAACAGCCGCAGCGCCCAAGGTGGCACGGCGCCGTCCGCGGTGCTCGAGCAACTGGCCGCCCTTGAGGGGCAGCTGGGGGAGGTGCGGGCCTTCCTGGCCTGACCGGCGTCGTAGGTGAAACGAGGAATGCCCGCATCCGATCCCCGGATGCGGGCATTTTTCGTCCACGGGCCGCTAGGCTGGGCGAATGACTGAGATCTCAACCGCACAGCTGACGGACCGGCTGGGGGCCGCAGCGGACACCCTGGCCGCAAAGACGGCAAAATTGAACGACGACGACGTCCGCGCCGCAACCGAACTGCCCGGCTGGACGCGAGGACATGTCCTGGCGCACGTGGCCAACGTCGCCGACGCCGTGGCCCGGCAGGTGGAATATGCCGTGCGGGGGGAAAGCATCGAATTTTATGACGGCGGCGCGGGCGGGCGGACCCAGGCCATCGAGATGGCCGCCGGAAACCCCGCCGCTGAGCACCAGGCAAAGCTGGATGCCGGCCTCGCGCGGGTGCTTTCCGCCCTGGCGGGACTGGACGGGGACCAGTGGAAGCTGCCCATCAGCTACCGCAACGGCACGGTCTACGACGGTGCCCTGGCCCTCTGGCGCGAACTCGTCATACACTTGTCCGACCTGGATGTGGGCCGCGGCGCGGAAACCTGGTCCAAGGAGTTTTGCCTGTACCTGGTCAGTTTCCTTTCGGCCCGGGTCCCGGAGGGCACGCGCCTGGTGCTGCTGCCCCTGGCACTTCCGGCAATAACGGTGGGAGACGGGGAAAACACCGTCTCCGTGCAGGGCATGCTCACGGACATCGCGGCCTGGCTGGCCGGGCGCACACCCAGCATGGGCAGCCTGCGCGCGGAAGCCGCCGCCGATTCGGTTGCCCTGCCCGAACTGCTGCCCTGGCCCTCGCCCGCCCCGGCAAAGTAGCGTCCGGTCCGCCAACGGCAGCCGCCTCGCTCGAAAGGGGACGCCGCCTTGTCTTCGCTCGAAAGGGGAGCAGTCGGCCATGTTTTTCCACAACATGGCCAACTGCTCCCCTTTCGATTGTTGCGTATCCGGAAACATCCGGAAACCACCGGTGGACAACCCAAAAAGGGCTCTTAATCCGGGAAACAATGGGGCATGCAACGTTCCCCGCTGCCGCAGCACCTGCTCCGGAGGTCCTTTACGACCAAGTCCGCCGAGGCTGCGGGCGTGCCGAATGGGCGTACGCGGGCCAAGGACCTGATCCGGGTTTCGCGCGGTATCCGGGTGCCCTTCGGGGCACCGATCCAGGGCGCGGCGGCCTTGGCAGCGTACACCGAGGCCAACCCCGTCAGTGTGCTGAGCCACCTTTCGGCCGCGCGACTGTGGGGGATTCCCCTGCCGTCGCGCCAAGAGGGCGACTGGCGGGTCCACCTGGCCAATCCACCATCGAACGGGGCCCCGCGCCGGGGTAACGTGGTGGGGCACCGGCTGACGCTGGCTGACGGGGAGGTCTGGCAGCTCGACTGCGTCCGGCTCACGGGTGCGGCGCGGACGTGGCTGGACCTTGCTCCCTGCCTGTCGCTGGAGGAACTCGTGGCGGCAGGCGATTTTCTGGTGTGTTGCCACGGACCCGACTTCCCCACGCCGCGCGAGGCCATCTGCAACCATGCCGAGCTGTCCGCGATGGTCGCCAGACATGCGGGTATGCGGGGCCTGCGCAACGCCCGGACAGCCCTGGGACTGATCCGGGTCGGCGCCGACTCCCCGCCTGAATCCGCCATGCGCTTGGCCCTGGTCGCTGCAGGGCTGCCGGAACCGGAGCTCAATGTGGTGATCACGGACGGGTGCGGCCGGCCCCTGCTGTGGCCCGATGGCGCGTACCGGCGCTACCGCATCAGCCTGCAATACGACGGCGGCCACCATAACGGACCCGAGCAGTACTTGCGGGACATCCGCCGGCTGGAGACCACAAAGGCAGTTGGTTGGGAGGAGGTCCGCATAGGTCGGGACGACCTCCGAGGTGACAGTCCGGCCGTCGTGCGCAGGGTTGCCACCGCTCTGCGGCTCAAAGGGTGGAGGCCGGGATGATTTCCCCGCCGAACGTACAGCAGGTGTCAATCCTCGGCAAAAACATTGCCATCGTCTGTACTTTCACGCAGGGGCGGGTGGGGAGCCCCACGTTGCCAAGGAGGTGCAGGACAACGGCGTGTTCGGCGCTGGATTTATCCATTGCACCTACCGGCTGCGACGTTTCCCGGCCGCCCCGGCCGCCCGCCAGAAGTGTAAGGTGGCGTAGGAACGCCAAGGCCGCAGCGGCTCAGCCATGCTCACTAGCTCGTCCGCCCTGATGGTACGCGCCGTGGCTGGCGAATCCCCGCGGAGCAGCCCGAACCCGTTGCGGACTGCGGCGTCCGTGGGCAGGAAGACATCGCTGCTGCCCAGCACCCGCATGCTGACATATCCCACCGTCCACGGCCCGATCCCGGGAAGCGGAAGCAGCTTCTCCGCCAGCGACTCCGGCGTGTCTGAGGCATCGAAGCGCAGGGTTCCGTTCGCCAGCAGCGCCGCCACCGCCACGATGCTGTCGATCCGCCGCCGGGGACCGCGCAGAATGTCGCGGCCCCCTTCGGCGATCTGTGCCGGTGACGGAAAGCAGCGGACCATGGCGGCGTGGGGGAGGCGGCTGGGTGTGCCGAGGGCAGCCAACTGCCGCAGCGCGGTGGTGGCCGCGGCCACGGTGATTTGCTGTCCGACCATGGCGCGGACCAGAATCTCGGCCGGGTCCACGCATCCGGGCAGCCGGATGCCGGGCAGTGAGGCAATCCGTCCGGCCAACAGGGGGCTCGTGGCGAGAGCGGCGTCAGCGGCTGCAGGATCGTGGTCCAGATTGAACAGGTGCCGCACGCCGGACACCAGAACGGAGGTGTCGGCGTCGTCTTCGACGTCGTAGTCCAACACCAGCTGCGCTCCGTCCCACTCAAGCCTGAACCAGCCGTGGCCGCCGGGCAGGGACAGCGTCCGGGCATAGCTGGCGGAGGTCGCCTCTTCCACGCCGGTCACGGCCCGTGCGGCCAGAAAGTCGAAGATGCCAGGCTCAAAGGGGGGATGGAATGTCACTGGATGTCCCATGCAATTATCCTGCCATGCACGGCTCGGGGGCTGTTGCCGGAACAGTGGCCCTCGCCTAGTCTGGCTGCATGGCTGACATCATGGACACCCTCACAGGCATCACCCGGCTGGTCAAGACGACGAAGCTGAACTACCAGGACGCCACCGCGGTAGTCCTGCTGCAGGAAGTCTCCTCGCCGGCGCACGAGGTCTGGGCTGCCTGCACCGAGCCTGAGAAGATCCGCGGGTGGTTCCTGCCGGTCACCGGCGATCTCAGTATCGGCGGACGCTACACCCTCGAAGGCAATGCTTCCGGAGAGGTGCTGAACTGCAACGCCGGACGCAGCTTCCGTCTGTCCTGGGAAATGGGAGAGGGCCCAAACTCGGAGGTGGAACTTACGGTCACCCCGACCAGTACCGACCACTCGCTCGTGGAGTTGAGACACACGACCATAATTGATCCGGAATTGATGGGCACCTACGGGCCCGGTGCCGTCGGTGTGGGCTGGGATGCGGCGTTCCTGGGGCTTTACCAGTACCTGCGCGGCATCCCCACCGGCCCGTCGCACCAGCCTCCGCCGTCTGCCATGAACCCCTTCATGGCCGCCAGCAGCGAGGCGTGGGCGGCGGCCGCCATTGCCAATGGGGCGAACGCAGAAGCGGCGCGCACGGCCGCCCGGAAGACCACAGACTTTTACACCGGAACGGACGACGCCGGAGCCTCCTGACGCTCTTCCCTCCCGCAGGCCCGGGGCGGCGGAAGCGTTGCTGCTACCGTGGAACAATGGGCCCTCTCGACATCTTGGAACTCCTGCAGAATCCTGCAACGGAGGTGGCGCCCTACCTGTTGGGCGCCCTGGTGCGGCACGAAAGTCCGGAGGGCCTCGTGGTCGTACGGTTAACGGAGGTCGAGGCCTACCTTGGCCCGGCGGACTCCGCGGACCCGGACCCGGGAGCTCACAGTTACCGTGGCAAGACCAACCGCAATGCCGTCATGTTCGGCCCGCCCGGACACCTTTACGTCTACTTCACCTATGGGTTGCACTATTGCGCGAACTTGGTGTGCCGGCCCGAAGGGACGTCCTCGGGGTGTCTCATGCGCGCCGGAGAGGTCGTTGAAGGACTGGAACTGGCCAGGTCCAGGCGGCCCACGGCAAAGCGCGATGCCGACCTGGCCCGGGGCCCTGCGGTGCTGACCAAGGCGCTTGGCCTGGGCAAGGAGCACAACGGCATCCCTGCCTTGTCCGGGGAAGTCACCGTGACGCTGCCACAGCGTCCCGTCCCCGGTGTGGTACTCCGGGGCCCGCGGGTGGGCATCAGCGGGCCGGGCGGGACGGCCGACTACCCGTGGCGTTTTTGGCTTGACGGGGAACCCACCGTGTCCAGGTTCAAGCCCGGGGCGGCGCGTGCCCCGCGCCGGAGTGCCTCGGCCGCACCGAACACCCCCTAGGTACAGCCACTGCGGGCCGCGGGTCTGCCCGGCCCCTCCGGCACCGTCCCGGCAGCCGCGGAAACCTGGAGAAGGAGACAGTTTCCGCGATCGTTGGGCGGCTCTGTGCGCCATCCCCGCCTACCCGAGGACGGGCGCACGCTTCAAGGAATTGATCCCCGTCGTCTGGGAGGGAGACGCACGGCACCAGATGGACCCGTTGCCACCGTTGCCGCCATGGCTGGTATAGAATGGACGGTCCGCCTTTTTGGTGGTCCGCCTCAGGTAAACAGGAGTTTTTGTAGATGTATGACGCCGAGCTGGCCCATGAACGTTCCTACGTTGATGGGCTCTACGCCCGCCTGGATGAACTTCGTGCCGAGAAAGTCGAACAGCTTGGCGAGGTCCGCCGCACCAAGTCCATGGGCACCCACCAAAACCGGTCCGAGCGGGACGCCTTCGCCTCGCTCTATGAGAACCGCCTGGCCCAACTGAACGCCGTCGACGACAAGCTCGTCTTTGGCCGCCTGGACCTGGACTCCGGCGAGCAGCGCTACATCGGCCGGATCGGCCTCTCCACCGAAGACCTGCACCAACTCATGGTGGATTGGCGGGCCCCGGAGGCGGGCACGTTCTACCAGGCAACCGCCTTTGAACGGCTGGGGGTGCGCCGTCGTCGTCACCTGATTCTGAACGGACGCACCGTCAAGGCCATCGAGGACGACGTTCTGGACCACACCATGCTGGTGGAGGGCGAGCACCTCCAAGGGGAAGGGGCACTGCTGGCTGCCCTGAATTCCAAGCGCACCGGGCGCATGAGCGACATCGTAGGCACCATCCAGGCCGAACAGGACCGCATCATCCGCTCACCGCTGAGCGGTGCCCTCGTGGTGCAGGGCGGCCCCGGCACCGGCAAGACGGCCGTGGCCCTGCACCGCGCAGCCTACCTGCTGTACACGCACCGCGAGCGGCTCGCCTCGGCCGGTGTACTTTTGGTGGGGCCCTCCAGCGCCTTCATGAAATACATTGAACGCGTGCTTCCGTCCCTGGGTGAGACCGGGGTGGTCATGGCCAGCGTGGGACACCTGCTGCCGGGAATCAGTGCCACGGCCGTCGAATCACCGGAGGTGGCTCGACTCAAGGGCCGCATCGACATGGCCCAGGTCATTGCCGACGCCGTGGCCAACCGCCAGCGCCTGCCCATCGGGGATGCCAGGCTTGACGTCGAAGGCACACGCCTGGTCCTGACCTCCCGCCAGGTGCGCCGGGCCCGGGAAAGGGCCCGCGCGACGGGGAAGCCGCACAACGAGGCGCGCCTGACATTTGTGAAGATCCTGTTGCGCGAGTTGACCGAGCAGCTGCGTGAACACATTGAGGCAAGCGGTGCGGGCAACACCGCGGACAGGTCCTACCTGGCGGAGGACGTCCGGTCCTCCCGGGACGTGCGCATCATGCTCAACCTGTGCTGGATGCCGATGGGCGCCCAAAAGCTGGTTCGGGAACTGTTCAGCAAGCCGGAGATCCTGCGCGCGGTGACCCCCAACTTCACCGACGCGGAACGGACGCTGCTGTTGCGGCCGGCAGATGCGCCGTGGACGGAATCGGATGTTCCACTGCTGGACGAGGCGGCCGAATTGCTGGGCGAGCTCGACACAACGGGCGGGCGCGCCGAGGCCGCCCGCGACGCCCAGAGGCGGCGCGACCTCGCCAACGCGGAGAAGGCGATCTCCAACATGAACCAGCAGCTGGAGGACTCCGGCGTGGACGGCATGCTGACGGCCGAACAGCTGGCTGACTTCAACGTGGTCGAGGGCGAGTCGCTGACCAACGCGGAAAGGGCGCTCACGGACAGGACCTGGGCCTACGGCCACGTGGTGGTCGACGAGGCCCAGGAACTTTCCCCCATGCAGTGGCGTCTGCTGGTGCGCCGCTGCCCCGTAAAGTCGTTCACCATCGTCGGTGACATCGCCCAGACCAGTTCCGCTGCCGGGGCCAGCTCCTGGCGGCAGGCGCTGGAGCCGTTCGTGGGGGAGCGGTGGGCGCTGGAAGAACTGACGGTCAACTACCGCACACCGACGCAGATCGCCGAGGCCGCCGTCCGGATGGCCAACGCGGCCGGCCAAGTGGTCTCCGCCCCCAAGGCCGTGCGCGACGGCGAATGGGCACCCATCGTTGACCGGGTCGCCCCGGGATCGCTGGTGGCCCGGGTGGTGGCGGTCATGGACGCTGAAACGGCAGCGTTGGCCGGCGGGCTGGTCGCCGTCATTGCCCCGTCCGCCCTCGTGGCTGCAGTGGCGGCTGCCCTGCGCGGCGTTTATGGCGCCCGGGTGGGACACGGTGCCGGATCCGTGGACCAGGACATAGTGGTGATCGACCCGCACGAAGCCAAGGGCCTGGAGTTTGACGGCGTGGTCATTGTGGAACCGGCTGCACTGCTCGCCGGTGCCGGGGGGCGTGTCGGCGACCTTTACGTCGCCATGACCCGGCCCACCCGGCGACTGCGCCTGATTTCCTCCGAACCGCTGCCGGAGGGCATCGAAGCGTAGGGTTCCGGGCGCGTGAATGGCGAAGAACCGGCGTCGGGCTGGTAATTTTGTGGTGTGTCTTTGCAAACTGAACTTCGCGCCCCCGAGAACGACCCCAGCTTCCCCAATGTCTGGCAGGAGCTCAAGTGGCGTGGCCTGGTCCAGGTGTCCACTGACGAGGCAGCCCTTGAAGAGCTGCTGGCCGGGGAGCCGATCACGTACTATTGCGGTTTTGACCCCACTGCACCCAGTCTGCACCTGGGCAACCTGGTCCAGCTGCTGACCATGCGCCGCATGCAGCTGGCCGGCCACAAGCCGCTGGGCCTGGTGGGCGGCTCCACCGGTCTGGTGGGCGACCCCCGGCCGACGGCGGAGCGCACCATGAACTCCAAAGAGACGGTCGCGGAATGGGTGGGCTACCTGCAGGGACAGGTGCAGCGGTTCCTGTCCTTTGAAGGCGGGAATGCCGCCCGGATGGTCAACAACCTCGACTGGACTGAGCCGATGTCCATCCTGGATTTCCTGCGCGATGTGGGCAAGTACTTCCGGGTCGGAACGATGATCAAAAAGGACATTGTGGCCTCGCGGCTGAATTCGGACGAAGGAATCAGCTACGCCGAATTCAGTTACCAGATCCTGCAGGGCATGGACTACCTGGAGCTGTTCCGCCAGTACGGCTGCGTATTGCAGCAGGGCGGTTCAGACCAATGGGGGAACCTGACCAGCGGTGCCGACCTGATCCGCAAGGTCGAGGGCGCGTCAGTGCATGCCTTGGGCACTCCGCTGATCACCAATTCCGACGGCACCAAGTTTGGCAAGAGCGAAGGCAACGCCATTTGGCTCGATGCCGACATGTGCAGCCCGTACGACATGTACCAATTCTGGCTTAACACGGCCGATGCCGACGTGGTGGATCGATTGAAGGTGTTCACGTTCTTGAGCCGTGTCGAGATCGCCGCGCTGGAGGCGTCCGTGGCGGAGAAGCCGCAGGCACGCGAGGCGCAGCGCACGCTGGCCTTCCAAGTCACCTCCCTGGTGCATGGCGCGGATGCCACGCTGAAGGTGATCGCCGCCTCCGCGGCACTGTTCGGGCAGGGGGACTTGGCCGAACTGGACTTGGACACCCTGGAGTCCGCCACCCGTGAACTCCCTCGGGCTTCTGCCCCCGCCAGCGGGCTTTCGATCATTGACCTGTTGGTGACCGCCGGACTGGCAGCCAGCAATTCCGCTGCCCGCCGTACGGTGGGGGACGGCGGCGCCTACGTGAACAATGCCAAGGTCACTGATCCCGAGACCATTTTGGGGACGGATGCGGCACTGCACGGCAGGTACTTGTTGGTGCGACGCGGCAAGCGGACGCTGTCCATGGTGGAGCTCGGCGGCTAAACAGGCCGGTCGGAACCCACCAGCGTGGTGTGGGGTTGGATTTGCGTTGGGGGTGGGGTGGTGTGTATTGTTTTCTCTGTTGCCTGCACAGGGTTGAGCCGCTTCGTTTGATGTTGGGGCTCCCGTTTTTGCAGGGGATCAAATCTTATGAATCTTTTGTGGTTATTGGCGACTCTTGGAGTCTGCGGTAATTGGAATTGTTGTTATGGGTTTGTGGATTTCTTGGAGTGATGAGCCGCACAGGGTGTGGATTGGACAAAAGGAATTCCAATGAAATAAAGTATTGTTATTGCAGCGACGAAAACTGAACGTGTGAATGCGTTGGGGAATTACTCGGATGTGGTTGTTGTTTGAGAACTCAATAGTGTGCCAAGTTTTATTGATACCAATTTATTGTGTTGAATTGGTTATTTGGTTTTGTTGTTGCCGCCCCTGTGG
>CAJDTM010000036.1_pt1 | contig 34252 bp, 32 predicted proteins | sample 7389831 | NCBI WGS metagenome assembly CAJDTM01 (sample SAMEA7055656, study PRJEB34461) | soil metagenome | biome: terrestrial ecosystem; feature: Peninsula; material: soil | place: Antarctica | collected 2016
GTGCGCGGAGGGGGACTTGAACCCCCACCCCGTTTCCAGGACTAGCACCTCAAGCTAGCGCGTCTGCCATTCCGCCACCCGCGCAAGGTGATTGCGGGGGCTCCGACCTTCCTTTCGGATGTATCGTTCGCCCCCGAAGCAGCGAGAAATACGATAGCACAGCTTTTCGCCGAAACAACAATTGGCCAATTCACCGTGCAACGCCACCTGATTTTCAGACCCTGCAACGGCCTGGATGTAGGCTGAAGTGACCACCGGAAGAGCCCTAAGGAGCCCCTCGTGAACACCGTCCGGCCGGAAGACGAAGTCGTCGGCATATGTCAGGACCTCATCCGCTTTGACACCACCAACTTTGGCAACAACGAAGGTCCGGGGGAACGGGCGGCAGCAGAACATGTGGCCGCCCTGGTCTCCGAAGCGGGGCTGAGCCCGGATCTGTATGAGTCAGCACCCGGGCGCGCCAACGTCGTCACCCGGATGGAAGGAAGCGACCCGTCCCTGCCGGCACTGGTGGTGCACGGCCACCTCGACGTCGTTCCTGCCCTGGCACACGAATGGAGCGTGGACCCTTTCGGCGGCGAGGAAAGGGACGGGCTGATCTGGGGCCGCGGCGCCGTGGACATGAAGGACATGGATGCGATGATCCTCTCCGTGATGCGGTCCATGGCGCGGGACGGGCGCAAGCCGAAACGAAACATCATCTTTGCCTTCTTCGCGGACGAGGAGGCGGGCGGCACCTACGGTGCCCGCTGGTCAGTGGACAACCGCCCCGAACTCTTTGAAGGTGCGACGGAGGCCATCTCAGAGGTTGGCGGATTCTCCGCCGAAATCGGCGGCAAGCGGGCCTACCTGCTCCAAACGGCCGAGAAGGGCCTGGCCTGGCTGCGCCTGACCGCCCACGGCCGTGCGGGCCACGGTTCACAAATCAACACGGACAATGCCGTCACCAGGCTTGCCCGCGCCGTGGCCCGGATTGGCGGACACGAATGGCCCATTGAATACACGGACACCACCAGGGCGTTCCTGGAGGGGGTTTCGGAGCTGACAGGCGTCGAATTTGACGAAGGAAACCCGCAGATCCTGCTGGACCAGCTGGGCACGGTGGCCCGCTTTGTCGGGGCGACCTTGCAAAACACAGCCAACCCAACCTTCCTCTCGGGAGGGTACAAGGCCAACGTCATTCCCGCCACGGCTGAGGCCATGGTGGACGTGCGGACCCTGCCCGGCCAGCACGAGCAGGTGCTCGAAATGGTCCGTGAGCTCGCCGGGGACGGCGTGCACGTGGGCACCATCCACCACGACGTGTCCCTGGAAACCCCGTTCGCCGGGAACCTGGTGGACGCCATGGTCGATTCCCTGCAGGCCGAGGATCCCGGCGCCACGGTTCTGCCGTACACGCTGTCCGGGGGCACAGACAACAAGTCGCTCTCCCGCCTGGGCATCACCGGGTACGGCTTTGCCCCGCTGCAGCTGCCACCTGATCTGGACTTCACGGGCATGTTCCACGGCGTCGACGAACGCGTGCCCACGGCGTCGCTGAAGTTCGGCGCACGCGTCCTCGACCGGCTGCTTGGCAGCTACTAGGAGCGATTCACATGGAATTGAGCGAGCTGCTGCCCGATGACCTGCTGGAGCGATTCCGTGCCCGTGCCACGGGCTACGACGAACGCAACGATTTTTTTCACGAGGACTTGGCGGAGCTGAAGTCCCGGGGCTACCTGGGCATGTTTGCATCAACGGACGACGGCGGACTCGGCTTCGGGCTGCAACAGGCCGCCGCCGTGCAACGCAGGCTTGCCACCGCGGCACCGGCCACCGCCCTGGCGCTCAACATGCACCTGGTGTGGACCGGCGTCGCGCACGTTTTGCATGAGCGCGGCGACGACTCCATGGCCTATGTTCTTGAGGAGGCCGTCGCAGGGGAGGTGTTTGCCTTCGGCAACTCGGAGGCCGGCAACGACTCGGTGCTGTTTGATTCCAACACCGTGGCCCGGCCCCTGCCCGACGGCAGCTACGCGTTTACGGGCACCAAGATCTTCACTTCACTATCGCCGGCGTGGACTCGCCTGGGCATCTTCGGGAAGGACTCCACGGGGCCCGAACCGGTGCTGGTGCACGCCTTCATCACGCGTGACACGCCCGGTTACACCATCAAGGACGACTGGGACACGCTGGGCATGCGGGCCAGCCAGTCCAACACCACCGTGCTCGAGGGCGTGGTGGCGCCGGCGGACCGCGTGTTCCGCAAACTGCCCGTTGGACCCAACGCAGACCCGCTGATATTCGCCATCTTCGCGTGCTTTGAGACGCTGCTGGCCGCCGTCTACACGGGCCTGGGGGAGCGGGCCCTGGACATCGGGATGGAAACCGTGCAACGGCGGATGTCCAAGAAGTCAGGCAAGGCCTACTCCCAGGACCCTGACATCCGTTGGCGCCTGGCCGGCGCCGCCATGGCCATGGACGGGCTGTACCCCCAGCTGGAGGCGCTGACCGGGGACATTGACGCGCTGGCCGGCCACGGCGCCATGTGGTTCCCGAAGCTCGTGGGCCTGAAGGTGCGTGCTACCGAAACGGCCCGCACCGTGGTGGATGCGGCGCTCCGGGTCAGCGGCGGAGGGAGTTACTTCGCCGGCAATGAACTGGGCCGGCTGTACCGCGATGTGTTGGCCGGGATATTCCATCCTTCGGATGATGAGTCGGCCCACGGAACCGTGGCCAACGCGTGGCTGGGCCCGATTGAAGACTAGATCCGAATAAAGACCAGTCAGTAGACGTCCAGGGTCCGTTCAACGCGCAGCACTTTCCGGCGCATCCAGTATTGGCGGCTGCCGCCAAAGTACAGGCGGCTGCGCTCCAGTTCCCACTTGCCGTACTCCGCATGCTCACGCAGGCGCTGGTAGGCGACGGGGACAGGTTCCCCGGGCCGGACCGACAATATCAAGTACTCGTACTGCCGATTCGGGGCGCCCTTTCCGGTGCGCACTGACTGCAACGTTTCCTTCATGGCCATCCATTCTTCATCCGCCACGATTTGTTCTCTGGCTCTTGCTTAAAGCTACCTGTTCCAGGACGCGCAAGGGGTCTTTCATGTTGGCAGACACACTGGTAGCGTCGAGCGCATGAGCATCGATCCGCGGGCCGCATTGGGCGCCTTGACCACAGCACTGGAAGAACACTTGGCTGCCGCTTCCGCCCGCCGCGGAGAAGAAGATCCCATGGTGGAAGCGGCTTTCCTCGCCATCATCGACGCCTTCGAAGTGTATGAGGAAGCCCTGTTCGACGCTTTTGACGAGGTGACCCCGCTTGTCATCTATGGCGAGGACGAGTCCGACATGGACGACGACGATGACTCAGACGAGGCCCTTGAGGAAGACCTGGATCCCATCGAGGACTGAACGGGCGTCAGCTGGAGACTTCATTCAGGACCGTGGAGATCTGTTCGGGCAGGGGCTGAAGCGATGAGGCAAGTATATCCTCCAGTTGCCCGGTGGTGCGCGGTCCCACCACGGCACCGGCCACAACATCCTGGTCCAGCACCCAGCTCAGGGCCACATCAAGGGGGGTGCGCCCCAGCCCCCTTGCCGCCGTCACCAGCGCTTCCGTGACTCGGCTGGGCCGGGCCTTGAAGTACGGCTCCACGTAGCAGCCCATGGATTCGCTGGCACCGCGGGAGTCCGTCGGAATCTTCCCGCGGTATTTGCCTGTCAGCACACCGCGGCCCAGCGGTGCCCAGCACAGCACACCGCTGCCAACGTGTTCGGCAGCAGGCATGACTTCCTGCTCAACGCCCCGGGACAGCAAGGAATACTCCACCTGATTGGCCACCAGCGCAGTGTCGGACATCGTCGCGGCCCGGGCCAATTGCCAGCCGCTGTAGTTGGACACCCCTGCGTACCGGACACGGCCCGTCGACACGGCCAGGTCCAGGGCGCTCAAGGTTTCCTCCAGCGGAACGTTCTCATCCCAAATATGCGCCAGCCACAAGTCCAGGTGGTCGGTGCCCAGCCGAGCCAGTGTCGCGTCAAGGCTGGACAGCATGGCCCGACGGGACGTATCCACCATTCTTTTGCCGTCGCGGTGGCTGATGCCGGCTTTGGACATCAGCACCACGTCACTGCGCGGCACCACGTCTCCGAGCAGTTCGCCCAGGATCGCCTCGCTGCGGCCTTCGACATAGCTGACTGCCGTGTCCACGGTGGTTCCACCCGCGTCAAGAAAGGTGCCCAGCTGCTCCCTCGCGGTCTCTGCGTCAGTTTCCCTGCCCCATGTCATGGTGCCCAGTGCCACTGCGGACACCCGGAGCCCGCTGGTGCCCACGAATCGTTGTTCCATGCGTTCAAGCTTACGGGGAACAAGGGGATGCTTTGGCGGCGCGGCCAGCACCGCGGCGGTGCCGGGATGCTCTAGGCTGAAACGCGTGAACTGGTTTGAAGCGGCCTTCCTGGGCCTGATCCAAGGCCTGACGGAATTCCTCCCTATTTCCTCCAGCGCCCATCTCTTTGTTGTCGGCAAATTTCTGCCTTCGGGGGAGGACCCCGGCGCTGCCTTTACGGCCGTGAGCCAGCTCGGCACCGAAACGGCCGTGCTGGCTTTTTTCTGGCGCGACATCGTGCGCATCATCAGGGCCTGGCTGGGCTCGTTTCGCGGCTCGGTTCCGCGCGACGCCCCTGACGTCCGCATGGGCTGGCTGGTGATTATCGGCACCATCCCCATCGCCATCCTGGGCGTGGTGTTCCAGCACTACATTGAATCCACGCTGCGCAACTTGTGGCTGGTGGCCACCACCTTGATTGTCTTCGGTCTGATACTGGCCGTGGCCGACGCCGTGGCTGCGCAGCAGCGTGAACTCAAGGAACTCAGCTACAAGCACGGGATAATTTACGGCTTCGCCCAGGCGCTGGCCCTGATTCCCGGAGTGTCCCGCTCCGGAGGGACCATCACAGCCGGACTCCTCATGGGTTACACGCGTGAGGCTGCCGCCCGGTATTCCTTTCTGCTCGCCATCCCGGCCGTGTTCGGGAGTGGTTTTTACGAGTTGTACAAAGTGCTGGCCAAGCATGAGGGTGCGCAGGGGCCGTTCAACCTTGGCCAGATCACACTGGCCACTGTTATCGCATTCGTCGTGGGATATCTCATCATCGGCTGGTTCCTTAAATTCATTTCCACCAGGAGCTTCCGGCCGTTCGTCTGGTACCGGATTGCCCTGGGGCTCCTGTTGTTCGTCCTGTTGGGCCTTGGCACCATCACCGCCTGACCCTCCCCAAACTCGCTTCGCTCGCCCGGGGCCCCGCGGGCGCTAGCGCCGTCGCACCCTCCCCAAACTCGCTTCGCTCGCCCGGGGCCCCGCGGGCGCTAGGCTGGGGGATGTGAAAACTTGGAAATCGCGTCCTGTTCCTGCCCTTCCTGGAACCATGCCTCAGCTTTTTCTCCACGAAACAAGCTCGAACCGGATCACCTCACTTCCCGGCGGGGACCACGCCAGCATCTATGTTTGCGGCATCACCCCCTACGACGCCACCCATATCGGCCACGCATCCACCTATGTAGCCTTTGACCTGCTGGTCCGGGCCTGGCTTGATGCCGGCCGCACCGTCAGCTACGTCCAAAACGTCACCGACGTGGATGACCCGCTGCTGGAGCGTGCCGCCCGCGACGGCGTTGACTGGCGTGAACTGGCCGCCGAACAGACGGCCCTGTTCCAGGAGGACATGACGGCGCTGAACGTCGTTGCCCCCGACCATTACATCGGGGCGGTGGAGGCCGTCGGGTGGATTGTGCCTCAGATTGAGCAACTCGTGGCAGCCGGGCTGGCCTACCCGGTCGCCGGCACCGCAGGAGCGCCCGACGGCGACATCTACTTCTCCGTGAAAGCCGCCTCCGCCGCGGCCGGCCAGGGCGGCCTCGAGGAACCGTGGTGGCTGGGCCAAGTGTCCGGGCTGACCGAGGAAGAAATGCTCCCGGTCTTCGCCGAACGCGGCGGGGACCCGGAGCGAAGCGGGAAGAAGCACCCACTCGACGCACTCCTGTGGCGCGTGGCCCGCGAAGGAGAACCCCACTGGGACGGCGCCTCGCTCGGTGCCGGCCGCCCCGGATGGCACATCGAGTGCACTGTCATCGCCCAGCGATTCCTCCCCGAGCCCTTCACAGTGCAAGGCGGCGGTTCCGACCTGATCTTCCCGCATCACGAGATGGGCGCCGGGCACGCCTTCGCCCTCAGCCACGTGCCCATGGCCCAGCACTACGCCCACACGGGGATGGTGGGCCTCGACGGGGAAAAAATGAGCAAGTCCAAGGGAAACCTGGTGCTCGTCTCGACGCTGCGCGCGGACGGCGTCGAGCCTGCCGCCATCCGGCTGGCCATCCTGGCCAGCCACTACCGCTCCGACTGGAGCTGGACCGGAACCTTGCTGGCGAATGCGCAGCAGCAACTGGGCACGTGGCGCGAGGCCGTCAATGCAGCACCGGAAGGGACTGCCGCCAACGTGGTCGAGGAGATCCGGACCGCCTTGGCGGCCGACCTCGATGCACCCAGGGCACTGGCCGCCGTCGACCATTGGGCCCGGCAGGCACTGGCCGGGGGGCAGGAATGTTCCCGGCTTGATGCCGCCCTGGTATCCGACGCCGTTGAGGCGCTGCTCGGCGTCGAGCTTTAACTTCCCATCCCGTGCGCTGGTGCCAGCTCCCGCATTGGGCCGTTGAGGTTTGAGATGATGACACCGCTCCACGTCATTCGAAGGAGCGTCGGTGTCATCATCTCAAACCTCAACAGGGAGGGGCTGGATGACCAGCTACTGCTAGGGCTGGTCGCGCCCGCGCCGGCGCAGGTAGCGTTCGAACTCCTTGGCAATGGACTCGCCCGTGGCCTCCGGAAGGTCCTCGGTGTCCTTGGCCTCCTCAAGCTGGCGGACATAGGCTGCAATTTCGGGGTCGGCAGCCGCCAACTCGTTCACCCCACGCTCCCAAGCCTGCGCGTCGTCGGTGAGTTCGGCCGTGGGCAGCGAGACCTGGAGAAAGTCCTCAATTTTATTCAGCAGGGCCAGCTCGGCCTTGGGCGAGGGCGCCTGCGCCACATAGTGGGGCACTGCCGCCCAAAGCGATACGGTGGGGAGCCCGGCCAGCAGGGACAGTTCGTTGAGCACGCCGACTATGCCCACCGGGCCCTCATATTTGCTCACTTCAAGGCCCAGGCGCCCCCGCAGTTCCTCATCGTCACACGTGGCGGTCACGGGAATGGGCCGGGAGTGCGGAACATCGGCCAACAATGCGCCCACCAAAATCACGTAGTCCACGCCCAGTTCCGAAGCCTTGGCCAGCAATTCCGCCGTGTAGGCACGCCACCGGTAGGACGGCTCAACCCCGTGCACAAAAATCACGTCCACCTCCGTGCCAGGAATGGTGGACTTGGCGATCTTCGTGACGGGCCACTTGATCTTCCGGGCACCCGTGGCGGTGTGGCGCACCTCGGGACGGGTGAATTGGAAGTCATAGTATTCGTCCGGTTCAATGACGGAGACGCGCTTGGCGCCCCAGAGCCTGTGCAGGTATTTCAGGGCGTCGCTGGCGGCATCGCCGGCATCATTCCACCCCTCAAAAGCGGCCAGGAGCACGGTGGCCCGCCCACCGCCGGCCAAGGGGCCGAGCAGGCGGTGGATGTCGGGGGCTGGGCTGTTGTTCTCTTCCATCACGTCACCAGCCTACGTCGCACAGAGATTTGCGCCACTGCGAACCACCTGCGGGAGCGCTGGGAAATATTGGGCTGCGGCAGTCCACGTAGACTGGCAGCATGCATTTATCCACCGCTTCCGCCCTGCCATCGCGCCCCGCACCGACTCCCGCCCCCGCCGTCAAGGCAGCACTGTGGGACATGGACGGCACGCTCGTTGACACCGAACCGTATTGGATCGCCGCGGAAATCGACCTCGTCACGTCCCATGGCGGCGTCTGGGATGAGGAGCTGGCCACTTCCGTGGTGGGCAATGCGTTGGATTCAACGGCGGAAATGTTTCAGGGCCTGGGCGTGAACCTGTCCGTCCGGGAGATCGTGGACCACCTCTCAGCCCAGGTCGTTAAGGGCGTGCGCAGCAAACTGCCGTGGCGCCCCGGCGCCCGGGAGTTGCTGGCCGGGCTGCATCGCCAGGGTGTGCGCTGCGTGCTGGTGACCATGAGCGAACGGCCCCTTGCACAGGAGATTGTCAATGCGCTCGACGAGCCATACTTTGAGTTCCTCGTCACCGGCGACCAGGTGGGCCGTGGAAAGCCCGACCCGGAACCGTACCTGACCGCCATCGACATCCTGCGCGCTACGGACCCCACGCTCACGGCAGCCGATTGCGTCGCCCTGGAGGACTCCATCCCGGGTGTCACCTCCGCCCTGGCGGCCGGCGTGGCGACCATTGGAATCCCGCACGTGGTTCCCCTGCCGGAGGACCCGGACCGCACCACCTGGGCCACCCTGGCCGGCCGGACGTACGACGACGTCGCGGCAGTTTTGGCCGCCCGCCGCGGCACCGCCGGGGCGGGCGCATGAGCAGCACCGCCATCCGCAAGGGTTTCCGGCGCGAAGGCCTGGTCCTGGGCTCCGTGCGCGGAACACGGATCATCCTCGCCTACTCGTGGTTCGTGATTGCCGGTTTGACCGTAATCGTTTTCGGCCCGCAGCTGCAGAGCGGGTTTCCGGCGCTCGGCTCGGGCGCCTACCTGGTGGCCCTTGCCTATGCACTCCTGCTCTTGTTCTCAGTGTTCATCCATGAGCTCAGCCACGCCGTCGCGGCCAAGCTGTACGGCTGGCCCACCCACAAGATTGTGCTCAATCTCTGGGGCGGCCACACCGAGTTCGACTTCACGAACGCCACGCCCGGGCGTGCCCTGGTGGTCGCCTTCGCCGGGCCAGTGGCCAACTTTGCATTGGCGGCCCTGGCTTGGCCGCTCCAGCTCGCCGTCGCGCACCCGACAACGCTGCCCGGGTCCATCGTGCTGTTGCTGGCCAACATCTTTATCTGGGCCAATCTGCTCATCGGACTGTTCAACGTGTTGCCGGGACTGCCGCTGGACGGGGGGCGCCTGGTGGAATCCATCGTATGGAAAGCAACAGGGAACCAGGAGAAAGGCACCGTGGCGGCGGGTTGGGCAGGTCGCGTCATCGTGGTGCTGCTGGTGGTGGGCGTCCTGGCGCTGCCCTTGATCCGCGGCTCGGAGCCGGACTTGACCGCCACGTTCATCGTACTGCTGCTGGCCGGTTTTTTGTGGATGGGGGCCTCGGCCTCCATCAAGAGCGCGGCCATCCGACTGCGCCTGCCTGCCATCACAGCCTCTGCACTCGCCGCGCCGGCTGTCAGCGCAGCAATCGACTGCAGCGTAGCGCAGCTCTGGACCTTGAGGGCCCGCTACCCCAACGAGCCCATAGTGTTGTGTTCGGCGGACGGGCGCCCCGCCGCCGTCGTCGACGAGCACGCGCTGGCAGCCGTCCCACCCCACCTGGCCGGGCAAACGCAAGCCCACGCCGTGGGCCGCTCCCTGACGGCTGGCGCCTTTGTGCCCGACACCGCGTCCGGGGCGGAACTGGTTGAATACCTTTCCCAGCTCCCGGACACCGAATATGCTGTCGTGGACGCCCAGGGCCGGGTGACGGGGCTGCTTTCCCAGGCGAAGGTGGTTGCGGCCATCACGGGAAAATAGCCCGGCACCACCGGTGATCCAACCGCCGGCAGCCCCCAGTCATTTGCACCAAGCCACTTCGCACCAAGACGCCCGTTAGGACACCACGCATGAGTCAAAGCGAAACCGCCAGCAGCAACGGAACCAGCACGGCCACCGCCGCCCCCCATGGCGCAGGAGCCCGGCGCGGCCCTTTCCGGGCCGGGGAAAGGGTACAGCTGACGGACGAGCGCGGCCGCATGAACACCATCACGCTCACGCCGGGCACGGCCTACCACACGCACAAGGGCTTCCTGAACCATGATTCCCTCATTGGCCAGGTTGAAGGTTCCGTGGTGGAAAACAATGTGGGACAGCAGTACCAGGCCCTGCGTCCGCTGCTCTCCGACTTTGTCCTGTCCATGCCGCGCGGCGCCGCCGTGGTCTACCCCAAGGACGCCGGGCAGATCATCACCATGGGGGACATCTATCCCGGAGCACGCGTGGTGGAGGCAGGCGTGGGCTCCGGCGCCCTGTCCATCTCACTGCTGCGCGCCGTCGGCGACTCCGGATACCTGCACTCCTTCGAACGCCGCGAGGAGTTTGCCGACATTGCCCGCGGCAACGTGGAGACCATCTACGGCGGCCCGCATCCGGCCTGGACGATTTCCCTGGGCGACTTCCAGGACGAGGTGGTGGCCCGGGAGGCGCCCGGCAGCATTGACCGCGTGGTCCTGGACATGCTGGCACCGTGGGAGTGCCTGGACGCGGTGGCCACCGTACTGGCCCCCGGCGGCGTTTGGGTCAACTACGTCGCCACTGTCACCCAGCTTTCCCGCACGGCCGAAGCCATCCGCGCCGACGGCCGCTTCACCGAGCCGGATGCGTGGGAGTCCATGGTCCGCGGCTGGCACCTGGAAGGACTCGCCGTGCGCCCGGACCACCGCATGGTGGCCCACACCGGCTTCCTTATGGTGACCCGGCGGCTCGCCGACGGCGTGACCGGGTTGAACTTGAAGAAGAAGGCCAAGGCCGACTTCAGCGACGAGGACCTGAGCCACTGGACCCCGGAGGCAGTGGGGGAGCGGGCCGTCTCGGACCGCAAGCTCCGCCGCGCCGCCCGTGATGCGGCCTCCACGGTGCAAACCAAGCGCACCAAGAGCAAAAGCGACGCCACCGACACCACCGGAAACACCGACACCACCGACAACATTCAAAACACCTAAAAAGCCCAAAAAGCCGCTGCCGAACCGACGGCCGGTACCCGAGACCACTAAGGTCAGTAGTGAGAGCATTTGGCGAACTGCAGCACGTAGCGGCGGTGCGCCGGCCAGCCGGCCGCACCGCCACCAGCTCCTCGCGGAAGGATCCAGAACCATGAGCGACGCAACACACAACCCAGCCGGACACGGCGCGGCTGAACCGCCGGCACCAGGGACGTTCTCCGCGTCCTACGCCGCAGGCGCCGGGCAGTTGGCGGTACTGGAACGCCAGCTGAACGTGCTGCGGGACAAGGCCCGCAACCTGGACCGCCAGCTCTCCGCCGCCACGCAGAACAACACCAGGCTCGTCTCCACGTTGGAGACGGCGAAGAATGAAATCCAAAAACTACGCAGCGCGCTGGAAAACGACGGCCAGCCGCCGTACGGCTTCGGCACAGTGGTGGCGCTGCACCCGCGTACGGGCCCGGCCGGCACTGCCGCGGGAGTGGCCGTCACCGAGGACAGCGTCGACGTTTACGCCTCGGGCCGCAAAATGCGCGTGGGCGTCAGTCCCCTGGTGCCGCTCGGGCAACTGCGCATCGGCCAGGAAGTGCTGCTCAACGAAGCCTTCACCATCATCGCCGGGCTTGGCTTTGAACGGGTGGGAGAGGTGGTCACGGTTAAGGAAATGCTCGGCAGTGACCGCGTTCTCGTCACCGGGCGCTCCGACGAGGAACGCGTGGTCCGGCTCTCCGGGGCACTGCAGGAGCAGCGGCTGCGTGTGGGCGATGCGCTGACGGTGGAAGGAAAAACCGGCTGCGCCCTGGAGAAGATTCCACGCTCAGAGGTCGAAAACCTGATTCTGGAGGAGGTCCCGGACATCTCCTACGCCGACATCGGCGGACTGGCCTCCCAAATTGAGCAGATCCGCGACGCTGTCGAACTGCCGTTCCTGCACCCGGACCTTTACCGGGAACACGGCCTCAAGGCGCCCAAGGGGATCCTGTTGTACGGCCCTCCCGGCTGCGGGAAGACCCTGATCGCCAAGGCCGTGGCGAACTCGCTGGCACAGCGGGCGGCCGAACGCTCGGGCGTCAAGGACCAAAAAAGCTACTTCCTGAACATCAAGGGCCCCGAGTTGCTGGACAAATACGTGGGGGAGACAGAGCGCCAAATCCGGCTCATCTTCAGCCGCGCCCGCGAAAAGGCCTCCGACGGAAGCGCCGTGGTGGTCTTCTTCGACGAGATGGACTCGCTGTTCCGCACACGCGGCACCGGGGTTTCCTCCGACGTCGAAACAACCATCGTGCCGCAGCTGCTGAGCGAGATCGACGGCGTCGAACGGTTGGACAACGTTATTGTCATTGGCGCCTCGAACCGTGAGGACATGATTGACCCGGCCATTCTGCGCCCGGGCCGGCTGGACGTGAAGGTGAAAATCCACCGTCCCGACGTCGAGGCGGCAGCGGACATCTTCGCCAAGTACGTCACCACGGAACTGCCGTTCCACCACTTTGACGTCGAGGCGAACAACGGCAGCCTGCAGGAAACCGTGGACGCCATGATCCAGCGCACCGTGGAGGCCATGTACGCCACGGACAAGTCCAACGAGTACCTGGAAGTCACCTACGCCAACGGCGACACCGAAATGTTGTACTTCAAGGATTTCAATTCCGGCGCCGTCATCCAAAACGTCGTGGACCGGGCGAAAAAGTACGCCATCAAGGACCTGTTGATGAGCGGCGAAAAGGGCATCCGGATTGAGCACATGCTGCGGGCCGTGGTGGACGAATTCCGCGAGCATGAAGACATGCCCAACACCACCAACCCGGACGACTGGGCACGGATCTCGGGCAAGAAGGGCGAACGGATCACCTACATCCGCACCATTGTCCAAAGCAAGGAAGGCCAGGTACCGGGCAAGACCCTGGAAACGGTCCACAATACCGGCCAGTACCTGTGAGCGTCCTGCGGGTCATGGGGGCGGAAACTGAATACGGCATTCACGCCCCCGGCGCCCACACGTTCAGCGCCACCTGGCTCTCCACGCAGGTGGTGCACGCGTACTCGCTGGAGACGGGCCACCGCGCGGCAGCCGGCGGGGAGACCAGGTGGGACTACACCGACGAGGACCCGCTGGCAGACGCCCGCGGCTGGGTGGTGCCGCGCAGCGAAGCGCATCCAAGCCAGCTCACCGACGTCGAACCGGAATTGACGGCGGCCCAAATCGCCCTTGAGGGCGGGGGAACCATGGAGCCGTCCGGGCCGCTGATGATGAATATGGTGCTGGGCAACGGTGCCAGGCTCTACGTGGACCATGCCCACCCCGAATATTCCTCCCCGGAGGTCACGAACCCGCTCGATGCCGTCCGCTGGGACGCGGCAGGGGACCTGGTGGCCCTGGCCGCCGTCCGCCGGATCGCCGCCACGCCCGGTCTGCCTGCCATCAACCTGTATAAGAACAACACCGACAACAAGTCCGTCTCCTACGGCAGCCACGAGAACTACCTCATGCCGCGGGCGGTGCCGTTCAAGGACATCGTGGCCGGACTGACACCGTTCTTCGTCACCCGCCAGCTCATCTGCGGCGCCGGACGCGTGGGACGCGGCCAGGACGGCGCCGGCACGGGCTTTCAAATCAGCCAACGGGCCGACTTCTTTGAGGCCGAGGTGGGTCTGGAGACCACCATCCGCCGGCCCATCATCAACACCCGCGACGAGCCCCACGCCACCGCGGAAAAGTACCGGCGCCTGCACGTCATCATTGGCGACGCCAACTTGAGCCAGGTTTCCAACTACCTCAAGTTCGGCACCACGGCGCTGGTACTGGACATGATTGAACACGGCACCTGCCCGGAACTGAATTTGGCAGACCCCGTCGCCTCCCTGCAGGACATCAGCCACGATTGGGAACTGGCCACCACGCACCTGCTTGCCAACGGCGAGCGCGTCAGCGCCCTGGAGATCCAGCGGCGCTACCTGGCAGCAGCCAAGGCCCACGCGGCGGACAACGGCTCCGCCCACCCGGAGACCGGTGACGGGCACACGGCGGGCGTGCTCGCGCGGTGGGAACAGGTGCTCGCGGGACTGGGCTCCGACCCCATGGGCGTGGCCGCCCAGGTGGAGTGGGTGGCAAAGTTGAACCTGCTCCAGCAGTACCGCACCCGCGACAACATGGCCTGGAACGATCCCCGCCTGGCGCTCATTGATTTGCAGTGGTCGGACATCAGGCCGGAGAAGGGCCTGTACTACAAATTGTTGCAGCGCGGCCGCATGGAGCGCCTGATCAGCGATGAGTCCATTGCCCTGGCCGCCGTGCAGCCGCCGGAGGACACGCGGGCCTACTTCCGCGGCCAATGCATCCAGCACTACGGCCCCAACGTGGTCGGCGCCAGCTGGGACTCGGTTATTTTTGAGGTGCCGTCCCAGCGGCGCCTGCAGCGAATCCCCACCAAGGAGCCCCTGCGCGGGACGAAGGAGCTCACCGGCGTCCTCTTTGAAACCAGCCCCGATGCCTCGGCCTTTCTCGGCAGGCTGCTCGGGGGGACACCTTAGCGCGGCAAACACGTGCCACGCCGCACAGCGCAATCCGCGCGCGGTCGTGGCAGGATGGAAGTGAAGGACCACCTACGAGGCATAAGGACACACCATGGCTTCCCAGGAACAAAAGAACGTCTCCTCCCGCACCGAGGATGAACAGCTTGACGACGCCCCGCTGCCTACCCCGGCACCGGATGCCGGCGCCGGGCAGGCCGCGACGTCCGGCGTCGATGACCTGCTGGATGAGATTGACGGGGTGCTGGAATCCAACGCCGAGGAGTTTGTGCGCGGATTCGTCCAAAAGGGCGGACAGTAGGCTCCATGGACGCCCACCACAGCAGTGCCATCCCGTCGCTGGAAGCAGCCGGGGCGTCGTCGTCATTCCTTGACTTTGTGACGCAAAGCAATCCGGCCCTGTTGCCGTTTGGGCGCCCCCTGCCCGCCGGCCAGATCCCCCCGACCCCGCACGGCACCACCATCGTGGCGCTCACCTTCGCCGGCGGCGTCCTGATGGCAGGGGACCGGCGCGCCACCATGGGCACCATGATTGCCAACCGGCACATTGAAAAGGTGTTTCCGGCGGACCGGTACTCCGTGCTGGGCATTGCGGGGACGGCCGGGATAGCCATCGACATCGTCCGCCTGTTCCAGGTCGAATTGGAGCACTATGAAAAGATCGAAGGCACGCAGCTGAGCCTGGAAGGGAAGGCCAACCGGCTCGGCGCCATGGTCCGGGCCAACCTGCCCATGGCCCTGCAGGGCCTGTCCGTGGTGCCGCTGTTCGCCGGCGTCGAAACGGGCGGTTCCGTGGGCCGGCTGTTCTCCTACGACGTCACCGGCGGCCGTTATGCCGAACTGGAACACCACAGCGTGGGTTCGGGCTCCGTCTTTGCCCGCGGTGCGCTGAAGAAGCTTTGGCGTCCGGACATGGACCAGGCCGGTGCCGTGGCCGTGGCCGTGGAAGCCCTGGTGGACGCCTCCGACGACGACGCCGCCACGGGCGGCCCCGACCTGATCCGCAAGCTCTGGCCCATCGTGTATGTGGTGACCGACGACGGCGCCACCCGGGTCCCGCCCGCATCGCTGGCGTCCGTGGTGCAGGGGATTGTGGAACGGCGCACCGCCGAAGGAAGGGAGGCCTGACGATGGCCCAGCAGTTCTACGTTTCCCCGGAACAAATCATGAAGGACCGGGCCGACTTTGCGCGCAAGGGCATAGCCCGGGGACGTTCGGTGGTGGTGGTCAGCTTCGCCGGCGGCATCGCTTTGGTGGCCGAAAACCCTTCCCCCACCTTGCACAAGATCGGCGAAATCTACGACAGGATCGGGTTCGCCGCGGTCGGCAAGTACAACGAATTTGAAAGCCTGCGCCAAGCCGGGGTGCGCTATGCGGACGTGCGCGGTTACTCCTATGACCGGGCCGACGTGACGGCCCGGGGCCTGGCCAGCGTCTACGCCCAAAGCCTGGGCGCCGTATTCACCGCCGAACAAAAGCCCTTCGAAGTGGAACTGGCCGTGGCCGAGGTCGGCCCCACCCAGGCCGCGGACCACATCTTCCGACTGACCTTCGACGGCTCGATAGCCGACGAACCGGGTTTCCTGGGCATGGGCGGCCAGGCGGACCTGGTCCAGCAGCACCTGGCCGACGCCTGGCATCCGGACGCCGACCTGGCGCAGGCGCTGACCTGGGCGGTGGAGTCTTTGCGGGCACCCCTGGAGGCGGCTGCCGGCCACGAAACTCCGGCAAGCTTGGGCGCAGCCTCCCTGGAGGTGGCCGTACTGGAACGCAATGTACGCGAAGAACGCGGCATCCACCGTGCGTTCCGGCGCCTGGATGAGGCAGATGTGGCACAAATTCTCGCCCCCAGCGGAAAGGCCTAGCAGTGGACCGTCGCATCTTCGGCATCGAGACTGAATTTGGCATTGCCTATTCGGCTCCCGGCTCCCGCCCGCTTTCACCCGAGGAGGTGGCACGCTACCTGTTTCGAAAAGTCGTCAGTTGGGGCCGGTCCTCCAACGTCTTCCTGCCCAACGGCTCCCGACTCTACCTGGACGTGGGGTCCCACCCGGAATATGCCACAGCCGAATGTGACAGCCTCGAGCAGCTCATCACCCATGACCGTGCCGGTGAGCTGATCCTGAACGACCTCGTCACGGAGGCACAGGCACGGCTGGCGCTGGAGGGCTACGCGGGAAAGATCTTCCTGTTTAAGAACAACGTGGACTCCGCAGGAAACTCCTACGGCAGCCACGAAAACTACCTGATCACCCGGCGCGGGGAATTCAACCGGGTCGCAGACATCCTCATCCCGTTCCTGGTGACCCGCCAACTCATTGCCGGTGCGGGCAAGGTGCTCGGCGCCCAGCAAGGAGGCCACTACGCGTTTTCCCAGCGGGCCGACCACATTTGGGAAGGCGTGTCCTCCGCAACCACCCGTTCCCGGCCCATTATCAACACCCGGGACGAACCCCATGCCGACGCCGAACTTTACCGGCGCCTGCATGTCATTGTCGGAGACTCCAACATGTCCGAGACCACCACCATGCTCAAGGTGGGCACCGTGGACCTGATCCTGCGCATGATCGAAGCGGGCACCATCATGACGGACATGCGCATGGAAAACCCCATCCGCAGCATCCGTGAAATCTCCCATGACCTCACCGGCAAGCACGCCGTGAAGATGGCCGACGGCCGCACCCTGAACGCCATTGACATCCAGCGCCACTACCTGGAGAAGGTCACCGGCTTCGTCCATGCCCACGGGGCCCACAACGAGTTGGTGCCGCGGATCCTGGAGCTGTGGGAACGAACCCTGGACGCCATAGAACGCCAGGACTATTCGGCCATCGACACGGAAATTGACTGGGCCATCAAACTCAAGCTGCTGGGGGCCTACGCTGCCCGGCACGACGTGGACATGGGCTCGTCCAACGTGGCGCAACTTGACCTGCGCTACCACGACATCTCCCCGGAGCGAGGCCTGTTCAACATGCTCGAACGCCGGGGCGCGGCGGCCCGGGTGACCAGCGATGAAGCGATCGCCCGCGCCGTCGACGAGGCCCCGCCCAGCACCCGGGCCCATCTGCGCGGCCGTTTTGTCCGGGCGGCCAGGGATTCGGGCCGCGACTACACGGTGGATTGGGTGCACTTGAAGCTCAACGACCGCTCCCACCAGACCATCCTGTGCAAAGACCCGTTCCAAAACACCGATGACCGCGTGGACGAACTCATCGCCTCCCTCGCTCCCGGGTACTGATTTACGGCTGTTGGCGCCTCCGTACCGGCTTCGGCGCACCGGCCGTGTGCGGACAGCTTTCACCCAGCTTGGGCAGCTAAGCTGGTGTGGCCCGACTGCCACACCCCGTGGCGGGGTTCCACCCTTGCCCCACCAACCCTGCCATCGAAAGTGTCTTCCGTGCGCCGACTTCTTGCACTGCTCCTTCCCCTGCTGTTACTGGTGACCGCGTGTGGCGCGGGAACCGGGGCAACGCCGGACGGTTCCCCAACTTCCAGTCCCGCCGTTTCCATCCCGCCCTCCCACGCCGATGTGCTGTCCTCGGTCAAGGTGGCCGACGAGGGGAAAAGCAAGGCACCCAAGGTCAGCTTCGCCGAGCCGCTGAAAATCACCGCCGAATCCATGAAGGTGGTCAAGGACGGGACAGGAGCGGCACTGAAGGACGGCCAGGTCATCGACTTCCATGAGATCGCCCTCGACGCCGCCACGGGCAAGACCGTCGGTGAGAACTTCACCCAGGCGGCCGGGGCAAGCATCACGCTCAGCGACACATTCAAGAGCCAGTTCCCCCTCGTCTACGCCACGTTCACGAGCGCCAAGATCGGCGCCTACATTGCCTACGGCACCCCGGCGACGCCCGCCGTGCCGGCCTCGTCCACGACAGCGGCCCAGCCTGCCCGGCCCGCCAGCCTGAGCGTTTTCCAGATCACCAGCGCCAAGGACCCCGCGAAGCTCATGAGCACCGATAGCGTCAAGGCGCTCGAAAAGTCCGGCGGCCTGCCCACGGCAAAGTTTGACGCCAAGGGCGTCCCCAGCATTACGATCCCCAAGAAGGACGCACCGGCAGACATGGCCGTCCAGGTTCTGACCCCCGGCGAGGGCGCCGCCCTCAAGGCCAGCGACTCCATCTCCGCCCTGTACACCGGCTGGACCTGGAAGGATGCGAAGAAGTTCGACTCAAGCTTTGACAAGGGCGCGCCCGTCACGTTCAGCCTGGGGCAGGTCATTCCCGGTTGGACCTTGGGCCTGACCGGACAGAAGGTGGGTTCCACTGTACTGCTGACCATTCCGTCGTCGCTGGGCTACGGTGACTCACCGCAATCAGGACAGCCTGCCGGACCGCTGGTGTTTGTTGTTAAGATTGAAGCGAAGAAGTAATCCCCCAACCCCAAGGAGCGCCATGTCTTTTGGTACCCGCGACTACGACCGCACCAAACCCGAGATTGACTTCCCGGACCACGACGTCCCCACTGAGCTCGTCATCGAGGACATCATTGAAGGCACCGGTACCGAGGTTGTCTCCGGCAGCACCGTTTCCACGCACTACGTGGGCGTCGCATTTTCCTCCGGTGAAGAGTTTGACTCCTCCTGGGGCCGTGGCACACCGCTGGAATTCCGGGCCGGCATCGGTCAGGTCATCCAAGGCTGGGATCAGGGCCTGATAGGGATGAAGGTGGGTGGCCGCCGCCGGCTGGAGATCCCCTCTGAGTTGGCCTACGGCTCCCGCGGCGCCGGTGGGGCCATTGGCCCCAACGAGGCCCTGATCTTTGTGGTTGACCTGGTGGGCGTGCGCTGACCCGACGGCAAATGCCGCCCGGCGCCGGCCCCCACGTTCCCGCGGGGGCCGGCGTCGTTGTTGGTGCGCCCGCCCCGCAGCTGAGGGGGGCAGTGCCACGCGCCCAGTAGTCTGGGGGGATGCCTAAGAAAATTGATGCGGTCGAACGCCTGCTCAACCTGGTGATAGCCCTGCTCGGGACCAGGCGCGGGCGCAGCAGGAAATTCATCCGCCTCAACGTCAACGGCTATGCCGGGGTCGCCGGGACGGCCGCCGGGGAGGCGAAGCTGCTGGTCGCGTTTGAGCGCATGTTCGAGCGGGACAAGGACACGCTGCGGCAGGTGGGGATCCCGATCAGGACCACCACAAGTTTTGATGGCGATGACGAGGAGCAGACCCTCTACCGCATCGATCCCGGCGACTACCGGGTCCCGGAGATCCGCCTTGACGAACCGGCCATGATGATGCTGGCCGTGGCCGCGAACATGTGGAGCGGTGCGGCCTTTAGCGAGGCGGCCCAGTCCGCGCTGCGCAAGGTCGCCACGCGCGCCGGGCTGGGCTGGTATGACGACGACACCACCATCCAGTCGCGGATCCGCACCCTTGAACCGGCCTTCGAACCGCTCTGGACAGCCCTGCTCCAGGGGCACCCTGTCAGCTTCGACTACCGCGGTGCCGGTGCGGCCGACACCGCCACCAGGACCGTCCAGCCGTGGGGCCTGGGCAACAAATACGGCGAGTGGTACCTGGCCGGCTTTGACGTGGGCAGGGACGCCCCGCGGAACTTCCGCCTCTCACGCATCCGCTCCGAGGTGGCCATTGACCCCGGGATGCATTTTGACCGCCCGGAAGGATTCTCGATTGCCCAGGTACTGCGCGGCCTGGGCACGGGGGAGGCCGCCACTGCCCAGGTGGAGGTGCCCGTGGGAGGGGCCCACTACCTGCGCAGCAGGGAAGGCACCGCCGTGGCCGGCCCGGGAACACGTCCGGGCACTCAGATGCTCTCCATCAGCTACCGGGAACCGGAGCTGATGGCCGACGACCTCGCCTCCCTCGGGACACAGGCGGTGGTACGCGAGCCGGCCCACCTGCGCGAGTCAGTCGCGGCCCGGCTCCGGGCCGCCGCCGGTCAAGGCGCCCACGCTGCCGTTCTGGGCCCCGACAGCCTCGGGGCGGAATTGCCAGCCCGGTCCGGCAGGAAGGCCGACGCCCGTGAGCGCCTGCTCAGGCTGCTATCGATGGCGCCCTTCCTGGTCGCGAACCCCGGCATCCCTGAAAGCGAACTCGCCGCCGAGTTCAACCTGGCTCCGGCCCAGCTGGCCCGGGATTTGGACACGTTGAGCGTGACCGGCCTGCCCGGCTACCTGCACGGGGACCTCATGGACGTCGTCACTGAGGCGGGGCAGGTGTTCATTCGCGACGCCGACACGCTTGCGGCCCCTCTGCGGCTGACCCAGGAGGAGGCGTGTGCGCTCCTGGTGGGCCTGGACGCCCTCACCGCGGTTTCCGGGAGCACGGAGGCCCTCTCCCTGCGCACCGCCATCGACGCCGTCAAACGGGTGGCGGGCCCGGACGCCTGGCTTGCGGACGCCGTCGCCCTTGCCCTGGTGGAAGGTCCGGAGCTGGAGACCATCGCGGCGCTGCAGGCCCTGATCCACGGGCGGGCAGCCGCCCGCATCACGTACCTGGTGCGCAGCCGCGATGAGTTCACCGAGCGCACCATCGAGCCACGCCGGATATTCTCCATCGATTCCACCTGGTATGTGCGGGCCTGGTGCCGCAAGGCCGGGGGGCTGCGCAGCTTCAGGGTGGACCACATCCGCTCCCTGGCCTTCGCCGGACCACAGGTGCACGCGGCGGGCACCCTTGCCGCGGTTCCGGCCAACGCGTACACGCCCGGTGCCGGGGACACGGAAATATGGCTTCTGGCCCAAGCCCACACGGCCCGCCGCCTCGCCCCGGCCTATGGCGGCATCCTTCACCAGCCGGCGGGCAGCGCGGCAGGGGAGGAGGGCATGCTGGGCCTGCGGATCAGGGTGGGGGAGACGTCCACCGTGGCGCCGCTCATGGCGAGGCTGGCAGGTCACGCGCAAGTGCTCGGTCCCGCCGACGTCCGCGGCCAGGTGGCGGACTGGTTGCGCGAGGCCGTTGCGGGCTATGAATCAGATCACGCTGTGGGCGAAAGTGGGCCGCCATCACCACGCAGGGGTCGATAGACTCTATATATGCCTTGGTGGTCATGGATTCTGATTTGGGTTGCGCTTGTGGCGCTGGCCCTGCTCTTTGCCGTCCTGATGGGCCTGAAGGTGTGGCGCGACGGGGTGAAGACGCTGCACGCCGTCACGGCTGTGGGCGAAGAGCTGGAAGCCCATTGGGCCGAACGAGAACAGGCGGCATCACAACGCCTTCGGGCGAAAGCACGAACCACGGTTCCGGGAGCGGCTGTCTTTGCACGGCCGGTCCAAATGAAGGATGATTACCTAGCGGCCAGGGAAGGGCGGAAACATGCCCGCCTCCAACGCCGCGTCGCCCGCAGGAAAGAACGCGGACAGCTCCAATCCTTGCGCGACATCACAGCCCTTGAAGACGTAGGATGAACCAAAAGGAAAGGCGTTAACCGTGGGAAGAATTTTTGAGAACCCTGCCGTAATCATTGTCCTCATCATTGTGGTCGTGCTGTTGTTTGCGGCGCCGAAACTGCCGGGCATGGCCCGCAGCCTTGGCCAGTCCATGCGGATCATCAAGTCCGAGGTAAAGGAAATGAAGAACGACGGCAAGGACGAGAAGCCTGCCGCCCCGCCGGAAGCCCCGGTGGAAGGCAAGATCGTGAACAACCCGACCCAGCCGGGCAGCACCCCGGGCGAAGGTACCGGAACCGGTACCGGCGCCCAGTCATAGAAACCGCAACTGGGCCGGTGAACGCCTCGAAGGGCCGCAAGGCCAACCCCGAAGGCCGGATGCCGCTCAAGGAGCACCTGATTGAGGCCAGGAACAGGCTCTTCAAGAGCGCCCTGGCGATGATCCCGGGCATTGTTTTGGCATGGATCCTCTACGACCCGTTGATGGCCGCCCTGACAGAGCCCCTGCGCGACATCAGCCGGGAGCGCGGCATTACCGCCTCGCTTAACTTCTCCGGAGTGACCACGTCCTTCGACCTGAAGCTGCAGATCTCGCTCGTCCTGGGCCTGGTCATTGCCTCTCCGGTCTGGATCTACCAGTTGTGGGCCTTCATCACGCCGGGCCTGACAAAGAAGGAACGGCGCTACACGCTGTCCTACATGCTTGCTTCCGTGCCGCTGTTCCTGGCCGGCATTTACGCAGGATGGGTCATCTGGCCCAATATTGTCCGGGCCATGACATCCTTCACACCCCGCGGCGGGTCCAACATCATGGACTCGATCGACTACCTCCGCTTCGCCCTGCAGCTGATGCTGTTCATGGGTGTGGCCTTCCTGGTTCCCGTGGTGCTGTTTGCCCTCAATGCCGTGGGGGTCGTGCGTGGGCGCACCTACCTGAAGGCCTGGCGCTTCACGATTCTCGGCGTCACCATCGTTTCGGCCATGGCAGCCCCGGGATCGGACGTCATGTCCATGTTCTTCCTGGGAGTGCCACTCCTGGTGCTGTACTTTGGCGCGATCGGGCTGTGCATCCTCAACGACGGGCGCCGTGACCGCCGAAACGCGAAATTGGAACGACAAACCGAGGCGACGGCGGATTCAGCCACCTCGTTGTCCGAACTCGACGGGTTTTAGGCTGCGACGGGACCCGTCATGGGCAGCGCCCCGGCTGGCATAGGCTGGAACCATGCCGACGAACCAGCCTCCAACCCCCGCGGATCGCTACGCCGCTGCCAAGGCAAGCGCTTCGGATGCGCGGACCGGTTTTGGTGCCTTCAAGCAGGGCTTTGACTTTGATCTGGACGACTTTCAAATGGCCGCGTGCCGGGCCCTGGCGTCCGGCCGCGGCGTTCTGGTCGCGGCCCCCACCGGTGCCGGCAAGACCATCGTGGGCGAGTTTGCCGTCCATCTGGCCCTGGCTGGCGGCAACAAGGCGTTTTACACCACGCCCATCAAGGCACTGAGCAACCAGAAGTACCAGGAACTGGCCCGCAAGTACGGTGCCGGAAACGTCGGGTTGCTGACGGGGGACACGAGCATCAACTCCGAAGCGCCCGTGGTGGTCATGACCACCGAAGTGCTGCGCAACATGCTCTACGCCGACTCGGACACCCTGTCGGGGCTGGCCTATGTGGTGATGGATGAGGTCCACTATCTGGCCGACAGGTTTCGCGGTGCCGTTTGGGAGGAAGTGATCATCCACCTGCCCACCGAGGTGGCCGTCGTGTCGCTGAGTGCCACGGTCTCCAACGCCGAAGAGTTCGGTGCCTGGCTGGGCACTGTCCGCGGCGACACGGCCGTGGTGGTCTCGGAGCACCGGCCTGTGCCTCTGTGGCAGCACGTTATGGTCGGGCGCGAGATCGTGGACCTGTTCGCCACCAACCGGTCCTTCGATGAGATCGCCGCCGAACTCGAAGCCGGGACGGACGCCCCATCGGGGCGCTTCAAGGTCAATCCGGAATTGCTCAAGCTGGCCCGCAGCGAGTGACGGCGCGTCCGGCTTCATCCGCGAAGGCGGCATGGTCAGCCGGGCGTCCCGCCCGCAGGTGATCCGTGCCCTGGAGAGCCAGGACCTGCTGCCGGCCATCACGTTCATCTTCTCCCGGGCAGCCTGCGACGCCGCCGTCCAGCAGTGCGCCGCCGCCGGCCTGTGGCTGACCACCCCTGCGGAACGGGAGGAAATCGCCTACCGCGTCGACGCCGCCTGCGACGAGGTGCCTGATTCGGATCGCGAGGTGCTGGGCTACTGGGGCTGGCGGGACGGGCTGCTGCGGGGCCTGGCCGCCCACCACGCCGGCATGCTGCCCCGCTTCAAGGAAGTGGTGGAGTCCTTGTTCGCAGACGGACTGGTCCGGGCGGTGTTTGCCACCGAGACCCTGGCCCTGGGCATCAACATGCCCGCCCGCACGGTGGTGTTGGAGAAGCTGGAAAAGTTCAATGGCGAGGCACACGTGGGCATCACCGCGGGGGAATACACACAGCTCACCGGCCGGGCCGGGCGCCGCGGAATCGATGTGGAGGGCCACGCAGTGGTCCTGTGGCAACCCGGCACCGACCCCACCGCCGTGGCCGGGCTCGCATCCAGGCGGACGTATCCGCTGAACTCCAGCTTCCGGCCCACCTACAACATGAGCATCAACCTGGTGGCCCAGTTCGGCCGCCGCCGCACCCGGGACATCCTGGAATCCTCCTTTGCCCAGTTTCAGGCCGACCGGTCCGTGGTTGACCTGGCCCGGCAGGTCAGGAGCCGCGAGGCGTCCCTCGCCGGCTACCAGACGGCCATGGACTGCCACCTGGGCGACTTCGCCGGGTACGCCAAGCTGCGCCGTGAACTCTCCGACCATGAGTCCGGTGCCTCCAGTACCAAGGCCAAGCAGCGACGGGCGCGCATGAGCGAATCCCTGGCCCTGTTGCGGGTCGGGGACGTGATCATGGTCCCCGCCGGAAGGACCCCCGGCCCGGCCGTGGTGCTGGAGGCCGATCCACACGCCCGCGAGCCCCGCCCGGGAATCCTCACCGCCAACAAGGAACTGCGGCGCCTGGGCATCCACGAACTGGACGGACCCGCAGTGCCGCTGGCCCGGGTGCGCATCGGCAAGGGATTCAACGCCAAGGTGCCCAAGGACAGGCGGAACCTGGCCCAACAGGTCCTGGACGCCGTCGACGGCGACCGTGCGCTGCGCCCGGACCGCACGGGCGCGTTTGCCCTCGTGGACTCCGCCCACAGCGCGGACGAGGCCATTGACACCCTCCGCCGGGCCGTGCGCGCCCATCCCTGCCACGGCTGTCCGGACCGGGAGGAGCATGCACGGTGGTCCGAGCGCTGGTGGAAGTTGCGCCGCGAAACCGATGGACTGGTCCGCGCCATCCAACAGCGCACCAACACCATCGCCAAAACCTTTGACCGCGTCACTGATCTGCTGGCGGCCTATGGCTTCGTGGAAACGGACGACGCCGGCGGCCTGCGGCCCAGCCCGGACGGCCAGCGGTTGCGGTGGGTGTACGGAGAGAAGGACCTGCTGATCGCCCTGGCGCTGCGCGACGGCGCCTTCGGCGACCTGGACGCCCCCGAACTGGCCGCCTTCGCTTCCACCGTGGTGTACGAGGCCAAGCGCGACGACGGCGGCATCCGGCCCCGAATGCCCAGCGTCAGCTTGGAAACGTCCGTGGAGGCCGTGGTCCGGCTGTGGTCCGTCCTGGAGGACGCCGAGGAATCCCACCGGCTGCCGTTGACAGGGGAGCCGGAGCTCGGGCTGGTATGGCCCATGTACAAGTGGGCCAAGGGGCGCAGCCTGCAGGACGCGCTCAAGGGCACCGAGCTGGCGGCCGGCGACTTCGTACGATGGACCAAACAGGTCATTGACCTTCTGGACCAGCTGGCCCAGGTGCCGGGAATGGAGCGCGGTTTCTCGCGGCTGTGCCGGGCATCCATTGACCTGATCCGGCGTGGCGTGGTGGCGTACACCAGCGTTGTTGAATAGCCGGCTGCCCCGTGTGCACCTCCCGGCCCGTCCGGAAACCGCTTTGTGAAAGGACACCACCACGATGTCATTGACCCTGTACCGCAACGGCTCCGTCTATAGCACCGCCGACCCCTTCGCGACGGCCATGCTGGTGGACGGGGACACCGTGGCCTGGGTCGGTACCGAACACGCGGCCGCCTCGCTGCTGGACGGACGCATGCGGGTGGTGGACCTGGACGGAGCGCTGATCACCCCAGGTTTTGTCGACTCCCATGTCCACGTGACCGAAACGGGCCTGGCACTGGATTCCGTGGACCTGTCCGGCGCCCGCTCCGTGGCGCAGGCCCTGGACCTGGTGGCTGCCGCCGCCGGGACGGGCTCAGGCACGGTGCGAGGGCACGGTTGGGACGACTCCGACTGGGCCGAGCAGCGCCCGCTTACGGCCGCCGAGCTGGAGCGGGCCGGCCGGGGGCGGGACGTCTACCTTGCGCGCGTGGACGTCCATTCGGGGCTGGTCTCCCCGGCCCTCGCCAAACGGTGCGGCTTGGCGACACTGGCCGGCTGGGATGGCAGTGCCCTGGTGGCCGGGGCCGCCCATGCGGCGGCACGGGATGCCGTGCGCGAGCTTGACGACGGGGCCCGCCGGCAAGTGCAGGAACGGGCACTGCGCCACGCGGCCGCCAACGGCTATGTGGCACTGGCGGAGATGGCCGCCCCGCATGTGGGCTCACCGGCCGACCTTGCCGCCCTGGCCGCCCTGACGGCCGCCGAGGCGCCGACGGCCTGGCCCCAGATCCTGCCCTATTGGGGTCAGGCGGTCTCCAGTGCACGGGAGGCCCGCGAAGTCCTGGAGTCATTGGGCACGCCCGTCCTGGGACTGGCCGGGGACTTGAACATCGACGGTTCCCTGGGTTCCCACTCGGCCCACCTGGGTGAACCGTATGCCGACGCCCCCGCCAGCCGGGGACAGTCGTACCTGGACGCCGGGCAGGTCGGGGACCACCTGGCAGCCATGTCCGAATTGGGCGTGTCCGGTGGCTTCCACATTATTGGCGACGCGGCCATGGCCATCGCCGCCGAAGGCCTGGTGCGCGCCGCCGAACGTGTGGGACTGGACAGGGTCCGGGCCGCGGGCCACCGCTTTGAACATGCCGAAATGGTTGACGACGCCGCCATGGATGTGCTGGCCCTGCACGCGGTGACCGTCTCGGTCCAGCCCGTTTTTGATGCGCTTTGGGGCGGGGGAGCGGGCATGTATGCCCGGCGTCTGGGAGCGGAAAGGGCCGCGATGCTCAACCCTGTGGCGAAGTTCTATGCGGCGGGCGTGCCGGTCTGCTTCGGCTCCGACTCGCCCGTCACCGCGCTCAACCCGTGGGCCAGCGTGCGGGCGGCACTGAACCACCACCAGCCGGATCAGCGCATTTCCGCCCGTGCAGCCTTCATCGGACACACCCGCGCCGGCTGGCGTGCCGCCCGCGGCTCCAACCCCATGCTGGGCCAGCTGGTTCCGGGGGCGCCGGCCAGCTTTGCCGTCTGGGAGATCGACCAGCTCATGGTTCAGGTGGCCGACGCGCGGGTGCAGTCGTGGTCCACCGACCCGCGCGCCGGCACACCGCTGTTGCCGGCCCTGGACACGGACAACGACCCCCGCTGCCTGCAGACAGTACACCGCGGCCGGGAGCTCTATGCGGCACCGGATTTCCCCTGAGGGACGCCACGCCGGGCAAAGCCGCAACACGCCGGGGGCCGGGGGAATTCCGGGCTGCCGGCACCCGTCCCTGACCTGCGCCGACAGACATATCTGCAGGTCAGGGGCGTGTTGACAGTCGGAAGGGTGGGAATTAGCTTGTATTGAAGCGGACCACCCGTTACGGGCGTCCCAAGCCGGATTCGGCATTGCCTGCGCCAATTGGCAATGTTAGATTCCGACGCTCGGCAGATAAGTTCACGCGCCAGTAGAAAACAATCCGGACCGTTGGCCACCCGCCGCGGACCGGCTTGGTCCGAAGGCGCGTGGACTTGTCTCTTCCCTGGTCACGACCGGTGCTGCGCAACACCAGCCAACCGCACCAACTTCAGTCGCCATGGGCCCGTGTTCCGTCGCCTATAATGGGGACTTGGCCCCACCCGCCTGCCGCACTTCCCTGGGCACCCTTGACACTCGTCAGGGACATCAGGGCACATGTCGGCAGCGGCTGGCGCCGGCCCCAGATATACCCTTGACTTTGCTCCCCCACGGAAAGGCACCTGTGTTGCGTGTCCTGACAATCATCCCCACCTACAACGAGCTGGAGTCCCTGCCCAAGACCCTGGCAAGGCTGCGTGCAGCAGCTCCGCACGTTGACGTGCTGATTGCCGACGACAACAGCCCTGACGGAACCGGGCGCATCGCAGCCGGGTTCGCCGCTGAGGACCCGCAGGTGCACGTGCTGCACCGGGCCGGCAAGGAGGGGCTGGGTGCGGCGTACCTGGCCGGCTTTGCCTGGGGGATGGATGCCGGTTACGACGTCCTGGTCGAAATGGATGCTGACGGCTCCCACCAGCCCGAACAGCTGCCCCTGCTCCTGGACGCCGTGGAGCAAGGTGCCGACCTGGTGCTGGGTTCGCGTTGGGTGCCCGGGGGCAAAGTGGTCAATTGGCCGCTACACCGCAAGGTGATCTCGACCTGCGGCAGCCTGTACTCGCGGATTCTGTTGGGCATCTCCGTGCGGGACATCACCGGCGGCTACAGGGCGTTCCGCCGCAGCACCCTTGAGGCCCTGGACCTGGACGCTGTGGACTCGGTGGGCTATGGATTCCAGGTGGATATGCTGTGGCGGGTCTGCCAAAAAGGCTTGACGGTCGTTGAGGTGCCCATCACCTTTGTGGAACGTGAATTTGGGGCCTCCAAGATGAGCGGAAACATTGTTCAGGAAGCCATGGTCAATGTCACCAAATGGGGCCTGGCCGCACGCTGGAAGAAATTGACCGGCCGGAAGTAGCAACCGGAACCGGTCCGCGGGCACTGTCCCAACGTACAAGGGGCGGGCAATTTCGAAGAATCGAAATTGCCCGCCCCTTGTACGTTGGCGGACGCCTAGACCTTCTCGCCGCGCTTCTGGCGAAGGATCGTCAGGCGGTCGGCCAGGATGGTCTCCAGTTCGGGAAGCGAGCGGCGCTCCAACAGCATGTCCCAATGCGTGCGCACGGGCTTGTCGTTGGACGTGTCGGGGGCCTCGCCGTTGACCAGCAGTGCTTCCTTGCCCGTCTTGGACACCCACACCGGCGGAATCTCCGCCTCGGAGGAGAAGGTCACGAACACCTGCTCGCCGTCGGCGCAGCGGTATTCCACCCGCTGCCGCGGGGCGGGCTCCACGCCCGACTCGGTCTCCATGCTTTGTGCGCCCAGACGCATGCCGCGCAAGCTGCGATCGCTCATGACTTCTCCCTCATATTGTTGCCGGTTCACAAGCCGAACCGGCGGCTTGGCTCCTGCGGGCCGCTTCTCAGCCGGTCCGCAGGAACCATGTTCGTCATTTATTCAACGCGTTCGAGGGCGCGGATGTTCCGCAACTCCCAACGTGGCGTGAAGTGTACGGCCGGGACAAACGCCGCACGGCCAAGCATCCATTATACGTCCCCGGCTGTGCGGCTGTTTCAGCAGTGTGGGGCCCGCCCGGCGGTCTACGGCAGGGAGCTCCGGGTTACATCGGCGGCGTCGGTATCCACGGTGGTGGTGCCAAGCACGTTGCCAATACCCTTGAGCGCCTCGCCCACCTCGCTGGGGATGATCCACAGCTTGTTGGAGCTGCCCGAGGCAATCTTGGGCAGGATCTGCAAGTACTGGTAGGCGAGCAGCTTCTGCGTCGGATTGCCCCTGTGAATGGCGTCGAATACCTTCTGGATGGCCTGGGATTCACCGTCAGCGCGCAGGATGGCCGCCTTGGCATCACCTTCAGCCTTGAGAATCGAGGACTGGCGCTCACCTTCCGCCGTCAGAATGGCAGACTGCTTGGTGCCCTCGGCGGTCAGGATCGCCGCACGGCGGTCACGTTCGGCGCGCATCTGCTTTTCCATGGAGTCCTGAATGGACAGGGGCGGGTCAATGGCCTTGAGCTCAACGCGGCTGACACGGATGCCCCACCGGCCCGTGGCCTCGTCAAGCACGCCGCGCAGTTGGCCGTTGATCTGGTCACGGGAAGTCAGTGCCTCTTCTAGGTTCAGCCCTCCGACCACGTTACGCAGCGTGGTGGTGGTCAGCTGCTCCACTGCCTGAATGTAGTTGGCAATCTCATAGGTCGCCGCCCGCGGATCGGTCACCTGAAAGTACACCACGGTGTCGATGGAGACCACCAGGTTGTCTTCCGTGATCACCGGCTGCGGCGGGAAGGAGACAACCTGCTCACGCAGATCCAGCAGCGGCAGCAGACGGTCCACGAACGGAATGAGCACCGTCAGGCCCGGATTGAGCGTCCGCTGGTACTTGCCCAGCCGTTCCACGACCCCGGCACGGGCCTGCGGAATGATCCGCACCGACCGGACCAGGACAATGACCACGAAAATCAGCAGGACAATGACCACGAACAGCCAAACTAGTGCTCCGGCTCCATCTCCCATGAAATCCCCTCTTTTCTCTGAAGAATGCGTGTTCCCGTGCCTTGTGGCACAGGAAAGTTATGGCCCGGCAGCCTTGGCTGCAAGGTCCTAGGCGGTTGTTGCCGCGGTTCCCGCCGACTTGTGTGCGTTCGGGGTGCCGACGATGGCCGTGGCCCCGTCAATGGCGCAGACCTCAACGGACGCCCCGGCCGGGACGTCGGCCCCGCCACGGGTGCGTGCAGTCCAGACATCCCCGCCAATCTTGACCAGGCCGGCATTGGCGCCGACCGCCTCCAGGACCACGGCGTGGTGTCCGATCAGGCGGTCCACGTTGGAGAGGGAGTCGGCCGGGCCGCGGCGCAGATGCGCCAAGGCCAGCGGTCTGATCAGGACGGTCGTGGCCAGTGCGACCACGCAGAAAATGACAATCTGCAGCCACAGTTCAGCGTGGAACAGGAAAGCCACCAGGGCAGCCAGGGCACCGACGGACATCAGGATGAAGTACAGGTTCAGCGTCAGCATTTCAGCGACAGCCAGGAGCAGGAAAACCGTCAGCCAGATGATCCAGCCGAAGTTGTTGATCCATTCAAGCATTGAGTCCCCCTTGGTGACTTAACGTATAATCCAGCCTACTACGTCTGCGTGGGAATATCCCGTCAGATCACGGCCTGCAACGGCATCCGCAGCGGGTCCGAGCCGACTTGCGAGCTGATGCGCGCCAGGATGGCCACGCCGTCGTGCAGTTGGCCGGTGCCGCCGCCAAACGGCAGGCGCAGGAACCGTTCAAAGGCCCCGTCCAGCCCAAACCGCGGGCCCGGGACCAGGCCCAGCCCCTCCTTGCGGGCAGCCAGCGCCAATGCCGAGGAGGAGATGGTCCGGGTGTTGATCCACAGGGCCAGCCCGCCGTCGGGCACAATGACGTCCCACTCCGGCAGGTGCTCTGCCAGCAGGCGGAGTTCCGAGGTCTTGGGCCGGTCGGTTGCGCAGGAGCCTGGCAATAAGATCCCGTGGCCCGCGGATCCAGCCAATCCGCAGCCCGCCCCATGCAATCTTGCCCAGCGAGCCCAGGGTGATGACGCTGGGCGAGAAGCAGGCCAGGGGTGGCAGTGTGCCGCGATTTATGTCCAGCAGTGCCGTGGTCTCGTCAGCCACCAGCACCGTTCCTTCGCGGGCAGCGGCCGCCACCAGGTATTCCCGCTCCGGGATGGTCATGCTCATGCCGGTGGGATTGTGGAAGTCGGGCATCAGAAAGGCCATGCTTGGCGCGGCGCGACGGATCTGCAGCAGGGCCTCCGGCACGTCCCAGCCGCCGTCCTGCCGCACCGGGAAGGCCAGGATGCGTGCACCGACGGAGGCGAAGGTGTCCAGGGCGTGGGGGTAGGTGGGCTGCTCCACCAGAATCCGCTCACCGGGGGAGTAGAGGGTGCGGGTCACCAGGTTCAGCGCATGCTGGGCGCCGATCGTCACCATGACCTGCCCGGCCGACGTCGGCAGGCCGCGGTCCCGGTAGCTTTGGGCGATGGCCTCGCGCAGGTCCGGCAGGCCCATCATGTCAAAACCGTCGTGGTCCAGGTAGCCGGGCAGCTGTTCGGCAGCGGCCAGATAGGCGGCCGCCAGTCCCGGGTAGGCGGGGGCGGTGGCCTTCGTGAAGTCAAGGGCCAGCCCGATGTGGGGCGCGTGCGCGCCACGCTGACGTCCCGGCAGCACCAGGGTGCTTCCGGACCCACGCACGCTGGCAAGGCAGCCGTCATCGCGCAGCCGGGAATAGGCGGCCGCCACAGTGGTCCGGCTCAGGCCCAGGGCGCCGCTCAGCTCCCGTTCGGCGGGCAGCCTGGTGCCACTGGCGAGCCGGCCGTCCATCAGGAGCACACGGATCCGCTCCGCCAGCGCTGTGTAGGCGGGTGCTGCGGAGCGCCATTCACCCAGTTCGCGTGCCAGGCGCCGTCCGGTGACAAGGGAGTTCATGAATCCACCTTAGGTGAATTGGCTCTATTGCATAAGGCCAGTTTGACTAGGCTTGCCATATGCACCGGCTCACGACCTCCAGCAACCTCTCCGTCCGCATGGCGCGACTGTTGGCGGGGCTCTTCCTGTACGGGATCGCCATTGCGCTGATGATCCGGGGCAACATCGGAGCCTCCCCCTGGGACGTTTTTGCGCAGGGAGCGTCCCGGACCACCGGGATCTCCTTTGGCCTGTGCACCATCATCATCAGCGGGGTGGTGCTGCTGTTCTGGATCCCGCTGAAGCAAAGGCCCGGCGCGGGCACCATCGCCAACGCCGTGCTGATCGGCGTTTTCGCAGACTTGGGCCTCGCCCTCATCCCACCGGCGGACGTCCTTCTGTTCCAGTGCGCGTTCTTTGCAACGGGCCTGTTCATCCTTTCCTTCGCCACGGCACTGTACATTGGCGCAGGCCTGGGGCCGGGCCCGCGCGACGGGCTCATGACGGGCCTGGTGCGTGCCACGGGCCGGCCGGTCTGGGTCATCCGCACGGGCATTGAACTGACAGTCGTGGTCGTGGGGTTCCTTATGGGCGGCGTGGTGGGTGCCGGGACGGCGGCGTTTGCCGTGGGCGTGGGTCCGCTGACCCAGGTGACTTTGAGGTGGCTGCACGTTGACCTGCATGAAAAATCCCCCCGGGCGCACAGGGAGGACCTCCCCAGTGCGTCCGTGCCGGCGGTCCCCGACCCGGGACACCCCCGCCCCCACCGTTGAGGTTGGAGGTCATGACCGCTTCGGGGTTCAGCGGGGGCGGAACACGGAAAGCGTGAACTGTGCCGTTGCTTGTGTCCATTCCGGCAGCCTGGCGGCCGCCCGGTCCATTTCCTGCGGCTTGAGGTGATGCCCTGCCGGGCCCATGAGTGCGACGTTGCCCACGTCTGCCGGCGTCAGCTGCAGGGGGATGGACACAGGGTGGCTGCCTTCCTGCTCAAAATGGTCCTCCAGCGTGACTTTCAGGGCCGCCTGCTTTTCCGGCTGGATGCCGAGCATGCCGGCCTGCCGGGCGATCTCCGCCAGGTGCCCCGGCCGCGGCGTGACCACCACCAGCCGCCCCGACGGCCGGAGCACGCGGGCGAACTCGGCGGCGTTGCGCGGGGCGAAGATGACCAGCACGACGTCGACCCGGCCGGCTTCCACGGGCAGCGGCCGCCAGATGTCCCAGACCAGGTTGGCGGCGGAAGGATTCCGGCGGGCGGCCCGGCGCAGCGCAAACTTGGAAATGTCCAGCCCGATGGCGTCGACCCCGCGATCCCCGCCCAGCTGTCCCAGCAGTTGCTGCAGGTACCAGCCCGTTCCGGTTCCGGCGTCGAGGATGAGCGGGCGCGGCGCGCGGCCGGCCGCGGCGCCGTCGTGGGCCTGGGCGACGGCCAGGATGTTGCGCACCGTGCCTGCGAGCGCGTCGGCCAGTGCCAGGTAGTGGCCGGCGTCGAGGAAGCTGTCGCGGGCTGCGACCATCGCCGCGGTGTCGTGCGTGAACTTGGTGCCCAGGCCCGTGAGCAGGTTCACGTAGCCCTGCCGTGCCATGTCGAAGCTGTGCCCGTCGATGCAGGCGAGGGCTGTCTCGCCGGGGAGAACCTCCATGAATTCCAGCCCGCATTGGGGGCAGAGGAGGGCATCGAGCACTCGGTTGTCCATGGACCCATCCTAGGCGGGCCAGGCGGGCGTGCCGGATCAGAAGTTGAGGGCTGCCCGGGCTGCGGCGATGCCTGGCTTCGCCCAGCGGTCCTCATATTCGGTGTTGGAGGCCAGCGAGCGGGTATGGGCCCGGTCCAGGTAGAGGGTGCCGGAAAGGTGGTCGGTCTCATGCTGGACGATCCGCGCCTGCCAACCGTCGAAGCGGCGGCCGGCCGCGGAGCCGTGTTCGTCCTCGTATGCCAGGTCCACCGAGGCGGCGCGGTCCACCACTGCCTGCCAGCCGGACAGGGAAAG
>CAJDTM010000018.1_pt1 | contig 34023 bp, 28 predicted proteins | sample 7389831 | NCBI WGS metagenome assembly CAJDTM01 (sample SAMEA7055656, study PRJEB34461) | soil metagenome | biome: terrestrial ecosystem; feature: Peninsula; material: soil | place: Antarctica | collected 2016
AGGCGGGCCACTTCCTCGAAGGGAAGATCGGCCCACTGGCCGGTGAAAAGTGTGTAAGGGCGGGGCATGGCGTCAGTCCTTCAGGATCGGTGAGGGGATGGCGACGGTGGCGCCGCCGGCTGCGGAGGAGGCTTCGATGGCGGCCAGTACGCGTTGCACGCCCAGCCCCTCCTCGAACGACGGCGACGGGTCCGTGCCGCTGTCGATGGCGAGCAGGAAGTCGCGGATCTGGTGGGTGAAGCTGTGCTCCCAGCCAATCACATGCCCCTGCGGCCACCACCCGGACATGTAGGGGTGCCCCGGTTCTGTGACGAGAATACGGCGGAAGCCCTGGACCTCAACCGGCTCGGTGCCGTCAAGGAAGAACAGCTCGTTGGGGCTTTCCAAGTTGAACGTCAAGGCGCCGGCGCTGCCATAAACCTCCAGGCGTAGCGCGTTCTTCTGCCCGAGAGCCACCCGGGAGACGTCCACGCTGGCCACAGCGCCACCGGCCAGGGACAGGGTGGCCCAGGCGGCGTCGTCGACCGTCACCGGTTCCGGACCCTCGGGGCCGGGCCGTTGGGTGGTAAAGGTGTGCAGCCTGCCCGAGACCTCGGTGACCGTGTCCCCCAGCAGGTATTGGACCTGGTCAATGGCGTGGGAGGCGATGTCCCCCAGCGCGCCCGAGCCCGCGGTTTCCTTGCGCAGGCGCCAGGCCATGGGGGCGAGTTCGTCGGCCAGCCAGTCCTGGAGGTACGACGCGCGGACCTGGCGGATGGTGCCGAGCTTTCCATCCGCGATGAGCTGGCGGGCCAGTGCCAGGGCCGGCACGCGGCGGTAGGTGAAGCCGACCATGGAGCGGACCCCTGCGGCACGGGCGGCCTGTGCAGCGGCCGCCATGGCCTGCGCCTGCTCCACGGAGTTCGCCAGCGGCTTCTCCACCAGCACGTGCTTTCCGGCCGCGAGGGCCGCCGTCGCAATTTCCGCATGCAGCCAGCCGGGGGCGCAGATGTCCACTATGTGGATGTCCGCGCGGGCAATAACGTCCCGCCAATCCGTGGCGGATTCACTCCAACCGTATTTTCGGGCCGCCGTGGCAACCGCCTGCGCATCGCGGCCCACCAGGACCTTTTGTTCAAAGGAGGGCACGTCAAAGTGGTTGGCCACGGTGCGCCAGGCATGGGAGTGGGCCCGGCCCATGAACGCGTAGCCGATGGCGGCCACACCGAGTGGGCGGGGGGTGCCGGGTGTTCCGGAGGAAGTCATGGCGGGGTTCCTAGAGGGTTGCTTCGGTGGGATCCCAGTCCGCGGGCAGCGGCTCTGAGGTCGGGGCCGTGCTGGCGACGGAGACGAATTCGCCGCTGTCCACGGATTCGGCGATGGAGACCATGGCGTCAAGCACGTGGAAGGCAAGCTCGCCCGGGACTCGGTGCGGGACGCCGGCGCGCAGGGAGCGGGCCATGTCCAGCACGCCCATGCCGCGGCCCTGGGATGGGCCCTCGGCGGGGATTGCGGTCCAGTCGTCTTCGCCGCGCCTGCAGAGCTTGATGTCGCCGTCGAAGTTGTTCGGGTCCGGCAGGGCGATGGTGCCCCCGGTGCCGGTGATTTCCACAAACCCCATGCGGGCCCGGGGGGATTCAAAGCTGAACACGCTGTGCGAGGATGCGCCGCCGGCGAACTGGGCGATGGCACTGACGTGGGTGGGCACCTCGACGTCGAACACCTCCCCTGCCTTGGGCCCGGACCCGATGGTGCGGGTCGCGAAGGCGGTGTTTCCGACGGCGGCAACCCTTGCGATGGGGCCAAAGGTCTGCACCAGTGCGGTCAGGTAGTACGGGGCCATGTCAAAGAGGGGGCCGGCGCCTTCCTGGAACAGGAATGCGGGGTTCGGGTGCCAGGACTCCGGGCCGGGGGACTGGAACATGGTCAGCGCCGTCAGGGGAGTGCCAATTTCCCCGGCGTCGATCAGGCGGCGGGCGGTTTGCAGGCCTGCGCCAAGGAACGTGTCCGGCGCACAGCCAAGCCTGACGCCTGACGCCTGGGCCACCTTGAGCAGGCCGAGCCCGCTTTCACGGTCCAGCGAGAACGGCTTCTCCGTCCACACGTGCTTGCCGGCACGGACCGCCCGGGTGGCAACCTCGACGTGGGCGGCCGGGATGGTCAGGTTGACCACAATTTCTACATCGGGGTGGTTCAAGGCCACATCCACCCCGCCGGAAGCCTCAATGCCGAATTCGGCGGCGCGGGCGGCGGCCGCCTCCTCGAAGAGGTCGGCAACCACCAGGACCTTCACGTCCGGGAACGTGGTCAGGTTCTCCAGGTATTGCTTGCTGATGTTACCGGCGCCAATGACGGCGACGCCCACCGGTCCGCACTTGGTCGTGACAGTCATGGCGGTCATGCCCTTCCGCGGTTGAGGAAGGCAAGGCTCTGGGCAATGCCGTCAAAGATGTCGCCGGCGTAGTCGTCAAATTCCACCACGCCCACTTCAAGGGACTTCGCAGCGCCAATGACGTCCCAGACCGGGACCTCGCCCTGGCCGGCAGGCAGCTGCGCCGTCGTGTCGGTGGTCAGGGGGCCGTCCTTGATGTGGATGAACTTCACCCGGTCGCCCAAGCTCGTCAGGACGTCCACGGCGTTGGCGCCGCCCACGGAAACCCAGTAGGTGTCCACTTCCAGCACCAGTTCGGGGTCCAGCAGCGATTCGAGGTACTCCAGGGCCGTGGTGCCGTTGATCTTGGACTCCAGTTCCCAGGCGTGGTTGTGGTAGCCGACGCGGATGCCGTATTCGGCGCCCTTTTTCGCTGCGGCGTTCAGTCCCGCGGCGGTCTTTTGGATGTCCGCGGCGCTCTGCCACTGTTCCGCCGGAATGAACGGATCAATGACCGTGGTGATGCCCAGTTTGTTCGCTGCACGGAAGATCTCATCCTGGTCATCCGTCAGCAGCGGGGCATGGCCGGAAGGGGCCGTGATGCCATTCTCCGCAAAGGCGGCGGCGAGGGCGTCTGCGGTGGAGACAAAGTTGTACGGCTCCACCTGGGTGAAGCCAATTTCGGCAATGCGGGCAATGGTTCCCGCGAGGTCCTGCTCGAGGGGCGTGCGCACGGTGTAGAGCTGAAGGGAGTACGTCATTGCGGTTCTCCTGAAGGATGCGGAATGTGTGTTCCATGTCAACCTAGGGGAACTTATGTCCAAGGCCAAGCGAAATCGTGGGGACGTGGAGGCCGCCAACGGACCGGCCGGGCCGCAGCGCTGTGGCAGATCGACCAAGCTGGATCGAGAATCCGCTCAGATGGCGCAGCCGTCCGGGCCGCACACGGCGCCGTCGGAACCGTCAGGGGCCACCATGGCCAGCGGGTTGGCTTCCTGCCAGGCTTCGTCGAGGGCCTGGGCAAACACCTCTGCCGGCTGGGCGCCGGAGATCCCGTACTTGCGGTCGATGACGAAGAACGGGACGCCGCTGACGCCCAGGGCGCGAGCCTCGGAAAAGTCATGCCGGACGTCTTCCGCGTACTTGTCCGTGTCCAGGGCCTCGGTGATCTCGGCGGCGTCCAGGCCCGCATCGGTGCCCGTGCGGACCAGGAACTCGCGGCTGCCGATGTCCGCCCCGTGCTCAAAGTGGGCTGAGAGCAGGGCCTCCTTGACGGCGTCGGCCTTTCCCTGCGCGGCGGCCAGGTGCAGCAGCTGGTGGGCGTTGAAGCTGTTCGTCACCACAATGTTGCCAAAGGCGTAGTTCAGGCCCTCGCCCTTCGCCTGAGCCGCAACGTGCTCGAACATGCCCTTGACCTGGGCCGGGTCCATGCCCTTGCGCTCGCTGAGGTAGCTGATCTCCGTACCTTCATAGCGTTCGGGGATCGTGGGGTCCAGCTGATAGCTGCGCCACTGCACCTCCACGGAATCCTTGTGCGGGAAGGCGTTCAGGGCGGTTTCAAAGCGGCGCTTGCCGATGTAGCACCACGGGCAGGCGACGTCGGACCAGATTTCAATCTTCATACTCGGGCAAACGGGCACCGGGCAGCGGATATTCCGCCCAGACCAGATCGAACGGGCAGTAGTTGGCAATGTTTCGGGGAAACATTGCCAACTACTGCCCGTTCGATGACTGGGATTAAGGCTGGCCCGCCGGGACCCGACCATCGGGCCTGCAGTGGCGACGCATCCGGCGGGGCCAGCCAAACTTGTGCCGTTTCTAGGCGGCGGCGAGCTCGCGCCGCCGGGTCCGTTCCGGCTCCGGGGTCTCGTGCAGGTAGTTGGCGTAGGCGGAGAGGGTCAGGAAGGTGGGGAAATCCTCGCCCAGGGCGACGGCCTCGAAGATCTCCAGGGCGTCGTCGAAACGGTCGGCGTCGAAGCGCGGCATCTTCGCGAACTCCTCCTCCAGCATCTCCTGCACCCAGTCAAAGGTGATGAGCTCGCCCTGGTCCGTGATGGCCTGGCTGTGGATCCACTGCCAGATCTGCGAGCGGGAGATTTCCGCGGTGGCGGCGTCCTCCATGAGGTTGTTCAACGCAACGGCGCCATGGCCGCGCAGCCAGGACTCAATGTACTGGATGCCCACCCAGATGTTGTCCCTGACGCCGTGCTCGGTGATGCTGCCCTTGGTGCCGGCAACGTTCAGCAGGGCACGGTCGTCCAGTTCCACGTCCTCGCGCAGGCGGCTGATCTGGTTCGGGTTCCAGCCCAGCACGTCATCAAAGACCTCCATGGCCACGGGGACCAGGTCCGGGTGGGCCACCCAGGAACCGTCGAATCCGTCGTTGGCCTCGCGGGTCTTGTCCGCGCGGACCTTCTCCATGGCGTTGGCGTTGGCCTCCGGGTCGCGCCGGTTGGGCACAAAGGCGGACATGCCGCCGATGGCCATGGCGCCGCGGCGGTGGCAGGCCCGGACCAGCTGCTCGGTGTAGGCCCGCATGAACGGCGCCGTCATGGTGATCTGGTTGCGGTCAGGGAGGACAAAGCGCGGGCCGCGGGTGCGGAAGTTCTTGATGACCGAGAACAGGTAGTCCCAGCGCCCCGCGTTCAGCCCGGCGGCGTGGTCGCGCAGTTCGTAGAGGATCTCCTCCATCTCAAAGGAAGCAGTGATGGTCTCGATCAGCACCGTGGCACGGATGGTGCCCTGCGGGATGCCGAGCAGGTCCTGGGCCTGGATGAAGATGTCGTTCCACAGCCGGGCCTCAAGGTGGTTTTCGATCTTCGGCAGGTAGAAGTAGGGGCCCTTGCCCTGTGCGATCAGCCGCCTTGCGTTGTGGAAGAAGAACAGGCCGAAGTCCACGATTCCCCCGGCCATCGGCTTGCCGTTGATGAGCAGGTGCTTTTCCGGCAGGTGCCAGCCGCGCGGGCGGACCACGACGGTGGGCAAGTCCTGCGCCGGTGCCAGCCGGTATTCCTTTCCTTCCGGGCTGGTGAAGTCGATGCGGCGTTCCAGCGCGTCGATAAGGTTGATTTGGCCGCGGATGACGTTGCCCCAAGTGGGGGTTGAGGCGTCCTCCATGTCCGCCAGCCACACCTTGGCTCCGGAGTTCAGGGCATTGATGGTCATCTTCGCATCCACGGGGCCGGTGATTTCCACGCGGCGGTCCTCCAGGCCCGGTGCCGGCGGTGCGACGCGCCAGCGCGGGTCCTCGCGGATGCCGGCGGTCTCCCGCAGGTAGCGGGGGTCGGCGCCGCCGAGGATTTGGCGGCGGCGCGTTTGGCGGGCCTGCAGCAGTTCCGCACGGCGCGCCGTCGTCGAACGGTTGAGGGTGGCGATGAAGTCCAGCGCCTCCGGGGTCAGGATCTCGTCCTGGCGGGGGATGGGCGGCGCCGTCAGGGTGATGCCGTTGGGGCTGTTCGTTGGGTTCATGGGACTTGCTCCAAGTCTGGTCAACTGTGACGCAGTAACTGCAGGGAAATCGATGATTTCGTGCAGTTACTGCGTCACAGATGGGGAAGGGTTAGTGGAACTGCTGGGCTTCGGTGGAGCCGGCCAGTGCGAGGGTGCCGCTGTTGGGGTTCAGCGCTGTCGCCACCAGGTCGAAGTAGCCTGTGCCCACTTCACGCTGGTGCTTGGTTGCGGTGTAGCCGCGGTCTTCGGAGCCAAATTCGCGCTCCTGCAGTTCGACGTAGGAGCTCATGCCGTTGCGGGCGTAACCATGGGCAAGGTCAAACATCGAGTGGTTCAGGGAGTGGAAACCGGCCAGCGTGATGAACTGGAAGGTGTATCCCATGGCGCCGAGCTCCCGTTGGAACTTGGCGATCGTTGCGTCGTCCAGGTGCTTTTTCCAGTTGAACGACGGCGAGCAGTTGTAGGCGAGCATCTGGTCGGGGAATTCGGCCTTGACGCCCTCGGCAAACTTTTTGGCGTGCTCGAGGTCGGGGGTGCCGGTCTCCATCCAGATGAGGTCGGCATAGGGGGCGTAGGCGTGGGCCCGGGCAATGGAGGGTTCGATCCCGTTGCGGACCTTGTAGAAGCCGTCCTCGGTGCGCTCGCCCGTCAGGAACGGCTGGTCGCGCTCGTCGACGTCGGAGGTGATGAGGGTGGCAGCCTCGGCATCCGTGCGGGCAATAATGACGGAGGGGACACCGGCGACGTCGGCCGCGAGCCGTGCGGCGTTGAGCGTGCGGACATGCTGCTTGGTGGGGATCAGGACCTTCCCGCCCAGGTGGCCGCACTTCTTTTCGCTGGCCAGCTGGTCCTCCCAGTGGACGCCGGAGGCGCCGGAATCGATCATCGACTTCATCAGCTCGTAGGCGTTCAGCGGACCGCCGAAGCCGGCCTCGGCATCTGCCACGATCGGGACGAGCCAGTCCTCGACGCTCTGGAGCCCTTCGGAGAACTCGATCTGGTCGGCCCGCAGGAGGGCGTTGTTGATGCGCCGGACCACCTTGGGCACGGAGTCCACGGGGTAGAGGGACTGGTCCGGGTAGGTGTTGCCGTTGGAGTTGGCGTCCGCGGCGACCTGCCAGCCGGAGAGGTAGACGGCCTGCAGGCCGGCCTTGACCTGCTGGACCGCCTGGTTGCCGGTCAGTGCACCGAGGGCGTTCGTGTAGCCGCCGGGCCCGGCGTTGCGCAGCTGGTCCCAGAGCTTTTCGGAACCGCGGCGGGCCAGCGTGTGCTCCTCCTGGACGCGGCCGCGGAGCTTGATGACGTCGGCGGCGGGGTATGAGCGTTGGACGCCGTCCCAGCGCGGGTTGGCGGACCATTCGAGTTCGAGGGCGGCGGCTGCCTCGGCGTTGCCCTGCTCCGGCGTCTTTGCGGGTTCGAATGCTGCAGTCATGGTCTCGCGCTCCTTTGCGGTGGTGAATTCCGGCGGTCTCAGCTGCCGGATTCCGTGTTCCTTCTTCGTAAAATCAACTATTCAGGGCTTTTCTCAGGGTTTCTAGAGCCCAGGAGTGGAAAGATTCGCACTTCTTCCCGTATTGTCAAGAAATGAACAATGTTGGCTGGAATCTGAACGATGCTGCACCGCGCAACGGCAGGGACGCCGGCGGCGACGGAGAGTTGGACCTGATCGCGCTGGGCCGCCGGGTGCGCCACCTGCGCAAGAAACTGGGCATGACGCTGGACGACCTGGGCGCCACAGTGGGGGCGGCACCGTCGCAGTTGTCACTGATTGAAAACGGCAGGCGCGAGCCCAAACTGACCCTGCTGACGCACCTGGCCGGGGCACTCGGCGTCGCCCTTGACCAGCTGCTGGGAGCCGAGCCGCCCAGCAGGAGGGCCGCACTGGAGATCGAGCTGGAACGGGCGCAGCGCGGGCCGCTGTACCAGTCCCTCGGACTGCCCACCGTCCGCGTCAGTTCGCGGCTTTCCATGGAAATCCTGGAGTCCCTGGTGGGTCTGCAGCACGAGCTGGAGCGGCGCCTGGACGAGCAGTCTGCGACCCCCGAGGAGGCGCGGCGGGCCAACAACGAGCTGCGGCTGGAAATGCGCGGGCGCAACAACTACTACCCGGAGATTGAACGCCAGGCCCAGGACCTGCTCAAGGCGGTGGGCCATGACCGGGGGCCGCTGTCCCATCACGTGGCGGCCGACATTGCCGAACACTTGGGGTTTGACCTGCACTATGTGGGGGATTTGCCGCACTCCACCCGCTCGGTGACGGACTTGAAGAATCACCGAATTTATCTCACGCACGGCCAGCGCTCCGACCATGACCCCCGCTCGGTGCTCCTGCAGGCCCTGGGGCACTACGTCCTGGGGCACCAGACTCCCCGCGACTATGCGGATTTTCTCCGGCAGCGGGTCTACACGAACTACTTTGCCGCCTCACTGCTCATGCCGGAACACGCCACCGTGGACTTCCTCAAGGAGGCCAAGGCGGCCAAGGAACTGGCGATCGAGGACATCCGGGACGCGTTCGCCGTCTCCTATGAGACCGCCGCACACCGCTTCACGAACCTGGCCACCGAGCACCTGGGCATCACCACCCACTTCCAGAAGGTCCACGAGTCAGGCATCATCCACAAGGCCTACGAGAACGACGGCGTGAACTTCCCCGCCGACCACACGGGCGCCATCGAGGGCCAGGCCGTGTGCCGGTTCTGGACGTCCCGTGCCGTCTTTGACGTGCCGGACAAGTTCCGTGCTTTCAACCAGTACACGGACACGGCAGCCGGCACGTTCTGGTGCACGGCCCGGACCGAGCGCCACTCTTCGGGGGAGTACTCGCTGAGCATCGGTGTCCCGTACGCCCACGTGAAGTGGTTCCGCGGCCGCGACACCACCGAGCGCTCGGTGTCCAAATGCCCCGACCCGTCATGCTGCCGCCGGCCCCCGGAAGACTTGGCTGCGCAGTGGGCCGGCAACGCCTGGCCGAGCACGCGGGCGAATTCGCACCTCCTGGCCGCCATGCCCCAGGGTGCGTTTCCCGGCGTGGACGAGACCGAGGTCTACCGCTTCCTGGCCGCGCACGCAGACCGGTAAGGTACGCGGCCCCCGGTTCTGCCCGGCCCGAACCGCACGGCACCGGACCGGCCCCGGCCCTTGACCGCCGTCCCATTCCGCAGCATGCTGGCAATGACCGGCCGGCAGGAATCCTGAGCAGGAAGAGGGCAGCATGGGCGCACAGGGCAAAAGGCTCGACGGCAAGGCCGCCGTCGTCACGGGTGCCAGCCGGGGGATCGGGCTGGCCATCGCCCGGCGCCTGGCCGCCGAGGGGGCCCGCGTCGCCATCACCGCCCGGGGCGCGGACCGGCTGGCGGAAGCCGCAGCGGGTTTCCCGGCCGGAACGGTCCGCACTTTTGCCGGGCACGCGGACGACCCGGCCCACCGCGCCGAGGTGCTGGACGGCGTCGAACACCACTTTGGCGGGCTGGACATCCTGGTCAACAACGCCGGCATCAACCCCGCCTACGGGCCGCTGGAAACCACGGACCTGGACGCGGCGCGCAAGATCTTCGAAGTCAACATCCTCGCCACGCTCGCGTGGACGCAGGCCGTGCTGGCCCGCCCCGGGCTGGGGTTCCGGGAGCGGCGCGGCAACGTGGTGAACGTGTCCTCCATCAGCGGAGAGGTCCCGGCGCGCGGCATTGGCCTGTACGGCATCAGCAAGGCTGCCGTCTCGCACCTGAGCCGCTCACTGGCCCTTGAACTGGCGCCTGAGGTCCGGGTGAACGCCGTGGCGCCGGCCGTGGTCAAGACGAAGTTCGCCCGCGCCCTGTACGAGGGCCGCGAGGAGGAGGTTGCTGCCGCCTACCCCCTGAAACGCCTGGGGACGCCCGACGACGTCGCCTCCGCCGTCGCGTTTCTCGCCTCTCCGGACGCGGACTGGGTGACCGGCCAGGTGCTCATCCTCGACGGCGGCCTGCTCAACGCCGGCGGACCCGGCTAGCCGGCCCGCGGGCAGGGCGACCAGGACAAGACACACCAAGAGGACAAGGAAGCGCGCGTGAACAGTACAGTCGGCCCCGATCCCGCCGAGGTTGAGGAGTTGCGCCTGCGCACCCGGGAGTTCATCCGCGGCACAGTCATCCCCGCCGAACCGCGGCCCGGGCAGGCACTGAATCTGACGGTGCGGCGGGAGCTGGGCGAAGCCGCCAAGGCTGCGGGCGTCTATGCCCCCCACATGCCGCACGAACTTGGCGGGCAGGGGATGGGCCTGGTGCATTGCTCGCCGGTGTTCCAGGAGGCCGGCTATTCCCCGATCGGCCCGGCCGTGCTCAATTGCATGGCGCCGGATGAGGGCAACATGCACCTGCTGAACCTGATCGGCACACCGGAACAAAAACGCCGCTTCCTGGTCCCGCTGGCTGCGGGGGCGCTCAGCTCCTGCTTTGCCATGACCGAGCCGCACCCCGGAGCGGGTTCGGACCCGGACGCGCTGGCCACCCGGGCGGTGCGCGAGGGCCACCGCTGGGTGATCACCGGCCACAAGCGCTTCACCAGCGGCGCCACCTTTGCCGGCTTCGCCATCGTCATGGCCCGCACGGACGCTGGTGAGGCGGCCGGCGGCGCCGGGAAGGAAACGCCCCCGGCCGGGGCCACCATGTTCCTGGTGCCCATGGACACGCCCGGCGTCCGGCTCGGGGCACCGATCCACACCATGGACAAGTACCTGCCCGGCGGCCACCCGCACCTGCACCTCGACGGCGTGCGCGTGCCGGACAGCGCCGTGCTGGGCAAGGCGGGCGTCGGCTACAAATACGCCCAGGCGCGCCTCGGCCCCGCGCGGCTGACGCACTGCATGCGATGGCTGGGGCTGGCCCGCCGCGCCCAGGACATCGCCCTGGACCGCACCAACACCCGGGAAATCTTCGGCGGGCACATCTCTGCGCTGGGCATTGCCCAGGAGATGATCGCAGCCTCCGTGATTGACCTGGAAACCTCCGACGCCATCATCGGCAAGTGCGCAGTGCTCCTTGGCACGGACCCGAAGGCCGGGTCCGCGCTGTCCTCCGTCGCCAAGGTGCACTGCTCGGAAGCCGTTTACCGGGTGATTGACCGGGCCGTGCAACTGTGCGGCGGTGACGGGGTCTCCGACGGGCTGCCCCTGGCCCAGTACTTGAACGAGGTCCGTCCGTTCAGGATTTACGACGGCGCCACCGAGACCCACAAATGGGCCATCGCCCGCCGGGCCTCCTCCGCCAGGCGCCGCGAGGTCGAGGCCGGCGAACCGTTCCGGGGCGCAGCGCGCATAGACGAAGGAGAGCAACAATGACAGGCAGCCAGGACGTGGCCCGGACGGCGGGGGAGGCGCAGCGGATGAAGCGCCCTCCGCTGCTGGTGGTGGACCGGGTGGAGGAGTACCTGGACGCGTCCGGGATCGGCACCGGGCCCCTGCACGTCCGGCGCATTGGTGGCGGACAGTCCAACGTGACGTTTCGGATCAAGCGGCACGGCGCCGACGTCGTGCTACGCCGCGGGCCGCGCCCGCCCCTGCCGCCTTCCACCCACGACATGGTCCGTGAAGCGCACATCCAGCACCTGCTGGCGCCGCTGGGCATCCCGGTCCCCAGGATCCTGGCGGCCTGCGCGGACCTCCACGTGCTGGGCGTGCCGTTCTACCTCATGAACTTCCTGGACGGCGACGTGGTCACGGACACGATCCCGGCACACCTGGACGCCCCGGCCCGGCGCCGCGAAACCAGCGAAGCCGTCGCCGACATGCTGGTGCGGCTGCATTTGGTGGACACCGGCCACGGGGGGCTGGCCGAAATTGGCCGGCCGGAGGGCTACCTGCAGCGCCAGCTCAAACGCTTTGCCGGGCTGTGGAAGCACGGCGCCACCCGCGGGCTGCCCCAGGTCGCCGAGCTGGGGGCGTGGCTGGAGGCCCACCGGCCCGAGACGCAACGCACCGCCCTGATCCATGGCGACTACCGGGTGGGGAACCTGATGTTCCGCAAATCCGGCCCGGTGCGCGTCCAGGCGGTACTGGACTGGGAGATGGCGACGCTGGGGGACCCGCTGGCCGATCTGGGCTACCTCACCGCCACCTACGCCCAGGCGGGCTCGGCCGGAACCATCATGGAGTTGACGGGCGTGACGGCGCAGCCCGGCTACCTGACCCGGGAGGAACTGGCGCTGCGCTACAACCAGTCGTTCGGCCTGGACCTCTCCACCCTGCCCTGGTATCAGGCGCTGGCGTTGTGGAAGGCCGCGATCTTCAGCGAGGCAATTTACGCACGGTGGCAGCACGGCGAGCGGGACGACGGCGGCGAGGGGCTCGGTGCCGTGCTGGAGCGCGGCGTTCCCCGGCTCCTGGACGCGGCCACCGAATTCGCGGACCGGCTGTAGGGCGCACGGCGGTAAAGGGACCGGCTACGGAAGCCGGGCCCGCCGGGCCCGCCGCCTGGCCTGCAGCCGGACCAGCGCCGCCGCTGCGATGAGCGCCGCGGCGGCGCCCAATCCCAGCCGCGCCAGGATCTGTGCGTAAGACGCCGTTCCGGTGAGATACATCATGGCCAGCACGATGGGGATGGCACAGAATTCGTACCGGCGGCTGAGCACGATGAACGGCAGCAGCAACAGCGCATACCAGGGATAGCTGGGCGAGATGACCAGCAACGCCCCGCCCACCATCGCCACCTGGCCATCCCACGGCCGGGCCGAGTCGGTGGTGCGCCACACCCACAGGGACAGGCCGAGCAGCAGCACGACTGCCGCCGCGGGCGCCCAACTGGCGGGAAGGACCAGCTTGAGGAGGGTGAAACGCGGGCTGTCCTGAAGGTAATAGCCCTCCTCGTTCAAATAACCGGGCAGGTAGCCCACCACGGCCCAGCCGCTGGCCACAACGTAGGGCAGGTAGGCTGCGGCGAAGGTGGCCAAAGCCGCAGCCACGAAGCGGACGGGGCGCCGGTAAAGGAGGGCGGGGGCGCTGACCACCGGGATCAGCTTGGTGGCGACGGCGGCGCCAAAGGCCACCCCCGAGGACAGGGTGCGGCCCCTCGCCAGCAGGAGCGCGGCGGCCAGCGCCAGGGCGGCGCCCAGCGCATCCACGTGGGCGTTGTTGACGGCTTCAAAGGCGACCAGCGGCGACCACGCCCACCAAAGTGCCTGATGCGCGGGCCGCCCGGTCCGGCGCAGGAAGGCCAGCAGGGCCACGGTCACGGCCAGGTTGAGCAGGAGCCCGGCCAGCTGGAAGGCCAGGAAGCCCACCTGCGCGTCGGGGACCAGGCGCACGGCCAAAAAATAAAGTTCGGCCACCGCCGGGTAGATGGTGGGCACGGCGGGCCGGTTGATGGCGGTGCACAATGTGCCGCCGTCGGGCAGGCCGGTGGTGGTGACCGTCCCGGTGGGAAAGTGCTGTCCGCGGCACGTCCCGCCCGGGGGCGGGTTTCGGAAAAGCCAGTCCGGCCGCAGCGGCCGCAGGGCGTCGTCGGCGGGAACATAGCTGTAGGGTGACACGCCGGCCTTTTGGACGATGCCGTCCCAGGCGTAGCGGGCGGAATCGCTGCTGGAGGCCGGCGGTGCGGCGACGGCTGCACCCCCCAGCAGGACGGCGCCCAGAAGCACGACGGCGGCGGCGCGGCGTGCCGGGATGCGCCGGGCCGCCAGCGCGGCGGCAAAAAACACCGCCCAGGCGGCCAGGGTGCCCCCGGTCAACGTCCAGGCCGCGCGCGGACGGGACCCCACCGTCCACCAAACCACGCCGCCCAGCACGGCCACCAGTACCAGGGCGGCGGCGGTGGCCGCCTTGCCCCGGGCGGGATCGGAATGGCCGGGCACGGGCCGGTCTGAGGGGGAGTCCACCCTTTGATCCTGCACCCTGAACCCCGCCCGGCGGCCGTGTTTTCCGGGACTGTTCGCCTTTCGTAAGGTATGGGCCGGGACGCCTTGCCCCTTCTGGTGGTGGGATCAGGGTATGGATCGAATCACCAATGTTGTGCAACGAAAAATGGAGGCGGCGGGCCACCGGTTTTCCTCCCCGTTGCGCAGCAGGCGCCTGACGGTGGTGCTGGGGCGCTGGCTGGGGCTTGCCTTCACCGTCTGCTTCCTGACGGGCCTGTTCAGCCACCTGCTGCAGGACCCGCCCGGCTGGATGTTCTACCCCGTCCGTCCCGTGTGGATCTATGCGGCCACGCAGGGCCTCCACGTCACAAGCGGGACCGCCTCGATTGTGCTGCTGGTGGCCAAGCTGTGGTCGGTGTACCCGGAACTGCTGCGTTGGCCGCCGCTGAAGTCGGTGGTGCACGGGCTGGAGCGGGCCTCGATTGCGCTCTTTGTTGCCGCGTCACTCGTGGAAGTGGCCGCCGGGTTGCTGAACACCTTCGAGTGGTACCCCTGGCACTTCCCGTTCAGGACCGTGCACTACTGGCTGGCCTGGGTGATCATTGGCTCGCTGGCCCTCCACATTGCCGTCAAGCTGCCCCTCATCCGGGCACACTGGAGCCGCCGGGCCCGGCCTGAATCTGCGCCCGCCGGCGACGTGCCCGGTGCCGCCGGCGGGGTTGTCACCGCCGGAAGCAGCGGAATGAGCCGCAGGGGCCTGTTGGCCGCAGTCACGCTGGGCACGGGTGCCGTGGTGCTGACCACGGCCGGCCAGTCCTTCCCCTGGCTGGCCGGGTTGAACGTCTTTGCGCCGCGGCGGATGGGCACCGGCCCCCAGGGGCTCCCGGTCACCCGGACGGCCGCCGAGGCTGGCGTGGCTGCGGCGGCAATGGCGCCGGACTGGATGCTGGCCGTGGTCCATGGCACCACCCGGAAGAGCTACACGCTTGCCGAACTCTCCGCCCTGCCCCAGCACAGCTATGGCCTGCCCATCGCCTGCGTGGAAGGCTGGAGCCAGGGTGCGCAGTGGCGCGGCGTCCGGCTCCGGGACCTGATGGCGGCGGTGGGGGCACCCGTTGGGGCTGAACTGCGGATCTCCAGCCTGGAAAAGAGCGGCGCCTACGCGTCCAGCACCATGCCGCGGGCGTACAGCCGGGACGACCAGACGCTGCTGGCGCTGGAACTCAACGGCGCGCCCCTGGACCTGGACCATGGCTTCCCGGCGCGGATCATCGCGCCGGGCCGGCCGGGGGTCCTGCAGACAAAATGGGTGCAGGCCCTGGAGGTGCTTTCATGAACGCCGCTGCCGTGCCTGCGAAGCCCACACCGGAGCACGGGCCGGGGCACGGGCCGGCCTGGTGGGCCAGGGCCGGGATCGGCGTCCTGGGTGTGGCGGGACTGGTGTACGGCGCCGGCGGACTGCTGGCCCACGTCCAGGGCCTGCCGCTGCTGGCCGTCGCGGCCTGGTTGGCCGTGGCCGTCCTGGTGCACGACGGCGTGCTGGTCCCGTTGACCACCGCGGCCGGCGGGGGATTGTCGAAACTGGGCCGCGGGCTGGACCCCGTCCAAAAAGGCATTGTCCGCGGGGCGCTGCTGGTGGGGGCGCTGCTGACGCTGATCGCGGCCCCGCTCCTGCGCGCACAGCAGGTGCTTCAGCCGCACGGGCGCGGCAGCGGCTCCAACACCACGGTGCTGCCGGGCGACTACGCCCAGGCGCTGGGCGTGTTTTGGCTGGTGCTCGTGCTGGCCACCGCAGCGGCTGTGGCTGGCGCGGGCCTCTACGGGCGGCGGGCGAAGGTCAGGAAGACCCGCCCCTGAACCCTGGCAGTCCCCCGCACGGCCAGCCCGGCCCGGGTTGCATGGCCGGCCAGGGCACCTGCCCCGGACCTGGCCCAGGGGAACGTCCCGCTGGCACGCCCGGCAGCATCCTCCAACACCGCCTCGAAGGCCACGTCCAGGAAATCGTCCGGGTCGGCTTCGGCCAGGATCCGGCCGCCGGGCCGCAGCAGCGAGGCCGTGCGTTCCAGCAACTGGCGCACGTTGCCGCCGATGCCGATGTTGCCGTCCAGGAGCAGCGCCAAACCCCACGTGCCCTCGTGCGGGACGGGGTCAAAGACGGAGCCGTGGACGGCGGCGCCGCCGCGGCGGGCAGCCAGCTCCACGGCCAGCGCACTGGTGTCCACGCCCATGGCGGCCAGGCCCAGTTCCGCCGCGGCCGCCAGCATGCGTCCTGGGCCGCAGCCCACATCCAGCAGGGGCCCCGGCAGCGTGCGCAAGAGGCCGCGCTCCGCCGCAGTGGCCGGCGCGGACCAGCCGCGCACGCTCAGGTGCTGCGGCCGCAGGCCCGCCGGGGCACCCCCGGGTCCCTGCCCGGACGGAGCCCCCGCCGGGCGCAGGGTCAGCAGGCCCATGCCCCGCGCCAGGGTGCCGGCGTACGGCTCGCAGCCGCCCTGTCCGAAAACGGCCGGCCATCCCGGGGCGGGCCGCGGGGTGCTGGGGAGGCCGGGTCCGGCGCCGCCGCCGGTGGCCACGACGTTCACCGCAGCCGCCCCGACACCAAGGGTTCCGCCGGTGTTGTGCGGTCCGCCGGGCTGGCGGCCAGGCCGGCAGCCAGGTCCCGGACGGCGCGGGCAAACGGTGTGCCCGGGCAGGAGCCGGCTGCGGCCACGGCGTCCGCAAAGTGGTCGACGTCGGTCAGCGGGGCCAGCAGGCCCACGGCCAGCCCGGCCCGGTCCAGCCTGGCCCGCTGTTCCGCGGCAGTGTGGGCGGTGGACATGGGCACGCCGGTGATCAGGCGGCCGTTGGGACGGTGCAGGGCCAGCGCCCAAAACCCGCCGTCGAGGGCCGGGCCCAGCCAGGCGCCGCAAGCGGGCGTGGTGGCGGACCAGTCCTGAAGCAGCGGGGCCAGGTCGGCGGCGGCCAGTTGCGGGGTGTCCATGCCAAGAATCAGCAGGGGGCCCGGCACCAGGTCGCAGATCGCCGCCAGGCGGCGGTCAAGGCTTCCGCCGCACTGGGGCACCACGTCAAAGCCGGCGGCATCGGCGCTGCGCGGGGTTCCGTCGAAAACCAGCAGCCTGCGGTCCGCAGGAACCGTGCGCACCATCTCCAACGTCTGGCTGAGGCTGGTCTGGGCCAGCGCCGCCGCAGCACCGGGGGGCAGCGGCGGGCTCAGCCGTGTCTTGGCCCTGCCGGGCAGGCATTCCTTGGCCAGGACGGCCACCGTGAGGTTCATGGTGCGCTCCGCCCGGTTCCCCCCGCCGGCCCGGCGGCCTGCGGTGCGCCGCCCGCGCCCCTCCGGGAGGCGGCGTCCAGCTGCGCAGACATGTCGCGGATGGCGGTCAGGGTGCCGCGCACCGTGCCCGTCACCTTGGACTTTCCCAGCCGGGGAGCGTAGGAGACAGGCATTTCGGCGACCCGCCAGCCGTCGCGGTGCGCCTTCAGAAACATCTCCAGCGGGTAGCCGCTGCGCCGGTCGGCGAGCCCCAGCCCCAACAGCGCCGTGCGCCTGGCCAGCCGCAGTGGCCCAAGGTCCGTGACGGCCAGGCCGGTGAGCCGGACCAGGCGCCGGGCCAGTAACTTGTTGGCCAGCCGCGCGTGCAGCGGCCACGCCCCGCGGGCCGGCACCCGCGCGCCCATCACCAGCTCGGCCCCGCCCGCGGACACCAGCGCCAGCATCGGCACCAGATCGGCCGGATCCAGCGAGCCGTCGCAGTCGCAGAAGGCCACATACTCGGCGGTCGCGGCGAGGAGGCCGGCCTGCGCGGCCGCACCAAATCCACGCCGGGGTTCCCGGACCACGACGGCACCCAGGCGGGCGGCCAGCGCACCGGAGCCGTCCGTTGAACCGTTGTCCACCACCAGTGCACGGAATCCCGCCGGCAGGGCCGCCAGCACCCGGGGCAGGGCCGCGAGTTCGTTGAGGCACGGGAGCACCACGTCCACCAGTGCGGCCGGCGTGCGCGGGCCTCCCGCCACCGGACCGGGCTGCGACGCCGGAACCGGACCGGGCTGCGACGCCGGAACCGGCCCGCTGGGGTAGGGCCGGGGTGTGCCTTGATTTTTCTCCACCCTATGACCGTAGAAGCGCGGGGCCCTCCGCGGCAGGCGCCAAACCTTACGGAACAGGGACGGTTGGCGATCGCGGCCTCCCCACCCGCACGCGTGCGCCCTATGCTGGGGACGTGAACAACTCCCAGTTCGGCTCGGAGGCCGGGGATATTGGCAACCGGCGCATCCTGCTCGTGGAGGACGAGGCCACAATTGCCCAGGTGGTGCGCGACTACCTGCTGCAGGCGGGCTTCCAGGTGGACATGGCCGGGGACGGCTTCAGCGCCCTGCACCTGGCGCAGACACACAAGCCGGACCTGATCATTCTGGACCGCATGCTGCCGGGGCTGGACGGGGCTGAGGTGTGCCGCAGGATCCGGGCCTCCCAGTCGGTGCCCGTCATCATGCTCACCGCACTGGGCACTGAGGACGACAGGATCCTGGGGCTCGAAATGGGGGCCGACGACTACGTCACCAAACCGTTTTCACCGCGGGAACTGGTGCTGCGGGTCAAGTCCGTGCTGCGGCGCAGCATCACCGAATTCACGCCGGAACCTACCGTGGAGGTGGCCGGCTTTGTGCTGAACCCGGCCTCCCGGACTGTCCGGCAGCACGGGGCGGAACTGGCGCTGACCGCCCGTGAGTTTGAGCTGTTGGCCTTCTTCCTGCGCCGGCCCAACCAGGTGTTCAGCCGCGACGTGCTCATCAGGGCCGTCTGGGGCTGGGACTTTGGCGACCTGTCCACGGTCACCGTGCACGTGCGCCGGCTGCGCGAAAAGATTGAGGCTGTCCCGACGGCGCCGGTCCTGCTCAAGACGGTGTGGGGCCGTGGCTACAGGTTCGACGACGGCACGGCGCCCGCCAATGACTAGCCGGGACCTGCTGACCATCATCTCGGTGGTTGCACTGTGGGCTGCCGCGATCGGAGTGGTCACGATGGTGCTGCAGAGGCTGCTGCGCCGCGCCTCGATCGTGGTGCAGATCCTGCTGGTGGTGGTCGCCACCGTGGCCATCCTGGTGGCCGGGATGGTGGGCGCCTTCAATGCCATGTTCATCACGGCGGCGGACCTGCAGGTGATGTGGTTCATTCTGGCAGCAGGCTCGGTGGTGTCGGTGGCGGTTGCCACGGTGCTCGGCGTGGGGCTGGCCCGCAACACCCGAAGGCTGGCCGGGGAGGCCGCCAAGATAGGCCGTGGGGAGATGGTGGCGCCGCAGGGGAAAATGAGTTCGGAGCTGTCCGCCCTCGCCGGCGAGCTGGCCGCCACCAGCCGCAAGCTGGAGGAGTCGCGGCAGCGCGAACTGGCCGTGGAGGCCGCCCGCCGCGAACTGGTGGCCTGGGTCTCGCACGACCTCCGCACGCCGCTGGCGAGCATGCGTGCCATGGCCGAGGCCCTGGAGGACGGTGTTGCCGCCGACGTGTCCGGCTACCACCAGCGGATCATCGGCCAGGCCGATCAGATGGCCGAGCTGGTCAACGACCTCCTGGAACTGTCCAAGATCGAGGCCGGCACCCTGAAACTGGCGCAGCAGGACCTGGACCTTTACGACGTTGTCAGCGACGCCATCGCCGACCTGGCCCCGGTGGCGGCCGGGCGGCACATCACCATCAACGGCGACGCCGTGGAGCCCACCCTCGTCACGGCCGACGGCGCGTCCCTGTCCCGGGCCATCCGCAACGTGATCCTCAACGGGATCCTGTACAGCGCCGAGGGCAGCGCCGTGACCATTGCCGTCTCGCACGCTGCGGGCACCGCCACGGTGGAGGTGTGCGATGGCTGCGGGGGCATCCCGGAAGAGGACCTGCCGCTGCTGCGCACCCCCGGCTGGCGGAAGGACCCCGGCCGGAGCGGCCGGGGCTACAGCGGTGCCGGCGTTGGCCTGAGCATGGTCAGCGGCATCCTGCAGGCGCACGGGGGCGCCATGGAGGTTGCCAACACCGGCGGCGGCTGCCGCTTCCGGCTGCTGATTCCGGGCGCCGGCTGACGCACGCACGCCTGCTGCCCGCCCGTTTTAGGGGTCACCCGCCGCGCAGGGGTGCGGCGGCGAACTCGCGCATGCCGTCGGCGAATCCGTGCCGGGGGGTCCAGCCCAGCTCGGCCTGAATCCGGGCGGAGGTGGCCGTGATGTGGCGGACGTCCCCACGCCGGAACTCCCCGGTGACCAGCGGAGCGGGCCCGCCGCAGGCCGTGCTCAGGGCGCGGGCCATGTCATGGATGGTTTGCACCCCGCCGGAGCCGACGTTGAAGGGGTGGAAGCTGCCCGGCGCCCAGGTCCGGCCTCCGGCCAGGGCCTCCACCGCCAGCAGGTTGGCGTCCGCGATGTCGGCGGCGTGGATGAAGCTGCGGCGCTGGCGGCCGTCCTCGAACACGCGCGGCGGCTCGCCGCGGGCCAGTGCCGAACGGAACAGGCTGGCCACCCCGGCATAGGGGGTGTTCTTGGGCATCCGCGGGCCGTAGACGTTGTGGTAGCGCAGGGCCACGGCCGTGCCTTCGCCGGCCCGTGCCCACGCGGCCGCCAGGTTTTCCTGCGCCAGCTTCGAGGCGGCGTAGACGTTCCGGGGGTCCATGGCGGCCTCTTCGGTGGTCAGGCCGGGCCGCAACACGTCCCCCGTTCGCGGATCCCGGGGGTCAAAGATGCCGCGCTCCAGGTCCGCGGGCAGGCGCGGTCCGGGGCGGACCGTCCGCCCGGCCGCATCCGTATAGGCGCCCTCGCCGTAGACCACCATGGAGGAAGCCAGCACCAGCCTGCCCACGCCGGCCGCCGCCATGGCGGAGAGCAGCACCGCCGTGGCCAGGTCGTTGTTGCGCACGTAGTCCGCCGCATCGGCAAAGTCCACGCCCAGGCCCACCTTGGCGCTTTGGTGGACGACGGCGTCGACCCCCACCAGGGCGGAGGCGACCGCCACCGGGTCGCACACATCCCCCACCACGAGCCGGGCGCCGGGAATGGGCGGGGGAGGGGACGGGTGGATTGCCGGATCCAGTGAATCCAGGACCACAACGTCCCAGCCGCGGCCCACGGCGGCTTGGACGATGTGGCCCCCGATAAAGCCGGCGCCGCCGGTGACCAGGATCCTCACGGTGCACCCATGACGGCGGCGACCGCGCCGGCGGGCATGGTGCCCGGCTCCGGCAGGCCGGCGTTGTCCGCCCAGGCGGCCGCTGCGGCGGAAAGCACCGCCAGGATTCGTGGCTGGGCGGCGGCCAGGCGCCCCAGCACCAGCTCCGCGGTGACCGGTTCCGTCCCGTCGTGGCCGGTGTCGGCGTCCGTGATGAAGGCCAGGGCGGCGAAGGCCATGTTCAGTTCGGCCGCCAGCACGGGTTCGGGGTACTGGGTCATGCTGACCAGGTGCGCGCCGGCCTGGACCAGGGCGGCGGATTCCGCCCGGGTGGAAAAGCGGGGCCCGTTGATGACCGCCACCGTGGCGCTGGGCGAGAAGTCCTCGCCCAGCGCCGCCAGGGAAGCGAGGAGGGCGGCACGCAGGCGGGGATTGTAGGGGTCGGCGGCGGGCAGGTGCTGCACGCCGGCGCCCGCCGTGCCGTCGTAGAAGGTGTCCGCCCGGCCCCAGGTGCGGTCCAGGAACTGTCCGGGGACGGCAAACGTGCCGGTCCCGTGGGTGGGCACCAGTCCGCCCACCGCGGCCGAGGAAATGACGGCCTCCACGCCCAGGCTCTTCAGGGCCCACAGGTTGGCACGGTAGTTGACCTGCTGGGGTGCCACGGTGTGCCCCTCCCCGTGGCGGCTGAGGAATGCGACGGCCGGGCCGGGCGTGCCGCCGTCCTGGCCCGGAGGTGCCGGCAGGCGGGCGATGGTGACCGGGCCGGACGGGTCGCCGTAGGGTGTCCGGGGTGTGACGGTGGCCAGCACGCTGGCGCCGGCCAGCCGGTACAGGCCGGTGCCCCCGATGATGCCCAGGCGCGGATGCGGGGTGTGGGGAGAGGTCATGGACCCATCATGCCAAGGCGGGCCCCGCCGGCGCACCGGAATTCCTTACGGCTTGGGAACACCGGCAGGCATCCTGCCTGTGGTGGCTTCACGCCGGGGCCCGGACCTCAGCTTCCGTCCTGGACCAGGCTTTGGAGCACGTACTCCAGCTGATCGGCGGTCAGGGCGCCGGGGTGGCGCACCAGCAACGTCCCGTCCGCGCCGACCACCGCGGTGAACGGCAGCCCGGGCACCTGGTACGCCCCGGAGGCCGTCCCCGCAGGGTCGCTGAGCAGGGGGTAGCTGATGCCGTACCGGGCCGCGAAGGCCGCGGCGTCGTGCGGGTTGTCCGCGACGTCGATGCCGACAAAGTTCACGCTTTTGCCCAAGTCCTTGTAGGACTGCTCCATGGCGGGCATCTCCATCACGCAGGCGGTGCAGCTGCCGGCCCAGAAATTGACCACCGTCACCTTGCCCCTAAAGGCACCCAGCGACGTCGTACTTTGGGGGTGTTCCAGCTGCGGCAGGGTGAACGCGGGTGCCGCGGCATTGATCGGGGCCCCTGCCGGGCCGGCCTTCGCGGACGGGGACGGACCGGCCACCTGGATCGCGGAGGCAGTGGGCAGCAGGTCCACCGCCGCCTGGGCCATGGCATGGGCAAACAGGTCGGTGCTGGCGGATTCGGTGCCGAACTGGCCCAGGGCCGCCTCGTGACCGGACGGGTCGATGAAGAACAGCTCCGTTCCGTGGACCACGTCCCGGGTCTTGGGGTCGAGCTCGATCGGCACGCCGTAGTCGGCGGCCGCCTTGGCCAGCTGGTGCGGGGTGCCGGTGGCAAAGACCCAGTTGGCGGCACCCGCCAGTCCGTGGCTGTCCGTCCATTCCTTCACGGCCGGCACCGACGGATAGTAGGGGTTGGCGTTGACGGAAAGGAACACCACGTCCTTGGCGTGGGCACCGAGGTCCTTGTTGGCGGCCACCACGTCCTGGGCCAGCAAGGTGCACAAGTCCTTGCACTTGTCATCGTTGAAGGACAGCACCACTGACTTGCCGCGGAAGTGGGCGAGCGAGACGTGCTTTCCGTCCTGGCCGGTCAGCGACAGGGCGGGGGCCGCCGGCAGGGGCCGGGATACCGGGTCCAGCTGGAGCAAGGTGGCAGCGGCCGCATTGATGCCAGGCTCGACGGCGCCGCCCGCCGCCGCACCCGGGGTTGCGGGGGAGTGCGGCACCAGTCCCGAGGCCAGGAGCACGATGGCCGCGGCCAGGAACACCATCAGCCCCGCCGAGCCCCACAGCAGGGCCCTGCCGCGCGTGTGCGGCGTGGCGGCCGGTTCGGGTGTTTCAGCCATGGGGGTTTCCTTCCGAATGTTGCGTCCCGGCAGTGTCGGCCGGGCTTGTCCAGGTTTTGCGCACGACGACGGCGATGCCCGCCAGCACCGCCGCCAGCAGGACTGCGGCGGTGGCCGCCATGTGGCCTGCGATGAAAGTGGTCAGGTCCCCCTGCGTGGCAGCGACGGCGCCAGGCAGGCCGGTGGACAGGGGGAGGCGGAGAATGTCCGCCGTCCAGTAGTAGGCCAGATAGAGCCCGGAAACGGCCAGCACCGCGCCGGAAACCGCTGGCAGGAAGCGCCCGGCCTTGCGGAAGCGGCGCAGGAGCCCGCCTCCCGCGGTGGCTGCCGCCACGGCGGCGCCCGTCACAAAAAGGCCCATGCCCAAGGCATAGGCGAGGTAGCAGGCCAATCCCGCCCAGAACCCCAGCCGGGTGAAGGAGCCGCCCACGGCGGCCAGGAACAGGGGCAGCGCGCAGCTGAGGGAGCCGATCGCATAGGCAGTGCCGAAAACAAAGGTGGCTGCGAACGTTCGGCCGCCCGGCGCCAGCCGGGGAGTGGGAAGCCTGAGGTGGAGGGGGTGGCCGCACAGCGTCGAAATGCCCAAGGCAGTCATCAGGACCCCCGCCGCCACCATGAACCACGGCAGCCACCCCGCGGCCAACGCGGCACCGGAGACCAGCACCAGCCCGAGCGTGCCAAAGACGGCCACGAAACCGCAGGTGACCCCGGCGCCGGAGACCAGGCCGCGGGCCGTCCCGGCCGCGCGCCGGCCGCCGGGACCCCCGGCGAACAGTGCCAGATAGGCCGGCAGCAGCGGGAAGCCGCACGGGTTGACGGCGGCCACCAGACCCAGGGTGAACGCGTAGCTTGTGGCGGCGGCCACCGCCAGCGGGCTCATGCGCCGCCCTCGTCCCGGGTGGCCAGGCCCTGCAGGTAGTTGTTGTAGTCATCCAGGTCCACGTCCCCCACCCGTGCGGCACGGCGCTCGGCGGCCGCCGTCTGGCGGGCATCGGAACGCTGCCATTTGAACACGAGCACGCCGAGGACCAGGAGTGTGGGGAATTCCGTGAAGCCCCACGCGATGCCGCCGCCAACGCCCTGGTCCGCCAGGGGCAGGATGTTCCAGCCCGGCATGGGCGTGGCATAGAAATGGACCAGCAAGGTGGTGGACATCATGACCACGACGCCGAAGAACGCGTGGAACGGGGTGGTGGCGGCCAGTTCCAGCACGGGCAGCACCTCCCCGGAGATGGACCTCAGGCCCCGGCCGGTCTGGCGCGGGGAGGGGTCCACGCCGAGGATGCCCCAAAAATACAGGAACCCGATCAGCAGGAAGTGGACCAACATCACGTTGTGCCCCCACCACGTGCCCATCAGGTAGTCGAAGGCGGGGGTGAAGTAGAGCCCGTACAGGCTCATCACGAAGAGCGCGAACGTTACGACGGGATGGGTGAGGATGGAAGCCGGCACCGAGTGGAGGACGCGCAGCACCCCGCGGCGCACCGCTCCCTTGCGGCCGTGGCCGGCTGGCAGGGCCCGCAGCAGCAGGGTCACGGGCGCGCCGAGGACCAGAAAGACGGGGCTGAGCATGTTCAGCGCCATGTGCTGGATCATGTGGATGCTGAACAGTTCCATGCCGTAGCCGTCAATGCCGGTGCCGGTGACGAAGAGAATGCTCGCCACGCCAACCACCCACATGAGGGTGCGTCCCACCGGCCACGCCACGCCGCGGCGCCGCAGGACCAGCAGACCGGCGCCGTAGCCAAGCAGCAGCAGCACGGCGAGGACGGGGAACACCGGAATCGGCTGTGGATGCCAGGCGAGCACGGAGGCCAGGGTGGGCGGTGCCGTGGGCATCCACATGGGCCCTGCCATTGCCGCGTGGGGGTCGCCCATGCCGGGCATGGGCGGCAGGCCGGACAGCGGTTGCACGCCTAGAGCCCCACGATCATCAGGTCGGCGACGGACGGTTCCCCGGCGGCCCGGGCGAAGACTTCAAAGCCGGTCTTCACCGCCTCCCGTTCCGCGGGCGACAAGGTGTCCAACAGTGCGGCGATCTCCGAGCGTCGGGCCTCGGTCACCGTACGGTGGATGTCCGTGCCGTGCCCGGTGAGGGAAATAATGACCTCCCGGCGGTTGGCCGTGCCCACCTGCCGGGCAATCAGCCCGGCCGTCACCATGCGGTCCGCGAACCGGCTGAAACTGGACTGGTTGGCGCCGAGCTTCTCGGACAGCTCGCCCATGCGCAGCGGGCCAAAATCGGAGAGCACCACCAGCACCCTGAACTGGGGCAGTGTCACGGTGTCCATGACGGTGGCCAGTGACCTGGCAATCACGCCCAGCAGGGCCCTGGAGGCCGTCAAGGTTTCAGCGACGGCGTCGCCGGGCGCCGGGGGACGGGTGCTAGGATGCATAATTGCAGTATGGCATATATTGCATGAGTGCATGAAATTTTGGCGTGAGCCCACGAGCTAAGGAAATCCTGAATGTCCGTACACAGCGGTGCAGTCCGGCGGGGCCTGCCGGCCGTGTGGCGGACCATTTTCCGGCCCGCCGCCGAAGGCGGCTACCAGTTGATTGCCGTGGCCCTGGTGGTGGGGGCCGGTGCCGGGTTCGCCGCCGTCGCGTTTCGCTGGATGATCGCCGCGGCCACCATCTTCTTCACCGGCCACGTGGACTATTCTGCAGTCCAGGGCCACCCGGCCCATCCGTGGCTGCCATGGCTGGGGCCGTTCTTTGTGGTCCTGGCCCCGGCCGTGGGCGGGCTGGTCTACGGCCCGCTGGTCCACCGCTTCGCCCCCGAAGCCCGCGGCCACGGCGTCCCCGAAGTCATGTATGCGGTGAGCCAGCACGGCGGGCGCATCAAGGGCCAGGTGGCGGTGGTGAAGGCACTGGCCTCGGCCATCTGCATCGGCTCCGGCGGGTCGGTGGGCCGCGAAGGGCCGATTGTGCAGATCGGCTCGGCCCTGGGGTCCTGGCTGGCCCGCGTGTTCCGGATGCCGGATGCCAGGGTGCGCACCCTGGTGGCGTGCGGCGCCGCCGGCGGCATCGCGGCCACGTTCAACGCCCCCATTGCTGGGGTCTTTTTTGCCTTGGAACTGCTGCTGGCGGACTTTGAGGCGGGCTCCTTTGGCGCCGTGGTGCTGGCTTCCGTCGCCGCATCCGTGGTGGGGCGGACGTTCCTGGGGGACCAGGCCTTCCTGCAGCTGCCGGCGTTCCACCTCACCAGCGGATGGGAATTTCCACTGTTCCTCGTGCTGGGCCTCCTGGCGGGCCTGGCAGGGGTGGGGTTCACCCGGGTCCTGTACGCCATAGAGGACCTGTGCGACTTTGCCTGGCGCCTGCCCAACTGGCTCCGGCCCGCACTGGGCGGGCTGCTGCTGGGCGTGCTGTTGCTCGTGCTGCCACAGATGTACGGGGTGGGCTACCCGGTGCTGCAGGCCGGCGTGGACGGCCGCTACGCCCTGGGCTTCCTGCTCGTGTTGTTGGTCGGCAAAATCCTGGCCACCAGCCTGACCATCGGGATCGGCGGCTCGGGGGGCGTGTTTGCGCCGTCCCTCTTTATCGGGGCCATGCTCGGGGCCGCGTTCGGGGAGGTTGTCGGAGCGGTCGATCCCGGGCTCCACGGCCAGGTCGGGACCTTCGCGCTGGTGGGGATGGGCGCCGTATTCGCCGGGGCGGCCCGCGCGCCCATCACCGCCGTCATCATCATGTTTGAGCTCACCGGCGAATACTCCATCATCCTGCCGATCATGCTCGCCATCGTGGTGGCCGCCGGGGTCTCCAAGCTCCTGTCCCCGGACACCATCTACACCCTCAAGCTCAGCCGCCGTGGCGTGGACCTGACCCGGCACCCCGGCACCGAGCTGCTGCAGGCAACCCGCGTGGCTGCCGTCATGGACAGCAGCCACCGCGCCCTGGACGGCGGTCTCAGCGCTGCCGAGGGCTCACGCCTCCTGCTGGCGTCCGGCAAGCACAGCCTGCCCGTCACCGACGCGGAGGGCCGGCTGGCCGGCGTCGTGACCCTGCAGATGCTTTCAGCGGAGATGGGGGGAAGCGAAAACCAGCGCGGGCTTCCGCTGTCCGGCCTGGCCGAGCATGTCGCCACGGCCGAGCCCTCGGCCACCCTCGACTCCGTGGTGGAGCTGGTGCTGGACTCCCCGGCCGGCGGCGGCCTGCCGGTCGCCGACGGCGGGGTCCTGAAGGGCTGGCTCAGCCAGGAAGCCGTCCTGCGTCTCCTCTCGCGGGCCGCGCCCTAGGGGCCGGCGGGAGGTGGCGGACTAAGAGCCCGCGCCGGTCGCGGCCCGCCGCTGCCTGGCGCCCAGCACCGCGACGAGCACAATGATCGCCAGGGCCCAACCGATGCTGACCTGTGCCGTGCCCCAACCCAGGCCGCCGCGTGCGTGGGAGACGCCCATCCAGTCGGCAAAGGACGCGCCCAGGGGGCGGGTAAGGATGTAGGCGGCCCAAAACGCGGGGATCGCCGCCAGCCTCGACTTCCGGTACAGGAGGGCGGGAACGGCGATGGCGGCGGCAAACAGCAGGCCCGAGCCCAGGTAGCCAAGGTGCAAGGTGACGGCGGTGAGGTCTCCGGCCGCCGTCCCCAGCGCAAAGGTGGCAAGCACGGCGGCCCAGTAGAACAGTTCGCGGCGCGGCGTGGTGACGCTGTGGATGGAGAGCGTCGTTTCCGTGCGGTGCCACAACAGAAAAATTGCGGTGAGGACTGCCGCATAAAAGATGGTGGAGGCCAGGTAGGGCACGCCGAGCCCCACATGCAGGACGTCGGCCGCCATGGTGCCGAAAACACTCACCATGGCAACAGCCAGCCAGTACACCCACGGAATATACCGCCTGACGGAGAACTGCAGCACCAGGGCAGCGGCGAAGAACACGCCGCCAAGGCCCACGGCAACCACCGGATCCAGGGTATGGGCCAGGTAGTCGCTGGTGGTTTCCCCCATCCCGGTGGTCAGCACCTTGATGATCCAAAACAGCGCCGCCACCTCCGGCACCTTGGACAGCGGGTGGCGGGAGCGCGGCGGCGCGCCGGGTTCGGGCGCAGTGCGCTGCGGCGAAGTTTCCTCAAGCATTCCTGAATTCTCCGACAACCGGCTGGGAAGATCCCGGGAGCCGGGCCGGCGGCACCGGCCTGGCCTCGGGCTTGCGTGATGTGACGCACACAATTATGCTGATTGTGCGCTATTAGAACGTTGTGTTCAGATATAGAACTTTTCCCAAATGGTGGTGACTGAGCCGCCCCCAGTGCAACGAGGAGATTCCTGTGCAGTTCCACCACCACGGATACGTATCCGGCGATCCGCGCATCCAAGCGGCGGCCGGGACCGGCGTCGACCGTCCCGAGAAACTTCCGGACGAAGTGGATGTGCTCATTGTCGGCTCGGGCCCGGCGGGCATGCTGACGGCGGCCCAGCTTTCCCTGTTTCCGGATATCACCACGCGCATCGTGGAGCGCCGGGACGGCCGGCTCGCCATCGGCCAGGCCGACGGCATCCAGGCCCGCAGCGTCGAAACCTTCCAGGCCTTCGGCTTTGCCGAAAGGATCATCGCCGAGGCGTACCACATCACCGAAATGGCCTTCTGGCGACCGGACACCGAGAACCCGCACAACATTGTGCGCGGCGGCCGCGCCGTCGACGACGCGACCGGGATCAGCGAATTCCCACACCTGATCGTGAACCAGGCCCGCGTGCTTGACTACTTTGCCGAGGTCGCGGCCAACTCACCGACCCGCCTGGTCCCGGACTACGGCTGGGACTTCCAAACGCTCGAGGTCACCGGTGAGGGCGAGTACCCCGTCAAGGTCACGCTCGTGCGCAGCGCCGGCCCGGACGAAGGCGCCGAACGCATCGTGCACGCCAAGTACGTGGTCGGCTGCGACGGGGCCCGCAGCAAGGTCCGCGCGTCGATCGGCTGCACCATGGCGGGGGACAAGGCCAACCATGCGTGGGGCGTCATGGATGTCCTCGCCAAGACCGACTTCCCCGACATCCGGCTCAAGTGCGCCATCCAGTCCCACGACGGCGGCTCGATCCTGCACATCCCGCGTGAAGGCGGGCACCTCTTCCGCATGTACGTCGACCTGGGCGTGGTGCCCGAGGACGACAACGGCAAAGTGCGCAACACCTCCATGGAGGAGGTCATCGCCAAGGCCAACAAGATCCTGCACCCCTACACGCTGGATGTGCGCAACATCGCCTGGCACAGTGTGTACGAGGTCGGCCACCGCCTCACCGACAGGTTCGACGACGTCGCCCCGGAGCATGTCGGGACGGACACCCCGCGCGTCTTCATCACCGGCGACGCGTGCCACACGCACAGCGCCAAGGCCGGCCAGGGCATGAACGTGTCCATGCAGGACGGCTTCAACATCGGCTGGAAGCTGGCCCACGTCCTGGAGGGCCGCAGCCCCGAGTCGCTGCTCTCCACCTATTCGGCCGAACGCCAGGTGGTGGCGAAGAACCTCATCGACTTCGACAAGACCTGGTCGACCATGATGGCCAAGAGGCCCGAAGAATTCGACGATCCGTCGGAGCTCGAGGACTTTTACGTGCGCACCGCGGAGTTCCCGGCCGGCTTCATGACCGAGTACGCCCCGTCCCTGATCACCGGCGCCGCCACGCACCAGGAACTGGCCACCGGCTACCCGCTGGGCAAGCGCTTCAAGTCCGCCCGCGCCTCCCGGGTCTGCGACACCAACCCGATGCACCTGGGCCACCACGCCACGGCGGACGGGCGGTGGCGCATCTATGTCTTCGCCGACCCGTCACCGGCGGGTGCCGCGTCACCGGTCGCAGATTTTGCGCAGTGGCTCGCCACCGCGCCGGATTCCCCGCTTGCCGCAACGCCGAAGGGGCTCGACGCCGATGCCTGGTTCGATGTGAAGGTCATCTACCAGCAGAAGCACGAGGACATCGACATCAATGCCGTTCCCGCGGTGTTCAAGCCGCTCGTCGGCCCGTTCGAGCTCACCGACTACGAGAAGGTTTATGGCACCATTCCGGGCGAGGACATCTTCGACGTCCGGGGTCTGAGCCGCGACGGCGTGGTGGTCGTCGTGCGCCCGGACCAGTACGTGGCGAACATTTTGCCGCTGACGGCCACCGCTGGGCTGGCTGGCTTCTTCGCGCAGATCCATTCGGGCCAGCGCGTCTAGGGGGAGCAAAAAGGCGGGCCCAACCGCGGTAGTCTTCAGGGTTTGCTCGGCCATCATCAGCTGTGCTGACAGGCAACTTCCGTTGAAGGCGCCGAAAACCCCCAGACCCCCATGGGTGGATCGGGCATAAAGTTGGTGCCAGGGAGGTCGCATGCGTGGAGCATTGGCAGTGGGTATTGGCGCGCCGGACAGCGGAAGACCGCCGGGACCGCGCCGGCGAGCTGATCGTGGGCGGTCCAGGGCGCACCGACGGCGATGACGGCGCTTAACGCCCCGCACCCGGGCATACGTGTGCGTCTGCGTGCCGGTGGCGCAAGTATCGGCAGATGGGTCAGCCGGGCCGGCTACCTTCAGAAGTGGCTGGTGTTGGGTACTTTTATCGGTATCATCGCCGGCCTGGGTGCCGTGGTGTTCTACACGTTGCTGCGTCTGGCAGGCGATCTGTTCCTGGGCCTGATCGCCGGATATTTTGTGCCGCAGCCGGCGGCCGAGGGCGGCTTCCTGGGCACCGCGCACTTCCCAACCTGGTGGCTGATTCCCATCATCGTGTGCCTGGGCGGGCTGTTCTCCGGCGTCATCGTATCCCTGTACGCCCCCGAGGCAGAGGGCCACGGCACGAATGCCGCCATTGACGCGGTGCACCGCAATCCGCGGATGATCCGCTCACGCGCTGTCATCGTGAAGATGATTGCCTCCGCCATCACCATCGGCTCGGGCGGGTCCGGCGGCCGCGAGGGACCTACGGCGCAGATCTCCGCCGGGTTCGGGTCATTGCTGGCACGCACACTGAACCTCTCGCCGGAGGATGGGCGCATCGCGGTGTCCATCGGCATCGGCTCCGGCATTGGCTCAATCTTCGGCGCTCCGCTGGGCGGCGCGGTCCTGGCCGCCGACATCGTCTACCGGGACGACTTCGAGGTCGAAGCGCTCATCCCGGGCCTGATCTCCTCGATCGTCGGCTACACGGTGTGGGGATTGTTCGAGGGCTTCTCGCCCATGTTCGGCTACGCCGCCGCGAACTACCGGTTCGACCAGCCGGTCCAGCTGCTGTGGTTCGCGGTGATCGGCGTTATCTCGGGGCTCGTGGGGCTCGTGTACGCGAAAACCTACTACTCGATCGCCGGGCTGAGCAAGCGGCTGCCGCTGCCCGGCATGGTGCGTCCCGCGCTCGGAGGCCTGGCCGTCGGGCTGCTCGCGCTGGCGGTCCCGCAGGTACTGGGCACCGGCTACGGGTGGATGCAGCAGGCCCTGGACCGTTCAACGCTGATGGCCCTGCCGCTATGGATCGTGCTCGTGTTGCCGTTCGCGAAAATCCTCGCGACGTCACTGTCGATCGGAACCGGCGGCTCCGGCGGGATCTTCGGCCCCGGCACCGTGATCGGCGGCTTCGCCGGTGCTGCACTCTGGCGGCTGGTGGAGCCGCTGGGGCCGGGCCTGGGCGTCCCGCACTCCCCGGCGCCGTTCGTGATCGTGGGGATGATGGCCTGCTTCGGGAGCATAGCCCGTGCACCGCTGGCCATGATGCTGATGGTCGCGGAGATGACCGGAAGTCTCACGATCCTCGCACCGGCCATGGTATCTGTCGGCCTCGCGTACCTGATCGTGCAACACACCGATGCCACGATCTACCGCAGCCAGCTGCGCAACCGCGCCGAGGCGCAATCCGCACGACTGCGCCTGGGCCTGCCGCTGCTGAGCCGGATCGGAGTCGCCGACGCCGCCGTCGAGCCCCGGGTCGTCCTGACCACGGACATGACGGCGTCCGATGCCATGCTCCGGCTGGAGGCCGCCGTCGTGCCGGGGGCGCCCGCCGTCGACACGGACGGCCGTTTCCAGGGGACCATCGACATGGCCCGCCTGCGCAAGGCCGCGGCCTCCGACACCCCTATCAGTCGGTTTGTGGACGCCACCGCCCCGACGGTGTCCGAGCGTGCCGACCTGGGCGAGGCCATCGACGCCCTGCCGGAGGGACGCGGGTGGCTGACGGTCTTGGACGACGAGCGCCGCGTTCAAGGCATCCTCGCCATCGGCGACGTGGTGCGCGCCTACCACGCGACCCTGCGTTCCGACGAGCGGCTCGTGGCACAGGTTAGCGCCGATTCAGGCATCACGTACATCAGGATGAGCGAATCCTCCCCGCTGGCCGGACACACGCTGGCCGAACGCGGCCTGCCCGACGGCGTCATCGTGCTGTCGGTGCGGCGCGCGGACGAGGTGCTGCTGGCTGCCGGATCCGTGCAGCTGCACGCGGGCGACCTCGTCGCGGTGCTGGCCCCGTCCGGGCTGCTCAGCGCCGTCCGCGCACTGCTCGCCCCCGGCTGACCGGAACCACGCCCCCGAGTTGGCAGCCTCGGGACGCCGTGACCTGTTCCGCGCCGGATTCGAAGTGAACCGTGCGCCGGACACTGCCATGCGCCCGGTTGGGCACGGACGTTGCGCCCCACAGGTCATCCACGGTGAACGGGGCGCCCACTCAGGATCGCGTGGGTGCCACACTCGGCCAACGCGACCACGCGGGTCTGCGGGCCAGCCAGAGGGACCCCGACACGTTTGAAGAGATCACGCACAGGCTCGGACCCCCGCGATGACCACGACACCCCGTCAGTCAACCGAGCGGAGACGTCCTGATAGGAGTCTTCCGAATACACCGCCAACCCATCGAGGCATACGCCAAAACCCGCGCCGGCAACGCACGCTGACGCACCTCGGTGCGCCCCGCCGCCGCAATCACCTCATCCACCACACCCGCCGGAAACACCCGCGTCAACAGGCCCGCCGACACAAAATCCGACAACCGGCGCTCAAAGACCGGCGTTACCCAACCAGATCGAGCCATACCCCATACATACCGGCAACCCATTAACTGAACGGCATTGGGACTAACCCAGATCCACAACCTCGAACTCGAGCAGGTCCATGCCGCTGGCCACCGGCGCCTGGGCAGAGTGGTCGGGAGACGGGACGCAACAGCTGGAATCCCTCAAAGCCAGGGGAACCGTCCACCGAGTGCTTGCGGGCAGCGAAGCGCCCTTCCAGTTCGGACCCTGCCTCAACGGGGACCCTGAGTGCGTTAATGACGACGATGGACACTTTTGCTCCTTCCGGACCCGGATCCACCGGGCCGCCTGTCCTTCCACGCTACCGCAAGGCGGTCGCCGGCAATCAAGCCGAGGCCGCCTTGCCGCTGCCTTTTAAGCCGGATATGACTTACGCGTAGGGGTCGGCGATGCCAATGTACTGCGTGCTGGTATATTCGGCGATGCCCTCGGAGCCGCCTTCGCGGCCCAGGCCCGAGTGCTTGACGCCGCCAAACGGGGCGGCGGCGTTGGAGATGACTCCGGCGTTGAATCCGATCATGCCGAATTCGAGCTGCTCACTGACCCGCAGTAGGCGGGAAAAGTCCCGCGTGTATAGGTAGGCGGCCAGGCCGTATTCGGTGGAGTTGGCGATGCGGATGGCGTGGTCCTCGTCGGTGAACGTGGTCACCGGTGCCACCGGGCCAAAGATTTCCTGGCCCAGGATGGCCGCGTCGTTGGCGACGTTGGACAGGACGGTGGGCTGGTAGAAGTAGCCGTCCCCGTCCACGACGTCGCCGCCAGCCAGGATGGTGGCGCCCTCCGCGACGGCGGCCGTGACGAGTGCGTGGATGCCCGCGCGTGCCTTTTCCTCGATCATGGGCCCGACGTCGGTGCCGGCGTCCGTGCCACGGCCCACCGAAAGGGCGCCGATGCGGGCGGCCAGGCTGGCGGTGAACTCCTCGGCCACGGATTCCTGGACCAGGAAGCGGTTGGCAGCGGTGCACGCCTCGCCCATGTTGCGCATCTTGGCCGCCATGGCGCCGTCGACGGCCTTGTCCAGGTCGGCGTCGCCAAAAACGATGAACG
>CAJDTM010000025.1_pt1 | contig 33485 bp, 29 predicted proteins | sample 7389831 | NCBI WGS metagenome assembly CAJDTM01 (sample SAMEA7055656, study PRJEB34461) | soil metagenome | biome: terrestrial ecosystem; feature: Peninsula; material: soil | place: Antarctica | collected 2016
CTTGACGATGCCGCCCGTGCGGTGGGTCGAGGACCGTCAGCGTCGTGCGCGGCGGGGTCAGCCGGGGCGGACGGCGCGCATGACCTCGTCGTGGATGGTCAGCGCCTCGCCGTGCGCCTCGGCGCTGCGCGGGCGCGAGTCGGTGACGGCCACCTCCCAGTGCCCTGCAGGGAGTGCGGCGGCGATCTCGGCAGCCGTATAGAACATGTTCTCGCCGTGTGGGCGGTGCACCCCCGTCTCGATGTCCGACGGCGCGTGCCCCACGATGAGAAGCGTCCCGCCCGGTGCCACGGCGTCGGCAAGGCGGGCAAACAGCGGGTCGCGGTCCGGCTTGGGCAGGTGCATGAACTGGGCGGAGACCAGGTCGAAGGAGCCGGGCTCGGGCGTCCAGCCGAGCAGGTCGTGGTGTTCGAAGGTGACGGACCCGGACAGGTCGAGGGTGGCCGAATGTGCTGCGGCCCGTTCCAGCGCCACGGAGGAAATGTCCACCCCCGTCACGTGCCAGCCCCGGCTTGCGAGCCATACGGAGTCGGCCCCCTCGCCGCAGCCCACGTCCAGTGCCGTGCCCGGAGGCAGCCCGGCTGTCTCGGCCAGCAGCTGTGGGTTGGGGTGGCCGCTCCAGATGTTGCCGTGGTTGCCGTAGCGCTCGTTCCAGAACGTCTCATCAAACCGTTGCGTCATGCCGGTTTCCTTCTTGGTCGCTGGAAGGGCCCGCACGCTCGGGACGGAACCATGCTTCCAGAGTAGCGGCGATGTGCCTGTTGGTGGTCACTGCCCTGTTGCTCCGGATGGGTATTCCCGGGATGGTCGCGGAAAACGGCGGCGCCTCGGCGTGCGGGTTCGAGGACCCGGCGGAGTCAATTCTGCCGCGGCCATGACATTGGTCCAGGGACAAGCGGCGGAATTCTTTGCCCTGGCCACCGTCCTGACGGCCTTGGCGCTCGGCTGACCCGGCCAAGGCCCCGGACGACGCGGGCGCTGAGGGGGCCGCCGCCGTGGATTTGGTGCGGACCCCGTTCCCGGGTCCGCCCAAGGTCCTACCCTGCGGGCAGTTCCGGCAGGTCCTGGTGGGTGGCAATGGCGAGCCGGTTCCAGACGTTGATGGCGCACACGGCCATCATGAGAGCCGCCGTCTCGGGGCCGCTGAATTCGGCCTTGACGCCGGCCCAGGTCTCATCGGACACGCCGCCCTCGCCGATCAGCGTCATCTCCTCGGTGAGTGCGATGGCTGCCCGCTCCCGCTCCGAGAACAGGCCGGGAGCCTCGTGCCAGCCGGCCAGCACGTCCAGGCGGCGGCTGTCGACGCCTGCGGCCCGCGCCTCGCGGCCGTGCATGTCCAGGCAGAAGGCACAGCCGTTGAGCTGCGACGCCCGGATCTTCACCAGCGCCAGCAGGTCCTCACCGAGCCCTGCGCCGTGGATGTACTTCTCCATGGCATACATGGGCTGGTAGGCCTGGGGATCGGCCTCATTGACGTTCATGCGTTGCTGGAACATTTGTTGTGCTTCCTTCACGGACAACTTGGAGTGCCTTGTCAGGGCTTCATGCCCTCCTTTCCAGCTTCCACCCGGCCCGGACATTCTGCAAGGCGGCCCCGCCCTGGCGTTCGGGTCATAGGCAAAACACGTCGCAGCTCGGGCTACGCCGGGTCAACACCGATCCCGCGAACGGGCACCCGTGCCGCCTGGAACCATGCGTGACAGTTTGAGGCCGGCCCTTGTTGGGGCATGGACTCGGCGGCACCGCTGGTGGCGATGATTGCCCAATGGATTGGCTAAAGCAAACCCCTTGTGTGGCCATGCACCGCACCCTATCCTGAGTGGAGCCTGGGCATCTTGATGATTTTCCGGCGATTGCCGGTCAGCATCCACCTGGAGGAAGCATGACCAGTCCTAGTAATTTTCTGCGCGCTCTTCATCCTCGCGTGCTCCGTGGCAGGGTGCGGAGGGGAGTGTGGGCCACGGCTGTGATCGCAGCCATGACACTGACCGTGGCACCGGCAGTTGGACAGCCCACGGCTCCTGCAACCGTTCCGCCACCAGCAGCGTCGGCGGCAGATGCACCACCCGCCGCCAACCCGGATTCGACAGCCATTGACGGTGCGGGTGTGCCAGCGGCCACACCCCTCGTGGTCAAAGGACCCAAGGGTGCCCCGGTCACCACGCCACAAATCACCGGGCCCATCAAGGTGACCGCGACGTCGTATCCGTTCGGGGCGGCCAATCACACACTCATTCCCGAGAACCTGGCCGCCATAGGGTACGTCGAAGAAGAGTATTTTGTCAGCGGCCTGGCCAATGTCTACACGTGGCCGGCTCCCGGCCCGGCAGTGGTCCGAACGGCCAACGCGCCCTATACAACCCGCATCCTGGTCCGCCGCCCTGCCAACGTGGCCAAGTTCAGCGGCAATGTTGTGGTGGAACCGTTGAATCCCTCCAACCTGTTCGACCTGAATCTTGGGTGGGGCCTGATGCACGACCAGCTGATCCGCAATGGCGACGTGTGGGTGGGCATCACGGTGAAGCCGGTGTCCATGCAAACGCTTAAGACCTTCAACCCCACCCGGTACAAGCCGCTCGCCATGGACAACCCCCTGCCCCTCAGCGATCCGGCCAACTGCGCCACCGTTCCCTCGGACAGCTCACGAACCACTGAAAACGGGCTGGCCTGGGACATCTACAGCCAGGTTGGCGAACTCCTGCGCAGCACCTCCGCGAAGAGCCCGGTGTTCTACAGCGGCAAAAAGCCCCAGCATGGGCTCAAGTTGTACGGGTTCGGGTACTCACAAACCGGCGGCTACATGTACGACTACATCAACGCCGTCGCACCACGGGCGGTTCAACAGACCGGACGGTCCATTTACGACGCCTACATCGTCGCCGTGGCCGGAGGCGCCTTTGCCGGGATCTACCCCATCAACCAGTGTGAGGCCGTGCCGACCCTTAATGATCCGCGCCGGCAGTTCTCCAACGTCGGCGTTCCCATCATCCATGTCATGTCCCAATCCGATTACCTGCTGGGGATCACTGCCCGCCGGCCGGACAGCGATGTGCCCACGGATGCCTACCGGCAGTACGAGATGGCCGGCGCCGCACACGCCACCCCCACCGAGCTGAACTTCTCAGCCGCCCCTGCCGACATAGTCAAGGGCGGACGTGCAGTCCCGCCAATGGACTGCAACGAAGGTCCCAGGAGCCGTTTTCCGAGCGCAATCTTCTTTGATGCCATGCTCCAGAACCTGAATCAGTGGGTCCGCAAGGGTGTTGCCCCTCCACACGGTTCGCCGATCGTGGTCCAGAACAACGCACCCGTGTTGGACCGGTGGGGCAATGTTGTCGGCGGTCTGCGCTCACCATTCCTGGATGTGCCCACGTCGACGTGGTACGGCAGTTCGACCGGAGCGTCCTTCTGTTTCATAGCCGGACATGAGGTGCCTTTCAGCCAGGCTTTGCTCCAGCAGATCTACCCAAGCCATGGTGCCTACGTGCGGGCCGTGAAGAAGGACACAAAGGCCCTCGTCCAGCAGCGCTTCATCACCAGCCATGACGGGGACATGCTCATCCGCGAGGCCGCCGCTGCTGACGTGCCCTAGAGCGCAGGTCCCGGTGCGGGGCGCTTCAGCTGACGGCTGCCAGGCTCCTCAAGACGGCGCCAAATCCGGCCACGGATTTCCCGCACTCCACGGGGAACTTGGGGTGGGGACCAAATCAGTGGGCATGGGTTGGGGCCGGAAACGCCGGGCGGGTTGCCAAAGGAGATGGGGACCACAACCCCAAGACGAACAACGTGCTGAAGACGATGCCGGTGGCGAGGTCCTACCGTGACCCGGCTGCCGTCACTGAGGACAAAAGAACCCCTGGAATTCAGCGAATTCCAGGGGTTCTTGGTGGTGCCCTCGATAGGATTCGAACCTACGGCCTGTTGCTCCGGAGGCAACCGCTCTATCCCCTGAGCTACGAGGGCGCGGCAACCGTGGCTGCCGAAGGGAACGAGAAAGAGCTTAGCAGGTGCGGGGCGCCCTGTGTAAACGGCAGACCCGGACGCGGACGCCGGAACGCGTGCGGGCACGGCCCGCATCACCGCCCCGCCCCTGCGTACCGCCGCTCCGGACCGCGCCGGACGGTAACGTTGGGCCAATGGTGAACACATGGTGAGGGACACGCCGCGGTCCTTGTGGGTATTTGCGGCGGGCATCATCCTGACTGCGTTGACGCTGCGAGGTGCCGTGACGGTGGTTCCGCCGTTGATTTCAACCATCAACGTCGACCTGCCCGTGAACACCGCCATGGTCGGCATACTGGGCATGCTCCCCACCGCGGCGTTCGGCCTGTTCGGTTTTCTCACCCCCTACGTCATCCGCTGGGCATCGCTGGAGCGGCTCATCGTCATGTCGATCCTGGCCGGAATCGTTGGCCAGATCGCCCGCGTCCTGGCCCCCAACACCGCCTTGTTCCTCGTTTTCTCCGTGGTCGCACTGGCCGGACTGGGTGCCGGCAACGTGCTCCTGCCGCCGCTGGTGAAGAAGTATTTCCCCACCAAGATCGGCTTGATGACTGCCCTGTACGTGACATCGCTGTCGCTCGGAACGGCACTTCCGGCGCAACTTTCCGTGCCGCTGGCCGACGCGGCAGGCTGGCAGTTTTCCCTGTCGTCGTGGGCGGGCGTCAGCGTCATCGCCATGGTGCCATGGCTGCTGGCCGCCCTGTCCCCGCGCACGACGCCGGAACCCGCCACCGCCCCCGCCGCCCAGGGCGGAACGGCGGAACTGAAGGTCCACTCCCGGCCGGTACACCGGGACACGGCCGCAGCCCCCAAGATGAACCTGTGGCGCTCGCCGACGGCCTGGGGCCTGACGCTCATGTTTGGCTGCACCTCGCTGAACACGTACGCCTTGTTCGCCTGGCTGCCGCAAATCCTGACGGAGGCAGGGCTGGACCGGGCCCACGCCGGCTCCATGCTGGCCTTGTTTGCCGCCCTCGGACTGCCGCTGAGCCTGGGCATCCCGCTGGTCGCCGCCAGGATGCGCAACCCGTTCCCGGTGGTGCTGGCCATGCTGGGCTGTTTCGTGGCCGGGTACTTCGGCCTGCTGTTCGCCCCCGCCAGCGGGACCTGGCTGTGGGTGTCGCTGGCAGGGCTGGGACCCGGCACCTTCCCGCTGGCCCTCCTGCTGATCAACCACCGCACGCGCACCCAGTTGGGCGCCGGTGCGCTGTCCGGCTTCAGTCAGGGCATGGGCTACACGCTGGCCTGCGCGGGCCCGCTGTTCTTTGGGCTGTTGCGGCAGTGGACCGGTTCGTGGACGGCGCCGTTCATGTTCCTCTTTGCCACGCTGGTGCTCCTGGGTGCGGGCGCCTACATTATTTGCCGGCCCAAAATGTTGGAGGACGACTTCGCCAGGTGAGTTCCGGCGTCGTCCGCCCCGGCGCCACCGGCGCTCAGTTGGCCTGGGCGGCCAGCCAGGACCGGTGCCATGCTTTCGCGCATGTAGTCGGCCACCACGGACTGGGAGACGGCGACGTCGAGGACGAACAGGCCGCGGGCGCCGGCGTCGAGCCAGGCACGCAGGTGGTCGAGGTCCGCCAGGGAGCGCATCTTGGTGCCCGCGGCGCCGAACGCCCCGGCCACCGCGGCGAAGTCCACCTCCCGGATTTGCATGGCCGCATCGTCCAGGCCGCGCACGGCGTACTGGTGCAGCTCGGCGCCGTAAGCCGCATCGTTGAACACCACCATGACCCCGCTGGCCACGGTGCGCACGGCAGTGTCCAGGTCCGCCAGGCCCATGAGTGCGCCGCCGTCGCCGGAGACGAGGACGGTGAGCCGGTCCGGACGGGCTGCGGCGGCGCCGACGGCGGACGGCAGGCCCAGCCCGATGGTCTGGAACGCCGTGCCCACCGTCATCAGGGCCCGGGGGTCCGGGACGCTGCAGTACATGGGCGCCCAGCCGATGAAATGCCCGCCGTCCTGGACGACGGTCCGCTCGGCGGGGAGCACCGAATCGAGCAGCTGCGCCACGGCCCGGGGATTCAGGCGGCCATCCGGGGCGAATTCGTCGGCCGGCAGTTCCGAAAAAAGGGTGCGGTCGGCAACTTCGGGAGATTCCTCCCGCCAGCCGCAACCGGTGTGCGCCGGCAGGGCGTCCAGGAGTGCCGAGGCGAAGGTCGCGGCCTCCGCGTGCACAAACTCGGTGGCGTGCGGGCTGAGGGCCTCTTCGCGCATGTCGACCTGGATGATGGTTGCCCCGTCGGCAAAAAGGGTGCCATACCGCGTCTGGAAAGTGTTCAGGCCGGCCCCAACCACCAGGACCACGTCGGCGCGGCGCATGATGTCCACGGCGGGCAGCGTGCCGAAGCCGCCGGCGATGCCCAGGTCCCAGGGCGAGGCGAAGACGTTCCGGGCCATGGCAGAGGTGGCGAAGAGCGCCCCCAGGCGGTCGCCGAGTTCCTTGAGTGCAGGCCCTGCGCCGGCCTCCACCGTGCCGCGGCCGCCAAGGATCAGCGGCCGCCGGGCACCTGCCAGCAGCCGGGCTATGCGGCGGGTGCCGGCGTCGTCGACGGGAGGGTGTGTGCGCCCGCCCAGCGGGGCAACCGGCTGCTGCGCCCCGGCCTCGACGGCGGCAAGGTCGTAGGGGATGGCCACCAGCACCGGGCGGCTGTCGCGGGCGGCCAGCGCCCAGGCCCGCTCGGTGGCGGAGACGGCCGTGTCGCGGGCGACCGTCAGGGTTTGGACGCCGAGGCCGTCCGCCACCATGCCCTGGTCGATGTCCCAGGGGCGGGGGGCTGACGTAGGGGCGTCGCCGACCACCACCACCATTGGAATGCACGCCTTCGCGGCTTCGGCCAGCGCCGTCAGGGCGTTGGTAAAACCGGCCCCATAGGTGACGGTGGCGACGGCGATCCGGTACGAGGCGCGGTAGTACGCGTCCGCCATGGCAACAGTGCCAGCCTCGTGGCGGGCGCTGATGTAGCGCAGGCCGCGGCGGGTGACATTGCTGGTGAAGAACGCGTTGCCGTTGCCCATCAGCCCGAACACGGTGTCCGCATGCGAGGCGCAAACGTCGGCAACAAGGTCGGACACGGTGGGCGGTTTGGTCACGGGAGGCTCTTATCTGCGGGTCTGCGCGGTGGGTCTAGTGGTGTTGCACACAACCTATGGATGGCGCCCACCCGGGCGCAAGCGCCGCCATAATTGTTGTCCACCCTGTACAGGATGAGACATGCACGCGCCAATGCACTGAACAATTTGTATGGTTCGCTGTCGGGAGGTCCGGCTGCGGGTCAGGACTCCGCGGCAGCGTTCAGCAGTGGAAGGTGCCGGTTCTCAAGGTGCGTCTCCAGCGCGATCACGCTTGAGGTGCGGGCGATGCCCGGTGCCTGCGACAGGACGTCCAGCACGCGCTGGAGATCGGTGGTGGAGCGGGCCACGATTTTTACCAGCAGGTCGCTGGGACCGGAAACCGTGTGCATTTCCAAAATTTCCGGAATCTCGCCGATGGCCTCAAAGACCATCCCGTGGCCGATGCCCTGGGCGATCTCGATGGAACAAAACGCGATGATGGGAAAGCCGAATGCCGCCGGGCTGAGCTGCGGGACGATCCCCGTGATGACACCCCCGGAGTGCAGCCTGTCCAGGCGGCCCTGCACGGTGGCCCGCGCCACCTTCAGCCGCCGGGAGCATTCGAGCACACCGATTCCGGGCTCCTGCGTAAACATCTCAACGATGGCGGCGTCAAGCCGGTCAACCTTCATGCCCCTATTATTGTCTGCCACCCCCCGTTGAGGTTGCAGATAATGACCTCCCAAGGATCTTCCCGAGGCGCCCGGGGCGTCATTATCTCGAATCTCGACGGGCGGGGGGGTGGGCGGATTGGGGGAGGGTGCCGGCGCAACCGTACACTGGAGGGGTGACCCCTGAAGAACTTTCCGCCGCCATTGCCACCTGCCTTAAAGATGCCGTCGACGCCGGTGAAATCACCGTTCCCGCCGGGGCCCTGCCCAAGGACGTGCGCGTGGAGCGGCCCAAGAGCCGCGAGCACGGGGACTGGGCCACCAATATCGCCCTGCAGCTGGCCAAGCCCGCCGGCGTGCCCCCGCGCACGATCGCCGAAGTGCTCCAGGCCCGGCTGTCGCACATCGCGGGCGTTTCCAAGGTGGACATCGCGGGCCCCGGCTTTCTGAACATCACGGTGGACGCCGCCGCAGCCGGGGAACTGGCCAAGGCCATCGTTGAATCCGGTGAAAACTACGGGACGAACACCGGCATGGCCGGCACCCGGATCAACCTCGAGTTCGTCTCCGCCAACCCCACCGGCCCCATCCACCTCGGCGGCACCCGCTGGGCCGCCGTGGGCGACTCCCTGGCCCGCATCTTCCAGTCCCAGGGCGCCGACGTCACCCGCGAATACTACTTCAATGACCACGGCAACCAGATCGACAGGTTTGCCCGCTCCCTGCTCGCCAGCGCCCAGGGCGAGCCGGCCCCGGAGGACGGCTACGGCGGAGCGTACATCGAGGACATCGCCAAAGAGGTTACGGCCACCAACCCCGGCGTCCTGGACAGCGAGGACCCGCAGGAGGAGTTCCGCGCCCGGGGCGTGGAGCTGATGTTCGCCGCCATCCGCGCCTCCCTGCACGAGTTCGGCGTCGACTTTGACGTGTACTTCCATGAAAACTCGCTCTTTGAAAACGGTGCCGTTGAGAAGCTGCTCGAGCAGCTGAAGGGTTCCGGGAACCTGTACGCGAAGGACGGCGCCTGGTGGTTGAACTCCACCGGGTTCGGCGACGACAAGGACCGTGTGGTCATCAAAAGCGACGGCAATGCCGCCTACATCGCCGGGGACATCGCCTACTTCAAGAACAAGCGCGACCGCGGCTTTGACCTGTGCATCTACATGCTCGGCGCAGACCACCACGGTTACGTGGCCCGCCTGAAGGCCGCCGCCGCGGCCATGGGCGATGACGCCGACCGGGTGGAGGTGCTCATCGGCCAGATGGTGAACCTGGTCAAGGACGGTGTCCCGCTGCGCATGTCCAAGCGTGCCGGCACCGTGGTCACCATGGAAGACCTGGTGGAAATCGTGGGAACGGACGCCGCCCGCTACTCGCTGGCCCGCTTCTCCTCCGACTCCAACATCGACATCGACCTGGACGTGCTGACCAAGCGTTCCAACGAGAATCCGGTGTTTTACGTCCAATACGCCCACGCCCGCACCCGAGCCGTGGGCCGCAACGCAGCCGCCGCCGGCGTCGAGCGCACCGCGTTCGACGCCGGCGCCCTGAACCACGCCACCGAATCCGAGCTGCTTGCGGTCCTGGGCCAATACCCCGGCGTCCTCACCCAGGCCGCCGCCTTTCGCGAACCGCACCGGGTCGCCCGGCATCTGGAAGTCATCGCCGGCGCCTACCACCGCTGGTACGACGCCTGCCGGGTGGCCCCCATGGGCGAGGAAGCGATTACCGACGTGAACCGGACCCGACTGTGGCTCAACGACGCCGTAGGCCAGGTCCTGGCCAACGGGCTGTCCCTGCTGGGCGTCTCCGCGCCGGAACGGATGTAAACGGTGACGCAGATACGGAAGGCGGGAACCGAAGCTGCCGGGACCACTGCTGCCGGGACCACTGCTGCCGGTGCGCAGCTGGCCCCCGGCTGGCTGCCTGCCGCGGGGGACCCCAACGAGCTGGTGCCGGCGCTGTGGGCGGACGACGTCGAACGCGGCCCCGGCGGTGAACTCACCGTCAGCGGGGTCCCCGCCGGAGCCCTGCAGGAACAGTTCGGCACGCCCCTGTTCGTCATGAGCGAGGGCGACTTCCGCCACCGGGCCAGGACGTTCAGGGACGCCTTTAACGCGGCCTTCGCGGACATTTGCGGCGGCGTGGACGTCTACTACGCCGGAAAATCGTTCCTGTGCACCGAAGTGGCCCGCTGGGTGGAGTCCGAGGGCCTGCGCCTGGACACCTGCTCCGGCGGCGAGCTCGCCGTGGCCACCCGGGCCGGACTGGGCGGGGAAAAGCTGGGGCTGCACGGCAACAACAAATCCAATGCGGAGATCGACCGGGCCCTTGACCTGCGGCTGGGCCGCATCGTGGTGGACAGCCTGCACGAGCTGCGCCGCGTGGCTGAACTGGCTGCAGCGAAAGACGCCACGGCCAACGTCATGCTCCGGGTGACCCCCGGCGTCCACGCCCACACGCACGAATCCATCGCCACGGCGCATGAGGACCAGAAATTCGGGCTGTCGTTGGTTTCCGAGGACCCGGATGCGCCCGGCCTTTCCGCGGCGGAGGCCGCCGCCAAGCTGGCCGTCGAAGCGGGCAGCATCAACTTCCTTGGCTTCCACGCGCACATCGGCTCCCAAATCTTTGAACCGGACGGTTTTGAAATTGCCGCCCGCCGCCTGCTGGCCCTCACCCACCAGATCCAGGAAAGCTACGGGGTGACCCTGCCGGAACTGGACCTCGGCGGTGGCTACGGCATCGCCTACACCGCCGTGGACACCCCGCGCCCGGCGGCCGAGATCGCCCAGGCGATGGCCGCCGTCGTCCGGGCAACGTGCGCGGAGCTGGGCATGGCCGCACCAAGGATCTCGATCGAGCCCGGCCGCGCCATTGTCGGCAGCTCCACGTTCACGCTGTACGAGGTGGGAACGCTGAAAACAGTGCAGGTGGAGGTGGACGGCCAGGACGGTGTGACGGCCCCGCGGCGCTATGTGTCGGTGGACGGGGGCATGAGCGACAACGCCCGCCCCGTGCTCTACGACGCCGATTATTCCGCTGTTGTGGCCAACCGTGCCCCCCAGGCGGCCCCGGCGCTGTCCCGAGTGGTGGGCAAACATTGCGAGAGTGGCGACATTGTTGTTAGAGATGTATATCTGCCCAATGACGTGGCGGCCGGGGACCTGCTTGCCGTTCCCGGAACGGGCGCGTACTGCTGGGCACTGGCCAGCAACTACAATTATGTGCCCCGGCCGCCCGTGGTCGCCGTCCTGGACGGCGCCGCACGCCTGATTGTGCGGGGCGAAACAGAAGACGATTTGCTGGCACGCGACCTAGGGGCCCAGAACCTTTGACAGACCGCAACACCGTGGACACCGCCGTACTTTCGGCGCCCACCGAGACGAAAACGCTGAAGGTGGCCCTGCTGGGCGCTGGCAATGTGGGCGCCCAGGTGGCGCGCATCCTCCTTGACGACGCCGATTCCCTGGCCGCGCGCACCGGCGCCCGGCTGGAGCTGACGGGCATCGCGGTGCGGAACATTGACGCGCCGCGCGAGGCGGAGCTGCCCCGGGAACTGTTCACCACCGACGCCTCCGCCCTGGTGCGCGGGGCCGACGTCGTCATTGAACTCATGGGCGGGCTGGAACCGGCCCGCGCCCTGATCCTGGAGGCCATCGAACACGGCGCCACCGTGGTCACCGGCAACAAGGCCCTGCTGGCCGTGGACGGTCCCAGCCTGTACGAGAAGGCCGACGCCGCCGGCGTGCAACTCTCCTACGAGGCCGCCGTGGCCGGGGCCATCCCGATCCTGCGCCCCATCCGCGATTCCCTGGCCGGGGACAAGATCACCCGCGTCATGGGCATTGTCAACGGCACCACCAACTTCATCCTGGACCAGATGGACACCACCGGTGCCTCGTTCGCCGACGCCCTGGCCGAGGCCACCCGGCTGGGCTACGCGGAGGCGGATCCCACAGCCGACATCGAGGGGCACGACGCCGCCGCCAAGGGAGCCATCCTGGCCTCGCTGTCCTTCCATACCCGCTTTGCGTTGGAGGACGTGCACTGCCAGGGGATCACGCAGGTCACCGCGGATGACATTGCAGCGGCCAAGGACGCCGGCTTCGTCATCAAGCTGCTGGCCATTGCCGAGAAACTGGAAGCACCTGCACGGGAGGGCCAGCCCGCCGGCGGGACCGTCACGGGCGTGAGCGTCCGCGTCCACCCCACGCTCCTGCCGCGTGAACACCCGCTCGCAGCGGTGCACGGCGCGTTCAACGCAGTGTTTGTCGAGGCCGAGTCCGCCGGGCAGCTCATGTTCTACGGCCAGGGCGCCGGCGGCACCCCCACGGCGTCGGCCGTGCTCGGCGATGTTGTTTCCGCCGCCCGCCGCCTGGTGCTGGGCGGGCCGGGAAGGACCGAAACCACCACCGGGGTGCTGCCGGTGCTGGGCATTGAGGCCGTGACCACGCAGTACTACATCGGCCTGGACGCGGCGGACCAGCCCGGCGTCCTGGCGAAAATTTCCGCGCTGTTTGCCGAGAACGGCGTCTCCATCGAGACCATGCGGCAGACGGTGCACCGTGAACGCGATGCCCACGACGACGGCGCCCCCGGCTCCGCCGAACTGCGCTTCGTCACGCACCGCGCCAGCGAAGCCGCACTGGCAGCAACCGTCCAGGCCATCAAGGGCCTGGACAGCATAAATTCCGTAACGAGTGTCTTGAGGGTGGAGGGAGTCTAATGGCTCACCAGTGGCGCGGGGTAGTCCGCGAATACGCAGATCGGCTGCCGGTAACGGCGGAAACCAAGGTCATCACGCTGGGGGAGGGCGGCACACCCCTGGTCTACGCCCAGAAGCTCTCCGAGCTGACCGGCTCCAAGGTGTACCTGAAGGTGGAGGGCATGAACCCCACCGGCTCCTTCAAGGACCGCGGCATGACGATGGCCATGACGGCCGCCGTGGCTGCCGGCGCCAAGGCCGTGGTGTGTGCCTCCACCGGCAACACCTCCGCCTCCGCCGCCGCCTACGCCAAGCAGGCCGGCCTGACCTGTGCCGTGCTGGTGCCCGAGGGAAAGATCTCCATGGGCAAGCTCAGCCAGGCCGTGGCGCACGGGGCCACCATCCTGCAGGTGGACGGCAACTTCGACAACTGCCTGGAGGTGGCGCGCAAGCTTGCCGACTCCTACCCGGTGTTCCTGGTCAACTCCGTCAACCCGGCCCGCATCGAGGGGCAAAAGACCGGCGCCTTTGAAGTGGTCGATTTCCTCGGCGACGCGCCCGACTACCATGTGCTTCCCGTCGGCAATGCCGGGAACATCACCGCGTACTGGAAGGGCTACAAGGAATACGCGGCACCCTACGAGTCGGCCGCGGCCGGAACGTTGCCGGCTGTGTCCACGCACACGCCCGTCATGTGGGGCTTCCAGGCTGCCGGTGCCGCACCGTTCGTGGCCGGCCACCCCATCACGGAGCCGGACACCATCGCCACGGCCATCCGCATCGGCAACCCGGCCTCCTGGGACCTGGCCATCGCCGCCCGCGACGAGTCCGGTGGCCTGATCGATTCCGTCACGGACGATCAAATCCTGGCCGCCCACCGCTGGCTCTCTGCCAAGGAAGGCGTGTTCGTGGAGCCCGCGTCCGCGGCGGGCGTGGCCGGCATCTTGAAGAAGCATGCGGCCGGGGAGGTTCCCGCGGGCAAGACCATAGTCATCACGGTCACCGGCCATGGCCTGAAGGACCCGGACTGGGCACTGAAGAACGTTGACGGCAGCGCCGTGGAACCCACCCGTGTGGAGTTCGACGTCGTCACCGTCGCCACTGTCCTCGGCCTCGCCAACTAGTCCGACCAGCCGACCAGTCAGGACGGACCCGACCGCATCCCATGACAGGCACCACCATGACACCCCCGCTTTCAGCCATCAAGGCACCCGCCACCGGTTTCACCGCCACGGTGCAGGTGCCGGGTACCAGCGCAAACCTCGGCCCCGGCTTCGATTCCCTCGGCCTTGCCGTTTCCCTGTATGACACGCTGGGTGTGACCACCCTGGCGGGGGACACGCTCGAGTTCGACCTGCACGGGGAAGGCGTGGAAGAACTGCCCCGCGACTCCTCCCACCTGGTGGTCAGGGCCATGGATCTGGCCTTTGCCAGCCTGGGCTACCGCCGCGGAGGCCTGCGCATCACCGCGCAGAACGTGCTCCCGCACGGGCGCGGCCTGGGGTCCTCGGCCTCCGCCATTGTGGCCGCCATTGCCGCCGCCAATGCGCTGGTGGACCCGGCGGACCGGCAGGACCGCCAGTGGGTGTTGCAGCTGGCTTCGGAGATGGAGGGTCACCCGGACAATGTGGCCCCGGCGATCTTCGGCGCCGTCGCCATCTCCTGGGAGGACGGCGGGAAATGGGCAACAACGCGTCTGACGCCGTCGGCCGCCGTGATCCCGGTCGTGGCAATTCCCAACTTTGAAGTCAAGACGGAGCTGGCCCGGGGGCTGCTGCCGGCCACGGTGCCACATGCAGACGCCGCGGCAAACTCCGGCCGCACGGCACTGTTGATGCACGCGCTCAAGGACGCGCCGGAACTGCTCGCCGCCGGCACGCGGGACTACCTGCACCAGGGCTACCGGGCAACCGCCATGCCGGAGAGCGCGGCTCTTGTTGCTGCGCTCCGCGGAAGCGGGCACGCGGCGTTCATTTCCGGGGCCGGGCCGACCGTCATGGCCTTGGCCAACGGACGGGCCGAGGCCGACGCCATCGTGGAGTTCATCAGCCGCGGCCCCGCGGGCGGGAACGGTCCGGATGCCGGCGGCGTGTCGTGGCGTGTGCTGCGGCTCGCGATCGACCTTGAAGGTGCTAAGGTGGAAGTGCATCCGGGTTCATAAGCATCCTGTGATCGATGCCACCCCTTTCACCACGTTGTCCCGTCTGGGATGGCCGGTAGCCCGAATTGACAGTTGGCAGCCGCCAAGTTTATTCACGAATTGACTGTATTTGCGGGTTGATTCCGGGGGTGAATACACCAATCACGCGCAGCTGTTAATTTTCGACAGTGCGAGTTGGAACCTCAGCTTATGTTCTTAGCCCCTGCCAGTGCGGCAGCGGCGGGACGGCTGACAATAATCATCGCGGTCCCGCTCAAAGGGACTCGCCATCGAGGGGGAAGGATCCTTCGTGACAGAAACCATGACTTCAGCCGCCGGAACTACGGCAGCTGAGGTGGAAAACGCCGCATCATCGACAGGCACGGCGAAACCGGCCGGCCTGGCTGGACTGAAGCTGGCACAACTGCAGGCACTCGCCGGGCAGCTCGGGATTACGGGCGGATCACGGATGCGAAAGGGTGACCTTGTCGCCGCCATTTCGGCCCACCAACGCGGTTCGTCCGTGGCGGACCGCCCGGCCCGCACACCCAGGGAAGAGGACGCCACGGCTGCTGCTCCCGCCCAGGCTCCCGCCAAGCGCGCTCCCAGGGCCAAGGCCGCAGCCTCTGAAGCGCAGGACGTCCCCGCCGCCCCGGCTGCAGCGGAGGAGCGCCCGGCGCGCGGCCGCGGCCGCAGCCGGCGCGCAGCCAGCAGCGACGGAATCATCACCACCGGTGAGTCCGCCGCCCCGGCCCCCGCCGCAGCGGACCGCGCCGAGGCCCCCGCCGCCGAGGCCCCGGCCGCCGAGAGCCAGTCACCTGAGCAGGAGGGCGAAACCCGCCGCCAGCCGCGCACCCGGAACCGTCGGGCACAAGGTGGGGGCCGCGACTCCGCAGCCGAGGCCCCGGCAGAGGCCGCAGCCGAGGCCCCGGCAGAGAAGGCCGTCCAGCAGGGCGATTCCGGGCAGGGCGCCAACGCCCAGGACGACCGCTCCGACAAGGGTGAGAACGCTGACGGTTCCGAACGACAGGACCGCAGCCGCCGCAACCAGCGCAACCAACGCAACAATGACCGCTCGTCCGGCAACCAGCAGGCCACGGAGCGTTCCTCGAACGAGCGCAACGATGACGAGGACGGTTCGCGAAACAACCGCAACCGCCGCAACCGCCGCGACCGCAACGGCAGCGACTCCCCGGACCGCAACGATCGCAGCGGCAACGGCCGCAGCGACCGCAACGACCGCTTCCGTGACCGCAACGAGCGCCGCCGCGGCCGCAACCAAGGGCCCGATTTTGACGATTCAGAGGTCACTGAGGACGACGTCCTGCTCCCCGTGGCCGGGATCCTGGACATCCTGGACAGCTACGCCTTCGTCCGCACTTCGGGCTACCTGCCCGGATCCAACGATGTTTACGTCTCCCTGTCCCAGGTCAAGAAGTACAACCTGCGCAAGGGCGACGCCGTGGTCGGTGCCATCCGCGCCCCGCGCGAGGGTGAGGACCGCAGCCAGGGCCAGAGTGCCCGCCAGAAGTTCAACGCCCTGGTGCGCGTCACCAGCGTCAACGGCAAGAACCCGGACGAGCTCAAGGACCGGGTTGAATTCGCCAAGCTGGTGCCGCTGTACCCGTCCGAGCGCTTGCGCCTGGAGACTGACCCCAAGAAGATCGGACCCCGGGTCATCGATCTGGTGGCACCCATCGGCAAGGGCCAGCGCGGCCTGATCGTCTCCCCGCCCAAGGCCGGAAAGACGCTGATCCTGCAGTCGATTGCGAACGCCATCACCCTGAACAACCCTGAGGTCCACCTCATGATGGTTCTGGTGGACGAGCGTCCCGAAGAAGTCACCGACATGCAGCGCACCGTCAAGGGCGAGGTTATCGCCTCCACCTTTGACCGTCCCGCCGACGACCACACGCAGGTCGCCGAGCTGTCCATTGAGCGGGCCAAGCGCCTCGTGGAGATGGGCATGGACGTGGTGGTACTGCTGGACTCCATGACCCGGCTGGGACGCGCCTACAACAACTCCGCCCCGTCCTCCGGACGCATCCTCTCCGGTGGTGTGGACTCCGCGGCCCTGTACCCGCCCAAGCGCTTCTTCGGTGCCGCCCGCAACATTGAAAACGGCGGCTCGCTGACCATTTTGGCGACGGCACTGGTGGAAACCGGTTCCAAGGCCGACGAGGTCATCTTCGAGGAGTTCAAGGGCACCGGCAACATGGAGTTGCGCCTCTCCCGCCAGCTGGCGGACAAGCGCATCTTCCCCGCGGTGGACGTCAACGCCTCCGGCACACGCCGCGAGGAGAACCTGCTCTCCGCCGAGGAGGTCAAGATCATGTGGCGCCTGCGCCGCGTGCTGTCCGGCCTGGAAATGCAGCAGTCGCTTGAACTGCTCACCTCCAAGATCCGCGAGACGCAGTCCAACGTTGAGTTCCTCATGCAGATCCAGAAGACCACCCTGGGGTCCAAGGCCGAGCACGACAAGTAGCTGTTTGCACTAATCCGCCTTCGTGATGATGGGGGCCCGCCCGCTTCGCGGGCGCCCGAAAGGGTGCTCCCGGCCCCCATCATCACATCGGCGGATTTGTGCTTTAACTCCAGCCTGAAACGGGCCCTGTAGAAATAACTAGACTTGGCTTACGTCGAGAGAGGTTTTGAAATGTTTGAATCCATCCACGGGCTGCTCGATGAGCACGCCGAGCTGCAAATGCGGCTCAGCGACCCCGCAGTCCATGCCGACCAGTCGCTGGCACGGAAACTGGGCCGCCGGTATGCGGAGTTGAGCGGCGTGGTGGAGGGATACCACCAGGTTGAACAACTCTCCGGCGACCTCGAGGCTGCCGGTGAGATGGCTGCCGAAGACCCCGACTTTGCTGCGGAGGTGCCCCTCCTGAGGGAACAGCTTTCCGCCGCCCAGGAGAAGTTGCGCAGGCTGTTGATCCCCCGCGACCCCGACGACGCGCGTGACGTGATCCTTGAGGTCAAGGCCGGTGAAGGCGGCGACGAGGCGGCATTGTTCGCCGCGGACCTGGTCCGGATGTACACCCGCTATGCTGACTCCCGCGGCTGGAAGACGGAAGTCATCTCCGCCACTGAGTCGGACTTGGGCGGCTTCAAGGACATTTCCATCGCCGTCAAGGGCCGTTCCAACGACCCCGCCGAAGGCGTCTTCGCACGGCTGAAGTTTGAAGGCGGGGTGCACCGGGTTCAGCGCGTGCCCGCCACGGAGTCCCAGGGACGTATCCACACCTCGGCTGCCGGAGTGCTGGTGCTGCCGGAAGTTGACGAGCCCGAAGAGGTGGACATCAACCCCAACGACCTTAAAATTGACGTCTACCGCTCCTCCGGCCCCGGCGGCCAGTCGGTGAATACCACCGACTCCGCCGTGCGCATCACGCACCTTCCCACCGGCATTGTGGTGGCCATGCAGAATGAGAAGTCGCAGCTGCAGAACAGGGAGGCCGGCATGCGCGTGCTCCGTGCCCGCATCCTGGCCCACCAGCAGGCCATCATCGACGCGGAGAACTCCGCAGTGCGCAAGTCCCAGATTCGCACCATGGACCGCTCTGAACGCATCCGCACCTACAACTACCCGGAAAACCGGATTGCCGACCACCGCACCGGCTACAAGGCGTACAACCTTGACGCCGTCATGAACGGCGACCTTGAACCCGTGGTGCAGTCGGCCATTGAGATGGATGAACAGCACCGCCTGGATGCGCTGGGTGACTAATCCCCGCCACGTTCCCCTGGCTGACGCCGTGAAGAAGGCGACGGCGGCCCTGGCGGCCGCGGGCGTGCCCTCGCCGGCGGTCGATGCCCAGCTTCTGGCCGCCCACCTGCTCGGGGTTGGTCGCGGCGAACTGGCCGCCATGTTATTTGGTACAGCTGTAACACCACCGGGCTACGAGGCCCTGGTCGCCCGCCGCGCCGCCCGCGAACCGCTGCAGCACATCACCGGGACCGCGTACTTCCGGCACCTGGAACTGGCCATTGGCAAGGGGGTCTTTGTGCCGCGGCCGGAAACCGAAGCCGTGGTCCAGTTGGCCATCGACGTATTAACACAAATGCACCAGGAAGCGGGGCGTGACCATGCGCTGGCCGCCGTCGACCTTGGTACCGGGTCCGGGGCGATTGCCGCATCGCTCGCGGGGGAGGTGCCCGGCTGCGCCGTCTACGCCGTCGAACTGAGCGATGACGCCTATCCGTGGGCGGAAAGGAACCTGGCCGGCACCGGGGTGCACCTGGTCCACGGCGACCTGCGGGCCGCCTTCGCAGAACTGGACGGTACCGTGGACGTGGTGGTTTCCAACCCGCCTTACATTCCGGCCCGGGCCATTCCCCGGGACCCTGAAGTGCAGCTGCACGACCCCCACATGGCCCTCTACGGCGGGGGAGAGGACGGGCTGGAGCTGCCGGCGGCAGCTGCCGCCGCCGCTGCGCGACTGCTGCGTCCCGGCGGATTCTTTGTCATGGAGCACGCCGAAGTCCAGGCTGCACAGATGGCACAGCTGCTGGGCGTCGGCGGGGAGTGGGACGCGGTGGCGACCCATCCCGACCTGACCGGCCGGGACCGTGCCACCAGCGCCCGCCGCCGGTGAGTGACGTGGGAGTTGCCAGGTGTTGGTCCCACTGCGCCACATTCGCAGGCCATTGAATTTCCAGCGCACAGTGATGAAAGAATGTTCAACGTGAGTACCACTTCCTATAATTGCACCAACGACGAACAGCGGACGCAGGGCCTGGCCCACGCCCAAAAGGCCATCGCTGCCAAACAGGTCATTGTGATGCCTACGGACACTGTCTATGGCATTGCGGCGGATGCGTTTTCGCCCCAGGCCGTCGCCACCCTGCTGGCTGCCAAGGGACGCGGACGCAACATGCCCCCGCCTGTGCTGATCCCGCGCATCGGCACCATGGAGGGGCTCGCCACCGACATTCCCGATGACGCCCGCAAGCTCGCGGAGAAATACTGGCCCGGCCCGTTGACCTTGATCTTTCATGCCCAGCCATCCCTCACCTGGGACCTCGGTGACACCGTCGGCACCGTTGCGTTGCGCGTGCCGGATGAGCAGCTGGCCCTTGACCTGCTGACCCTGACCGGCCCGCTGGCCGTCTCCAGTGCCAACCGCACCGGGCAGGCGGCCGCACAAACCGCCCAGGAAGCGCGCGAGCAGCTGGCCGAATCAGTCGAGGTGTACCTGGAAGCAGGGTTCCGCCCCCTTGACGGGATCGACGCCGTGCCATCAACCATCGTCGATGCCACCGGAGGTCGGCTGCGCATCGTCCGGGAGGGCGCCATTTCGCTGGCCGAGATCCAGCGGATGGTTCCCAGCGCACTGGGCAGCGGACCGGACCCGGAAATGTGGCAGCCGCCGTCCGCGGAGGGCGCGGTCAGCCTGGCGAAACCGGAACCCGGACCGGATGGGGAACCCTCCACGGTGTCCGGGCCCGCCGGGACCCCGGCTACGGACGAGCCGCCGCTGCCGTAACAGGCTGTGGAGCCGTACGGGGGGCGCTCAGACGTCCAGCCGGGGCATCGGCTGCCACGTCCTGTCAGCCAGGATGGGACGGGAGGCGCGCCAGCCGGCCCAGAGCCTGCCGGCGCCGTGCAGGGTCCTCTCCACCACCACCAGGCGGGCCAGTTCCTTGGCCGCCGTCAGTGCCGTCCCCAACGCAAAGCCCGCAGGATTGTACCGCCCGTTGGTGCGCAGGTACTGGGCCACCAGTCCGCGGTTGCGCATGACATGGAAGCGGCTCAGGTTGGAAGAGTCGTTAAGGTGGCGGATGTAAAAATCCACGCTGCGCTGTTCACGGGCCTTGTGCAGCACAAATTCATTGACATAGACGACAGGGCGCTGCAGCGAAATCAGCCAGCCATAAACGGCGTCGTCCCAGGTGATGAAGAAGCGCGGATCCGGCAGGCCCACGGAGGCCACGGCACTGCTGTGGACCAGCATGCCCTCAAAGCATCCGACGTTGGTGGGAAACTCGTTGGAGCGGGCAAAAACATCGCCGCGCACCGGCAGGTACACGCCAAGGAAGCTGCTGAAGTTGTGCTGCCAGAAGAACGGTTCGCCCGAGGCGTCGTAGCGCCGCCCGACCAGGGCGTCGTATTTGTCCATCCACGGCCCAAAGGCGCCGATGGCCCCCGGAACCGCGGTGACGTCGTCGTCCATCAGCCACATCCACTGCGCACCTTCCGCCAGTGCGCGCTCCACGCCGGCGGAAAATCCGCCCGCGCCGCCCCTGTTCGAGTCAAGGGCGTGATGGTGCAGGACGACCGGCGAGGGGAGCGCGGCCAGGCGGCCCCGGGCAACGGCAATCACGCCGGCGGTGGCGTCGGTGCTGGCGTTGTCCACCACCACCACGGCGTCGGGGGCCGGATCCAGGGCGGCCACGGAGTCCAACAGCCCCGCCAGGTAATCCGCCCGGTTGAACGTGGTGATCACGATGAAGAAACGGTCACGGCGTCCCACAGCTAGAACTTCTGGTCCTTCAACGGCCCGAACTTTGCCCCGCGCAATCCCGCCGAATACGCGCCCGCCCACTGTGCCAGGCCCTTGACGTCGCCGCGCTTGAGGAAGTACAGGGGGTAGCCCACCGCGTCGGCAACAAAGGATTGCAGCCGCCGGTGCTTGCGGGTGAGGTAGCCGCGGTTGCGGTAGTAGTAGAAACGCTTGAACGGGGTTTCCGGGACGAGCACGTGGAAGCGGTCGCCCATGACTTCACGCACCTCGCCCCAGCCTGCCGGATGGGTCAGGGCCACCGTGGTGACGGTGCCAAACTTGACGTGGGCCTGGCGCAGCCGCAACATGAAATCGACCTCGTCGCCGCGGATGAACAGGCGCAGGTCAGGCAGCCCCACCTTGAAAAAAACATCAGAGCGGATCAGCGCGCCGTTGAAGAACTGGCCGACATTTTCAATCAGGCCCAGCGGCTCCACCACGGAACGCTCATGGGTCAGGTGCCCGTCCAGGCGGAAGGGGAAGGACAGCTTGGACGGCTCCCCGGGCGCGACGATCAGCGGAACCACCACCTCCAGACCGCGGCTTTGGGCGGCCGACAGCAGCGTGGCCAGGCACTCGGGGTCCTCGGGGTGGGCGTCGTCGTCCATGATCCACACCCACTCGGCGCCCGAGGCCAGGGCGCTGAGGATGGCAAAGGAAAAGCCGCCCGCCCCGCCCAAATTGGCCTCGGATCGCAGGTACGTGACGGGCGCCGCTGCCTCCGCCGCGATCCGCTCCACCGGCTGCGTGCCCGAATCAACGAGCGAAATGGCGTGCAGGGAATGGCTTTGCTGCGAAAGGGCCCCCAGCAAAGTGCGTACGTCGTCCGGCCGGTCAAAGGTTACGGCAGCCACGGCTACGGTATTTTGCAAGTCCAGGATCCTCTCGGCCGCGGCATGGTCACGCGGCGCGGGTTGGCAGTCGTCAGGTTGGCAGTGGGCAATCCGTGAAGCGATTACTATCTTTAACAGCTACCAGTTTAGTACAGCCCGCATCCATTGGGCGGTAGGGCCATGGAGACGCAAAGCGCGTGCCAACCATCATCGGGCAGAAAACGGACTACGAATCACGTTGAAGACGACGAGCAACACAGCACCCGGGACATCCGGAGACGCGCCCACCGAAGGCGACGCCAAGCCGCGCTTGTGGCTGTGGTCGCAGGCGATCCTCGACTCCCTGTCCTGGGCCGCGGCCCTGCTGCTCGCCGTGTTGTTGCGCTATGAACTGGACGTGCGGCTGATCAATCCAGGCGGCTTGGTGCTGCTGATCGCCGTGGCGGTGGCAACGCAGCTGATTGCCGGCTGGTCGCTGTCGCTGTACCGCGGACGCTACACCTTTGGCAGCATCCACGAGGCCCGGGTGCTGGTGGCGACGACCTTGATCGTGGCCGCCGTCACAGCCGTCTTCCTGTTCCTGACGGTGCAGGAGATCCATATTGCCCGGTCCGTCAGCGCCATCGCCTTCCCCTTTGCCGCGCTGATCATGGCCGCCGTGCGCTACGCGAAGCGCCTGTACGTTGAGGGCAAGCCGACCTTCGGTGAGGAGGCCCAGAAGACCTTGATCTACGGCGCAGGTTTCCTTGGCAACTCACTGGTGACCCGCATGGTCCAGGACCCGGAATCACCGTATGTTCCCGTGGGCCTCATTGACGACGACACCGCCAAGAAGCACCTGCGCCTCAGCTCCGTCGGCGTGCTGGGCCGGGGTGAGGAACTTCCCGAGATCATCAAGCGCACCAGGTCCACGGTGGTGGTGCTGGCCATGTCACACCTCGACGCGGAGCGAATCCGCGAAATATCGGACTCCGTCTCGGGGCTGGGCGTCAAGGTGCTGGTGCTCCCGCCGTTGCAGGACATGCTTACCTCCAACACGAACCGCGACAACACCGGCGGGCTGAGCGACTTCCGCGAAATCGACGTTGAGGACTTGATCGGCCGGCGTCCCGTGGACATCAAGGTGGAGCAGATTGCCGGCTATGTCACGGGCAAGCGCGTGCTGGTCACCGGTGCCGGCGGCTCCATCGGCTCCGAGCTGTGCCGCCAGCTGCATGGCTTCAACCCCGCCGAACTGATCATGCTCGACCGCGACGAATCCGGTCTGCAGCACACGCAGCTGTCCATTTTTGGCCACGGCCTGCTCAACGACAACAGCACCGTGCTGGCGGACATCCGCGATGCCGGCGCCCTTGAGGAGATATTTGCCAAGCGGCGCCCCGAGGTGGTCTTCCACGCCGCCGCACTCAAGCACGCCCCCCTGCTGCAGATGTACCCGAAGGAGGGCTGGCAGACCAACGTGCTTGGATCCCTCAACGTGCTCTCCGCCGCCCGCGACGTCGAAGTGGAGACCTTTGTCAACGTCTCCACCGACAAGGCCGCCAGCCCCACCACGGTTCTTGGCCACTCCAAGCGCGCCGCGGAAAAGCTGACTTCCTGGATGGCGGGGGAGACAGGCATGCGCTACGTCTCCGTGCGTTTCGGCAACGTGATCGGCAGCCGCGGCTCCATGCTGCCCCTGTTTACCGACCAGATCAACAAGGGCGGCCCTGTCACTGTCACGCACCGGGACGTCACCCGGTTCTTCATGACCATCCCGGAGGCCTGCCAGCTGGTCATCCAGGCCGGGGCGATCGGCCACGGCGGTGATGTGCTGATCCTGGACATGGGCGAACCGGTCCGCATCATGGACGTGGCCCAACGCATGATCGCCATGTCCGGGAAGAAGGTTGAAATCAAGATCACCGGCCTGCGGCCCTCCGAGAAGCTGCACGAGCAGCTTACCGGCGACGATGAGGTCAAGGATCCCGACGGGCATCCCAAGATATCCCATACCCATGCACGCCCGCTGGCCCCTGAAGACCTCAGCCTCGCGTTGTGGCTGCAGCGTTGCCGTGACGAGGCCGGCGACGCCGCCCCCAGCATTGATGAGTCCGACGGCGACGTTGCGGCAGGCGCCTGATGGACGTTAGGGCCGGGATCGCCGTGGCTGCCACGGCGCTGCTGCTCGCCCTGGTCCTGCCGGTACTGGTGCGCCCCCTCCTGGTCCGGGCCGGGGTGCTGGATGTGCCCAACGCACGAAGCTCCCACCAAACCCCCACCATCCGCGGCATGGGAATTACGACGGCGGTTGCCCTGCCTGCCGCACTGGCGGTGGCACTGCTCCTGCCCCAGGGCAGCGTTGACGCTTCCCAGGCGCGGGCGACGCTGGTCGTGATCCTGTTGGTCTCCATCAGCGCCGCCGCCATTGGGTGGGTGGAGGACATTCGCGGCCTGGCCATCACCGTCCGGGCCGGCCTGCAACTTGCCGTGGGCGCGTTGGCGACTGCGGCCGTGGCCGTCATCGATCCAGGTGCGCAGCAGCTGTGGTGGATTCCCGCCGGCGCCGTGGCCGTGGCCGCCTATGTCAACGTCACGAATTTCATGGACGGCATGGACGGCATTTCCGGCACGCACGGGCTGCTGGTTGGCGGTTTCTATGCCTTTGGCGGTGCCATGAGCGGCCACCAGTGGCTGGTGTACGCCGGTGTGGCCATTTCTGCCGCCTATGCCGGTTTCCTGCCGTGGAATCTGGGCCGGAACAAGGTGTTCATGGGGGATGTGGGCAGTTATCTGCTGGGCGCATCCATTTCCGTCACTGCCATGGCGGCATTCCTGGCCCACGTCCCCGTGGAATACATTTTCTCGCCCGTGCTGATCTACCTGGTGGACACCTTCGTCACGTTCCTGCGGCGGCTGCTGGCGGGGGAGCGGTGGTACGCTTCCCACCGCCAGCACGTCTACCAGCGCCTGAACATCGTCGGGCTTACCCACCTTCAGGCAACGGGCGTCGTCGCCGCCGCCACCGTCGTGGTGGGCGTGCTCGGCATCGTGGCCGCCCAGGGCAGCAGCATGATCCAAATCACTGCCACGGCCCTGTGTGTGTCGGTGGTGCTGCTGTACCTGCGCACCCCGACACTGTTCCAGCGGCACTTCCGCCGCAAGGCAGCCGCCGGCCGCCGCTAGCGGGAAGCGGGCGGTTACGGTCGGATAACAGTTCTATCTCGTGTAGAATAGTTCATGGCGAATTCCGCCCTTGCGTTTCATTGGCTTTCGTGCGAAAAAAGCCTCTCATGAAGAGAGTTTCTATGAAGGATAAGAGTGCCCCCCACGGCGCCGTTCGGGGACCGGCAGCGGTCTCCGGTCCCTCTGCGACCCCCTGGCTGAACATCCTCAAAAAGTGTCTTTTGGTTGCCGCAGCCGCAACCGCCGGACTCGCACTTGCCGCTCTCATCGTCTCCGGCTGGCCCGGCGTCGGCAGCGTGGTCTTCGGCTCCTCGGTGGTGGTGGCGTTCTTCGGGCTCAGCCTGCTCGTGGGCCATGTCTACGGCCGGAAGAACCCCTCGGGGGCCATCGGCATGTTCATGGTGACTTATTTGGTCAAGGTGGTTGGCTTCGCCGTGATCCTCTTCACCCTGGGTGCACCCACCTGGCTGAACGGTCCGTGGTTTGCTGCGGCCGGCGTTGTGGTGGTTTTGCTGTGGCAGGCCACGGAGGTTCTCACCTTCAGCCGCCAGCGCCTGCAGTTGTACAACGATCCCGTTGAACCGCCCTCCACCACCGGTTCCGGGAAGGGTCCGGCATGAGTGGGACAGGTGGGCCGGCGGGGAAGTATTCCGCGGCTTCCGGCGACCCCAAAAGCCCCGAAAACAACGGCGGCTACAACTCCGGAATCATCGTCTTTAGCTACATTATTGGCGGAATTGTGGTCTGGAGTTTGATAGGGTGGGGATTGGATATTTTGCTCGGAACGCATTGGATAGTTCTGGCTGGGGCATTCATCGGACTCGCCGGCGGTTTTTACTTGTCCTTTGCCCGACGCTTCGGAACATCAGGATCCAAGAGCGCGGATGGACGTGGACGTCTCATTCGCAGCCGGCGGCCCGCGGACTGAGCATCAGTGAAACCACATTATTTCTATAACGTTGGGGGCTTCGGGGCATTTTTTGCCCAGGTTCCCGAAAACCAGCCCAATTATGGACTCTGCAGAGAGGAAACGCGTTGATCGCGCTTACGCTCCCCGCCCAAGATGGTGGAAGCTTCACCCCGCCCAGCGTTGAAAGCCACCTGACCCCGTTCTTCACGATCGGCGGCCTCGAATTCAACAAGCAGATACTGTTGGTTGTGCTTTCGGTTGTGATCATCGCGTGGTTCTTCGTTGCCGCTGCACGGAAGGGCAAGCTCGTTCCCGGCCGGCTGCAATTTGTCGGTGAAATGGGCTACAACTTCGTCCGCAACTCTGTGGGCAAGGACGTCATCGGGGCCAAGGACTATATGCGGTTTGTGCCGTTGCTGTTCTGCCTGTTTTTCTTCATCCTGGTCAACAACCTGTTCGGGGCCATTCCTGTCCTGCAGCTGCCGAGCTTCTCACACGTCTCCGGAGCCTACGTTCTGGCGCTGCTGGTCTATGTGATCTGGATCGGTGTCGGCGTCCAGACCAACGGGCTCCGCTACTTCAAGCTGGCCGTGGTCCCCTCGGGTGTCCCGTGGTACATCCTGCCGCTGGTGGTCCCGATCGAGATCATCTCCAACTTTGTGGTTCGTCCCATGACCCACAGCCTCCGTCTTTTTGCCACGATGCTCGCGGGCCACCTGATCGTCATGATCGCCGGCTCCGGCATCGAGTTCCTGATTGCCCAGGAAAGCTGGCTGCTGAAGGGGACCTCCATTCTCGTACTGGTCGGCGCTGTCGCCATGTACATGCTTGAAGCGTTGATCATGGTCCTGCAGGCCTACGTGTTTGTGCTGCTGACGGCAATCTACATTGAGGGTGCTGTCCACGCGGACAGCCACTAAAACAAAAAAATAGAATTCCCCCCGGGGGATAATTTGAACCAAACAACCTGCCTACGGGCATCTTGAAAGGAAATCACAATGACGGGTGAAATCAACGGCTCACTGAACCTTATCGGTTACGGTTTGTCCGCAATTGGTGGTGCTATTGGCGTGGGCCTGGTTTTCGCGGCATACATCAACGGTGTGGCACGCCAGCCGGAAGCTCAGCGTGTGCTGCAGCCCCTCGCCTTCCTGGGCCTGGCGCTGACTGAAGCTCTCGCCATCCTCGGGCTCGTGTTCGCGTTCGTTCTCAAGTAAAGAGACGCAAGAACCTTCATCACACGAGTAGAAAAGGACGGGTGAAATATGAATAACCTCATGATTTTAGCCTCCGTCAACGCGGCGGAAGCAGCGCCCAGCCCGCTGGCCGTCAGCTGGGCGGAAGTGCTGGTCGTGGCCGTCGGCTTCGCCATCCTCATGTTCATCGTGGTCAAGTTTGTTGTCCCGATGTTTGAGAAGACGTACGCCGAGCGCACCGAAGCCATCGAAGGCGGAATTGCCAAGGCCGAGAAGGCCCAGGCGGAGGCCTCAGCTGCTCTGGAGGAATACAAGCAGCAGCTGGTCGATGCACGCACCGAGGCGAACCGCATCCGTGAGGAAGCCCGTGCCGAAGGCGCGCAAATTCTGGCGGACCTGAAGGAACGGGCCGCTGCCGAATCTGCACGCATTACCGAACAGGCACACACGGCCATCGCCGCCGAACGCCAGGCAGCTGTTGTTTCACTTCGTGCCGAGGTCGGTTCGCTGGCCACCACGCTGGCCGGACGGATTGTGGGCGAGTCCCTGGACGACGACGCCCGCGCCGGCCGAGTGGTGGACCGCTTCCTGGCAGACCTGGAAAAGCAGAGCGAAGGTGCTGGCAAGTAATGGCAGGTGTATCGAGCGAATCGCTGACCACGGCATTGGGCCAGTTGGAAGCAACGCTTCCCACGGCGTCGCTGCCGCTGGCCCAGGAGCTTTTTTCCATCCTGGCGATTCTGGACAGCTCGGCCGGCTTGCGCCGGTCGCTCACTGACCCGTCCCGCACGGGGGAAGAGAAATCGGCCCTGGTCGCATCACTGGTCAACGGCAAGGTCTCCGCGGAAGCGGCAGCCATCGTTGGCCGGTTGGCTGCAGCGCGTTGGAGCGACGCACGAGACCTAGGCGATGCACTCGAGACCTTGGCCGCAACAGTGGTCATTGCCGTTGCTGAAAATCGGAGCACGTCTGTAAGCTCCGCCAACTCCGTTTCCGGTCTCAGCGCCCTGACCACGTTGGAGAACGAGCTGTTCTCCTTCAACCAGGCCGTTGAATCCAGCCACGAGGTGCAGCGCGCCTTGGTGGAGCCGCAGGCAGACGGGTCCGCAAAAGTGGGACTGGCACTCAAACTTGTGCCGAACGCAAGTGAGGAATCCAAGGTCCTGGTCCGCCAGGCAGTTCTCAACCCGCGCGGCCTCAAGAGCGTCAGGCTCATTGAACGCTTCGCGAACTTGGCTGCGGCACGCCAGCAGCGCTGGATTGCCGAGGTCTCCGTGAGCCGTCCGATGGACGCCGCGCAGCTTGAGCGTTTGCAGCGCGGGCTCAATTCCCTTTATGGGCGAGAGCTGAACATCAACGTTCGCGTGGACCCCGCACTCATAGGCGGAGTTCGTATCCGGGTTGGTGACGAGGTCGTGGATGCCTCAGTCATGACCCGTCTGGGCGAACTGCGCCGCCAGCTGGCCGGATAGCCGCCAAGCACGAAAAGTAAGAATCCAAACCGTCCACCCACCAGGGTGGGAATGGTGCGAAAGCTAGGTCATCGCATTCATGTGATGATCGCGAAACAGGAGAGCAGGGACTGCAGATGGCCGAATTGACCATCAACGCCGACGACGTCCGTAGTGCGTTGAACGACTTCGCGGCGTCCTACGAACCGGGCAACGCCGAAATCGGTGTCATCATCCTCGGTGACTTCACCGGAATTGCTGAAGGCCAGGAAGTCCACCGGACTGGTGACATCCTGTCCGTGCCTGTGGGCGATGCCTTCCTGGGCCGCGTGGTTGACCCGCTGGGTGTACCCATTGACGACTTGGGCGAGATTGTTGCCGAGACCACCCGTGCCCTGGAACTCCAGGCACCGGGCGTGACAGAACGCAAGAGCGTCCACGAGCCCATGCAGACTGGCCTGAAGGCCATCGACGCCATGATCCCGATTGGCCGCGGCCAGCGCCAGCTGATCATTGGTGACCGCCAGACGGGCAAGACTGCCCTTGCTGTTGACACGATCATCAACCAGAAGGCCAACTGGGCCTCGGGTGACACGAACAAGCAGGTTCGCTGCGTGTACGTCGCGATCGGCCAGAAGGCGTCGACCATCGCGGCCGTCCGCCAAACCCTGGAAGACCACGGCGCGCTGGAGTATACGACGATCGTCGCCTCCCCGGCGTCGGACCCCGCAGGCTTCAAGTACCTGGCCCCCTACGCAGGCTCGGCGATCGGCCAGCACTGGATGTACCAGGGCAAGCACGTCCTGGTGGTCTTCGACGACCTGTCCAAGCAGGCTGAAGCCTACCGCGCCGTTTCCCTGCTGCTGCGGCGCCCGCCGGGCCGCGAAGCCTACCCGGGCGACGTCTTCTACCTGCACTCCCGCCTGCTGGAGCGTTGTGCCAAGCTCTCTGACGAGCTCGGTGCCGGCTCCATGACCGGCCTGCCGATCGTTGAAACCAAGGCCAACGACGTTTCCGCCTTCATCCCGACCAACGTGATCTCCATTACTGATGGACAGATCTTCCTGCAGTCGGACCTCTTCAACGCCAACCAGCGACCCGCCGTCGACGTCGGTGTTTCCGTCTCCCGCGTCGGTGGCTCGGCCCAGGTGAAGTCGATGAAAAAGGTCTCCGGTACATTGAAGCTGGAACTGGCGCAGTACCGCGACATGCAGGCGTTTGCCATGTTCGCCTCGGACCTGGACGCTGCCTCCAAGCAGCAGCTGACCCGCGGTGCGCGCCTGATGGAATTGCTCAAGCAGGGCCAGTACGCACCGTTCCCGGTGGAAGACCAGGTTGTCTCCATCTGGGCTGGCACCAACGGCCACCTGGACAATGTCCCGGTACGGGACGTGAACCGCTTCGAGAAGGAATTCCTGGAGCACCTGCGCCACAGCACGTCCATCCTGACCACGCTCGCCCAGACCAACGTCATGGCCGATGAAACCGTGGAGGCCCTCAAGACGGCCATCACGGATTTCAAGGCGGGCTTCTTCGGTGTCGGCGGCGACCAGCTGGTGGGTGCCGGACACGAGCAGCATGACGCTCTTGCCGGGTCCGAGGTTGACCAAGAGAAGATCGTCAAGCAGAAGCGCTGACCAACGTCGGTTGAGCCTGTCGCGGCAGCGGCCGCGGCAGGACCAACCACCGGGAACCAAAGGAAAGGAAAAGTATGGGAGCCCAGATCCGGGTCTACCGCCAGAAGATCGCATCGACCACCTCGATGCGCAAGATCTTCAAGGCGATGGAACTGATCGCCACCTCGCGCATCGGTAAGGCGCGCAACCGTGTGGCGGCATCCTTGCCCTACTCGAACGCCATTACCCGAGCCGTTTCTGCCGTGGCATCGCAGAGTGTCATCGACCATCCGTTGGTGGCTATGCCGGAGCAGGTCCGACGGGCCGCCGTGGTCATTGTTGCCTCCGATCGAGGCCTTGCGGGTTCCTATTCCGCCGGTGTCCTCAAACAGGCCGAGCAGCTCGTGGAGCTGCTGGGTTCGGAAGGCAAGGAAGTGCTGTACTTCCTGGTCGGCCGCAAGGCACAGGGCTACTTCGATTTTCGTGAACGCGGCTATGCGCGCGTCTGGACCGGCGGCACCGATGCCCCCGAGTTTGGCACGGCCAAGGAAATTGCCGAGGCGGTCCTTGAAGCGTTTGCCACGGATTACGAAAAGGGTGGCGTGGATGAAATCCACATCGTCTCCACCCGCTTCCAGTCGATGGTCGTGCAGGTTCCGCAGGTTGTCCGGCTACTGCCCCTTGAAGTGGTTGAGGAGCAGGTTGCGAGCGAATCGGACCTTCTGCCGTTGTACGAGTTCGAGCCGGAGCCGGCGCAGGTGCTCGACACCCTGCTGCCGCGGTACATCGAATCACGGATCTTCAATGCACTGCTTCAGGCGGCCGCAAGTGAACTCGCGGCACGCCAGCGCGCCATGAAGTCTGCAGGGGACAACGCCTCGGACTTGATCAAGAAGTACACGCGACTGCGCAACACGGCCCGCCAGGCTGAAATCACCCAGGAACTGTCCGAGATTGTGGCCGGTGCCGACGCGTTGAGCGCGTCCTGAGCCGACACAGACTTGCGGGCCCCGGCCCGCGCGGTTCCTGACCCCGTTAGACTTACATCCACGCCATCTACTGATTGAAGTGAGAGAGATGACTGCCACTACTGCAGAGCAGGTAGCCGCCAAGGCAGGTGCCGTTGGACGCATTGCGCGCGTCATTGGCCCCGTTGTTGACGTCGAATTCCCCGCGGGTTCCATCCCCGGCATCTACAACGCACTCGAAGCCGAGCTCACGCTCGCCGGAGTGACCCGCACCATCACGTTCGAGACCGCGTTGCACCTCGGTGACAACCTGGTCCGCGCCATTTCCCTGCAGGCCACCGACGGACTTGTCCGCGGAACCAGCGTGCAGGACTTGGGTGGTCCGATCACCGTCCCCGTCGGGGACGTGGTCAAGGGCCACATCTTCGACGTCCTGGGCCGGCCCCTCGACATCGAAGAGTCGGAGCTGAACATCACGGAGCGGTGGCCCATCCACCGCAAACCCCCGGCATTTGCCAGCCTCGAGGGCTCCACACAGATGCTCGAGACCGGCATCAAGTCCATTGACCTGCTGACCCCCTACATCCAGGGTGGAAAGATCGGTCTGTTCGGTGGTGCCGGTGTCGGCAAGACCGTCCTGATCCAGGAAATGATCACCCGTGTTGCCCGCAACTTCGGTGGCACCTCCGTCTTCGCCGGTGTTGGGGAGCGTACCCGTGAGGGCAACGACCTCTGGGTGGAAATGGAAGAAGCCAATGTCCTCAAGGACACGGCCCTGGTATTCGGCCAGATGGACGAGCCGCCGGGAACGCGTCTGCGCGTTGCGCTGTCCGCCCTGACCATGGCGGAATACTTCCGCGATGTGCAGAACCAGGACGTGCTTTTGTTCATTGACAACATCTTCCGCTTCACGCAGGCCGGTTCCGAAGTTTCCACGTTGTTGGGCCGCATGCCTTCCGCCGTGGGCTACCAGCCGAACCTTGCCGACGAGATGGGCCTCCTGCAGGAGCGCATCACCTCGACCAGGGGCCACTCGATCACGTCGATGCAGGCCGTCTACGTTCCTGCCGATGACTACACCGACCCGGCCCCGGCGGCGACGTTCGCCCACTTGGACGCCACCACGGAACTTTCCCGTGAAATCGCTTCCCGTGGACTGTACCCGGCCATCGACCCGCTGACGTCAACCTCGCGCATCCTTGACCCGCAGTACGTCGGCCAGGCGCACTACGACACGGCTGTGCGGGTTAAGCAGATCCTGCAGAAGAACAAGGAACTGCAGGACATCATCGCCATCCTGGGCATCGACGAACTTGGTGAAGAGGACAAGATTGTTGTTTCGCGGGCCCGCCGCATCCAGCAGTTCCTCTCGCAGAACACCTACACCGCCAAGCAGTTCACGGGCGTTGACGGCTCGACGGTTGCCATCAAGGACACCATCGAGGGCTTCAATGCCATCTGCAACGGCGACGTTGACCACATCGCCGAGCAGGCCTTCTTCAACATTGGCGGCTTGGACGACGTTGAGCGCCAGTGGGCCAAGATCCAGGAATCGACCAAGTAGCCATGGCCGAACTTGAAGTTGAAATCGTAGCGGCGGACCACCATGTGTGGGCCGGTGCTGCGAAGATGGTCAAGGCGCGCACGTCCGACGGCGAGATCGGCATCCTCCCGGGGCACTCGCCCCTGCTGGCCATTCTGGCGGAGGGCGAGCTGGCCATCGAGCCCGTCAATGGCGGGCGCATGGCGGTCTCCGTGGACGGCGGCTTCTTCTCGGTCGACAAGGACCGGGTGGTGATCGTTGCCGACAACGCGCAGATGCAGGACGGCGCAGCGTCTGACGCGGGGATCCGCTAGCAATCTGTTGATGAACGAACCTGGAACCCCGTTCATCGTCCTGGCAGGGATATTCCTGCTGGTCGTTATCTCGCTGTGCCTGCTTGGGGTGCGCCGCTTCCAATTGCGGCGCGCCCTGGGCACAGTGGACGCCTCCTTGTGCATCAGCGGCCGCCGCTGGCAGATGGGGGTTTGCCGCTATCAGGAGTCGGACCTTGAATGGTTCCGGCTCCTTTCGTTAAGCCCCGTGCCGCACCGCAAGATGGTGCGCAGTTCCATTGAGCTGCTGGGCCGCCGCCCGCCCACCGAGGCGGAAGTGACCCGGGTGCCACCGGACGTCGTGATCGTCACCCTGTCCTACAAGGGCGAGGAAGTGCTGCTCGCCATGAAATTCGGCGCCTATGCAGGGCTGTCATCCTGGCTTGAAGCCGG
>CAJDTM010000026.1_pt1 | contig 33305 bp, 30 predicted proteins | sample 7389831 | NCBI WGS metagenome assembly CAJDTM01 (sample SAMEA7055656, study PRJEB34461) | soil metagenome | biome: terrestrial ecosystem; feature: Peninsula; material: soil | place: Antarctica | collected 2016
AGGAGCCTGCCCCACTGGGGTGCCAGCGGCGGCGCCCCGGCAAGTTTCAGGCAATGCCAGAGCGTGACAGCCACCGAGTCCAGGACCGGCACGTCTGTCAGCTCCTCCAATTCGGCGGCTAGGGTGGCACCGTACAGGTTGGTGCACAGGTACACGACGGCGTCCGGCCCGGACGCCGCCAGTTCCAGGGAGCCTGGCCGCATTTCATCCGTGGTCACGCGGGCAAAGGACTCGTTGTCGCTTAGGCCAAGGGCACGGTCGACGACGGTGGTGATGCCGTGGCCCGCATAGGCGCTGATGATCTTCCGGTTCACATCCTCGGTGTACGGGGTGAACAGGGAGATGCGTTTGGTGCCGAAGGACTCAAATGCATCCATGTAGGCCAGCGTCGAGGTGGTTGCCGGAATTCCGGTGGCTTCGTGAATTTGCGTCACCAGCTCGCGGTCATGCTCCACCCCCAGCCAGGAGCCCGCCGTGCCGTTCCAGGCAATGACGTCGACGTCCGCCGTCGCCAGCAAGCGTGCCGCCCCCCGCATCGCCTCGGCGTCGAATTGATGGTCCGAAGAGTCGTCCAGCGCGATCCTCGTTACTGGGATGCGGGTGAAGTGGATGGTGACGTCCTGGCGTTCACCGAGGATGCGGTAGCTTTGCGGCTCAAGGCAGGTGTTGGAGGACGGCACAATCATGCCGATGCGGGTGGGTCGTTGAGTGGAAGACATGCCTGCTCCTAGGCGTTTGAGGGGACGGCAGCGCCGTCGGGGGTTTTTTGATGGCTGCGGAAGCCGTTGCGGGCAATGAACCTACCGAGGGGGCCGGGATCATGAAACGCCCCGTCACTGACCACCACGCGGCCGGCGGAAACAACAACGGCGGGCCATCCGGACAGCGTGTGGCCGTCGAAGGGGGAGAAGTCGGTCCCCATATGCAGCCGCCGTCCGGCCACAGTGCGTGTCTCGGCCGGATCGAAGATGACCAGGTCCGCGTCGTACCCTTCGGCGATGACGCCCTTGCCGGGAATGGCGTTGATCCTGGCGGGGCCGGCGGCGAAGACTTCCACAAAGTCCTCGGTCCGGCTGCCTGCCCGCCCCATCATGGCCGTGTAGGTGACAGGCATCCGCGTTTCCACGCCGGGCAGACCGTGCGGCATGGCGCGGACGTCCTCCGTGCGCTCCCGCTTTTGGGACAGGTCGTAGCAGGAGTGGTCCGAGGCCACGGTGTGGATGGCGCCGGCGGCCAGGCGGTCCCGCAGGGCGGCAACGGTCCGGGCGCTGCGCATGGGCGGGCAGCAGGCGAACCATTCGGGGAAGCGGGAGCCGTACACGCTTTCATCGAGGGTGAGGTAGTGCGGGCAGGTCTCCGAGAATGCCTCGTGGCCGCGGCACCGGGCCGCGGTGACCAGGTCGACGGCGCCCGGCGTCGTTTGGTGGACAAAATAGACCGGCGCGCCAGTGTACTCAGCCATCGCGAGAACTTCCTTCACGGAGATTTCCTCGGCCAACTCGGGGCGGGTCAAATGCAGGTCCTCGATGCCGATGGTGCCCGCCGCGGCGTGCTGTTCCGTGCAGTCAACGATGATTGGATCGTGTTCGGCATGGATATAGGTCAGCCCGTCCAGGCGCACCATTTCGCGCATGACCTTCAAAATCGTGTCTCCGTCAGCCATCGTGCTGCCGCGGTTCGTGGTGTACATCTTCACCGAGCGCACGCCTTCGGCGGCCATCTGGTCCAGCTGCCACGGAACGGATTCATCCCAGCTGACCACGGCGCCGTGCAGGGCGACGTCGCAGCGGGACCTAGCTGCGAGCTTGCGTTTCTTGCGAACTGCCTCCAAGGGGGTTTCTGTGGCATCGCGCGGAATGCCGAAGTCAACGATGGTGGTTGTGCCGCCCCACAAGGCTGCCGTCGACGTCGTCTGGTAGTCATCCAGGGTGGTGTACCGACCAGTGGACTGGGCCACGTGGCAGTGTCCGTCGACGCCTCCGGGAATGACCAGGAGCCCAGTGGCGTCAATGGTGCGCACTGCATCCGGCACCGGCTGTTGCGCTTCGATCAGCTGGTCAATTCTTCCGCCGTGCACTACAACGTGCGCCTGGCGCCGGCCCCGAGCGTTGACGACGGTCCCATTGGCGATGACGAGTTCTGGCATGGTGGTCATGGCTTTTCCCACCTTGCTGCCGCAGCCGCCTGCGCGGACTGCGCATCGGCCAAGGCTGCATTGAGGGACGTTGAGAGGCCTTTGCGGCCCTTGGGGGGAGGCGGCGCAAACGAGCCGGACCGGTGCGGTCCGGAGGCCAGCCCCACCACAGCTTCAGCCATGCGGATGCCGGCCGAGATGCCGTCCACCACGGGGACGGGGATTTGGCCCGCCAGTTCCCGGGCCAGCCCGGCCAGCGGTGCGCCGGCGAGAATGACGACGTCGGCGCCGTCCTCTGCGACTGCCTGCCGGCTCAACGCCAGCAGGGTGTCCTTGAAGTCGGTTTGCACGGAGCCGATGGCGTTGAGTGTTTCGTTGATGGAACGGATGGAGACAAGACGTCCGCCGAGGCCGAAATTCTCCACACAGTCCCGGTACCAGGCCGTAATGCGGTCCGAGATGGCAATGATGGCGAAACGCTGTCCCTGCAGGGCTGCTGCGCAGAGGGCGGCCTCCGTGATCCCGATGACCGGAACGTCTGCAAGCTCCTTGAGCGCCGGCATGCCCGGGTCGCCGAAAGCGGCTACGACCACGCCGTCCACTTGCCCGGAGGTCGGCCCGCCAAAGTGCTCCGCGATGATTTCCGCGACGGCCCCGCCGGCGATGAGCGACTCGAAACGCGTCTCAATGTATTCGACGCCGTGCCCGGCCGTCCGGACCAGGAGCTCGGTGCCGGGGGCGGCCGAGCGCAGGGCTTCGGCCTCGATGAGGGCGGTGACGTCCGCACTGGTGTTGGGGTTGATGACAAGCAGTTTCATGGCTTCTTCCGTTACGGTGTCGGTTGGGACGGTGCTGGCCGGTGTGTGTCCACCGGAAACTGTTCACGGTATTTGTCGATGTGGGACGCGGACTGGGCAGCCGCACGTTCGGGATCCCCGCTGGCGATTGCCAAATACAGGGCCCGGTGTTCCTGGAGCAGTTCGGGCAGGTCGCTGACATGGCGAAACAGCCAGTGCATCCGCCCCTGCAGGGGTTCCAGGGCAGAGCGAAGAAAGTCGTTGTCCGCGATCCAAGTGATCGCATCATGGAATTCGCTGTTGGCCCGGTGCGCCTCCACCAGGGACCCCTTGGCGAGGAACTCTTCCGCGGCCCCCAGGAGGCTTTCGAGCATTCGGAGATCGTCGGAGTCCGCCCGGGCTGCGGCCAGACGGCAGGCCAGGACTTCCAGGGAATTGCGGACGTCAAAGAGGTCGGCGACATCCTTGGCGCTGAGCGCACTGACCTCGGCGCCCCTGCCGTTGCGGTCGCTGATGATTCCTTCCTGGCGCAGCATCCGCAAGGCTTCGCGGACGGGAAGCCGGGAGACATGGAATTCGGCGGCCAGGTCGCGTTCCACCAGCCGTGTCCCGGGAGCATAGTGGCCTTCAAAAATCCGGACCCGAATGGTGTCGCGGACGGTTTCACGCAAGGGACGCACCTTTTCGCGGGTGTCCTGTGATTTTTGCATGATTGCTCCATTCGGGCTCTTGGTGGCGGTTTATGCTCCCGGGACGACCGGGACGACCCGGACGGCCTGCGGGAATCAGCGTCAGGCTAGACGGGGAGTCTCTTGTTGTAGTTCAGGATCAGCACCGAGGCGCCCATGATGATTGCGGCGCCGACGAAGTACAGCAGCGCCCACGTGTAGGATCCTGTGGCCCCGACAATCAGTCCCACGACGATCGGGGTGACGAACCCGGAGATGTTGCCGCTAAGGTTCATGGCACCGCCCAGGACGCCGGCGTTGGTCCGGCCCCCGAGGATCGAGGGGATGCTCCAGAAAAGACCCACCCAGCGCAGGAAGAACATGACCACGGACAGCAGAACCACCGCCGTTGTCGGGTCCGACACAACGGTGACGCCCACCAGGCCGCCTATCACCACGGTGCTGGAGATCCCCAGAAGGGTGCGCATGACCAGGTTTGCCGATGCACCCGATTCACGCCATTTGTCGGCGATGGTGCCGCCCAGTATTTCGCCCACGAATCCCGCACCGAAAATCACGAAGGTGGACCACCCGATTGTTTTCAGGTCGAATCCCTTGTCTTGTGCCAGATACAGCGGGCCCCAGGTCAGCAGGCCGTAGAACACTCCGTTGAAGCCAAGCCAGCCAAGGCACATGGCCCAAAACGAACGGTACTTCAGGTATGGCAGGAGTGCACGCTTGCCGGTGCTGCCGGATTGTTCGGCGACGGCGTCTTCTTCAGCGTGGGAGGCTTCAATGTAGTCCGCCTCTGCGTCATTGACTGCGCTGTGCTGGCGGGGGTTGTCCCGCACGTACCACCAGACGGCCAAGCCCATGAGGATGGTGAGGGCGCCGGCGATGATGAACGAGTAGCGCCAGCTTCCTGTGGAGGCAATGAGCCAGGTGATGAGGATGCCGCCGAGACCAGCGCCGAGCGGAGCGCCTGCGTCAAGGATGGTGGCACCGCGGCCACGTTCCTTCTTGTGCATCCAGATGGCGTTGAGCTTGCCACCGGCCGGCATCACGCCGGCTTCGGTCACCCCGATGCCCAGGCGGGCAATGAACATGCTTACGAAGCCGCCCGCCAGGCCCGACGCCGCTGTCGCGGCACCCCATCCAAAGCACGAGGCCGTGATGACTTTCCGGGGCCCGAATTTATCGATCAGGAAGCCGACGGGGATTTGCATGAGCGCGTAGGTCCAGAAGAAGGCGGAAAGAAGGAGCCCCACGAGCTCCGGCGGTAGGTTGAACTCCTTTTGAATGATGGGCAGTGCCACGGAGATCGAGCCGCGGTCGATGTAGTTGACGGCGACGAGGATCAGGAGCAGGACGAAGAGTTTCCAGCGGACGTTGGTGCGACGCTGCACGCCGTCCTTGCCGGGTTTGACGTCCCTGATGGTGCCGGGTGCTGCAACCGATTCAGTACTGGGGAGAGACATGGCTGCTCCTTTACATGGAAGGTGAGGGGGATAGTGCGCGGACTGCCGCGATCCACAGCCGTCAACATCGGGGCCCTCTGGACGGCTGGCCGGGGTGGTGCGTTTGGACTTGCAACAGTGCGTTCAAAGTCTTTGATTTTGGGATCCCAGGTTGGGATCCCAAAATCAAATTTAGGGGTGTCCCACACCACAGTCAATAAAGTCTGTGGGCTAAAAAGAGAGCCCAACCCCACACGGGGTTGGCGGCGCAACACTGCGTAGCGTTGGTTCGTCCGGCAGGAACGTTCGCCCGGGGGACGGATCGCCTTCGGACATCGGGATCATTGATGGCCGGATCGACGGCGTCGCCGTTCATGCCCCGTCGGCAACCGCGCTTGGGGGGACCACAGTTGAAGGCCGTGGCAGGCAGTTGCTCCCGTGGTTCTCCGACGTTCCTGTCCACCTCGACTCCAACCGTCCAGGCTTGTGCCGGAGGACGGGACAGACGTGCTTAGGGAGGAGGCGCTAAAAGGAGGCGCCAAAGCCGGTGCGGATGTGATGGGCGGCATCCATCCCTGTGCGCTGGACAAGGTCCCGGTCCACCACCTGGACATCATGGTCGGCGTGGCCGAAAAGTACCAGGTTCCCATCGACATCCACCGGCACGAACCTGGCGATTTGGGCCACTTCAGCGCCGGGCCCATCGCTGAACGAACCCGCACCCGGGGCATTCAGGGAAACGCCAGGCTCCCCCGCCTTTCCCAGGGCAGGACTGCCCGAGGCCGGGAAGGATCCAGCAGGACTTGGACAATCCACCAGTGTAAGCACGCCCTTTGAGGCGGGCGTCACTCGGCAGTAACAAAAATTCTCCCTATTGACACGCACGGAAGCCTGCCTCAGGATTGTCCATATTGGTCTTACCAGTTTACCAAAATGCTTCACGCTCCCCCGAAGAATTTTGCAACACCCCAATGCGCCAAAGGAGATCTCCCATGATCGAAAAAAACAAAACCGGTGTTTCCCGCCGTTCGTTTCTCGGCTTCACAGGAGCAGCCGCACTGACCATGACCGTGGCCGCCTGCGGCGGCAATGCAACCGGCGCCGGCGACGGGAAGACACTGAACGTCCTGTTCCCCCAAACCCACGCAGGTGCCTCTGAAATCCTGAAGAAGGAATTCGAGGCCGCCACCGGCGCCACCGTCAATGTCACCCTGGTCCCCTACGACGACCTGCAGCAAAAGGCCACCCTGGATGTACAGTCCGGGGCCGGCGCCTTTGACGTCTTTGACTCCTGGTACGTCACCATCGGTGCCTTGGCCAGCTCCGGCGTCATCTCCCCCATCGATGAACTCCTGGCCAAGCCCGAGGTTGACGAGGCCGACTTCATCAAGTCCATCTACGACCCCTATTCCCTCCACGACGGCAAGCGCTATGGCATCCCCTTCGACGGCGACACCGAAGTCCTCTTCTACAACAAGGAAATCCTGAAGCGCAATGGCGTCCAGCCTCCCAAGACCCTGGATGAGTACGCGGCAGCCGTCAAGAAAATCACCGCAGCCGAAAAGGCGAACGGCATTTACGGTGCAGCCGTCATGGCACAAAAAGCTCCCATCATTCTCGTCTCCACTTTCGCCAACCGCCTCGCCGGATTCGGCGGCTCCTTCCTGGATGACAAGGGCAAGCCCACCCTCAACACCCCCGAGGCGGTCGGTGCGGCGCAAGCCCTGCTGGACGTCACCCCCCACGCACTCCCCACCCCTGCTGAAACCGCTTTCGACCAGGCGCTGAACGCCTTCCTCGGCGGCAAGGTCGCGTTTATGGAGTTCTGGACCGACCTCGGCGTCATGGCCGAGGACCCGAGCAAGTCCAAGATCCAGGGAAAGTGGGGAGTCGTGGGACTGCCCACCGGCGGCAAGGCCACCAAGAGCCTGGCTGCCCTTGACGCCGGCTTCTGCATGAACATCTCGGAAACGGCGAAGAACCGCACCTTGGCCGAAGAGTTCATCATCTTCGCCACCAGCCAGAAAACCAACCTCAAGCTCATCACCACCACCGGCAGCGGCATTGACCCGAACCGCAAGTCAACCCTGAACTCCGCAGAGTACAAGAGCTTCGCCCCCGCAGTGCAGGCGGCAGCAACAGCGTCCCTAAACGGCGCACTGGCCTGGCCCACCACGGCCCAGAGTCCCGAGCTCATGCAGAGCCTCGCCGACGCCTTGTCTGAAATGATCGCCAACAACGGCAGCGCCGCGGCGACCATGGCCAAGGTCAACGATGAATGGGTCAAGACCATTGGCTAATGTTGCCGCCGCCGAAAGCAAGCGCAAGCGCCGGCTGGGCTGGCTGCTGTCAACTCCGGCACTCATTGCCGGGTTGGTCGTCACCGTCTACCCCCTGTTCTACCTACTCGCTGCCAGCTTTTCCAAGTCGACGCTTGGACGGCCTTTCCAGGCGTGGATTGGCGGGGAGAACTTCAGCCAGGCACTGGGTGACCAGGCCTTCACGGAATCCGTGGCCCGCACCGTAGCCGTTGCCGTTCTTGGTGCACTGCTGCAGGTGGCGCTGGGTCTGGGCATTGCCTTGATGCTCAAGCAGCTGACCCTGGGCCGCTCCGTGATCCGGACGCTGATCCTGCTGCCCATGCTCACCCCACCGGTCATGGCGGCCGTGGTGTGGAAGCTCTTCCTTGACCCCAATGGCGGCTTGCTGAACTCCGTCCTGTCCAACCTGGGCCTGATCAGCGAGCCCTTGTCCCTCCTGGGCTCCCCCACCTGGTCCGTCTACATGGTTGCCCTGGCAGACACTTGGCAGTGGACCCCGTTTGTGGCGCTGATCGTCTTTGCCGCCCTGATGGCCCTGCCGGACGAGGTGTACGAGGCGGCGCAGGTTGAAGGTGCCAGCGGCTGGCAGACGTTCCGCTACGTCACACTTCCCATGGTCCTGCCCGCACTGACCTCCGTCTTCATGATCAAGCTGATCATGTCCTTCAAAATATTCGACCTCATCTATGTGCTGACAGCTGGTGGTCCCGGCAATTCGTCGCTGCTCTCGGGCTACCTCATTTTCCGGACAGCCCTGCGGGAATTCAATGTCGGCTATGCCTCCGCCCAAACGATCTTGTTCGTGCTGGTCGTCACGATCGTGACCATCCCGGTGACGATGATCAGCAAACGTGTGAAGTGGTGAAACCAACATGACAACCAGACTCATGGCGTCCCCCAGCCACAAGGCGGCAGATAAGGCCGCCAACCGCAACGGTGCCGTCAGGCCCGGCAAACGACGATCGGCCCGACGAAAGATCAAGCACGGGCATTGGAGCGGCAGCATTGTTCGCGCCCTGTTGTGGGGCCTTGTCCTTAGCTGCACCCTGGTGCCCCTGCTCTACCTGCTGACCCTGGCTTTCATTCCGCAGTCCGAAGTCCTCGCCGGACAGATCCTGCCGCAGAAATGGACCCTGGGGAACTGGCCGGCGTTCTGGGACCGGATGCCCATGCTCGTCTACGGTGCCAACTCCCTTATTGCCGCCGTCGTTGGTGCCATCCTTTCCCTGGCCATCGCCACCCTGGTCGCCTACGCCATTGTGCGTTTCAAAACCGGCGGCGGCTTCCTGCCGATCTTTGTCCTCTCCGCCTTCGTTGCTCCCCCGGTCGTGGCCATCATTCCGCTCTTCTTCCTGTTGCGCGGAGTTGGCCTGCTCAACCAGCCCCTCGGATTGGCACTCATCTACGGGCTGGTCAACGTTGCCGTGGCGACGTGGCTGATCCAGGGATTCATTGAAAGAGTCCCGGAAGAGCTTGAGGAGGCAGCCCAGATCGACGGAGCGGGCCCCCTGAAGACCCTGGTTCAGGTGGTCCTGCCCCTGCTGGTTCCGGGACTCATCGCCACTGGGATCATTGTCCTGATTTTGAACTACAACGAGCTGCTCTTTGCCCTGACAATGTCCCAGAGCACCGACTCCCAAACATTGCCTGTTGCCATTTCCCTCTTCCAAGGCGACCGGGGCGTGCAATTCGGCCAGATGGCCGCAGCGTCCCTTACGGCCATGCTGCCGGTCTACCTGGCAGCCATCTTCATGCAAAAGTGGCTCGTTGGTGGACTCACCAGCGGTGCAATCAAGTAACGAGAGGACACACAATGAAAATCAAGTCTGTTGAATTTATCGGCCTTCGATCCCCCTTGGATCCTCCGGCAAAGTTTTCCTGGGGTGAGGCGGACCGCAGAAACGTGGGATTGGTCAAAGTTCTCACCACTGCCGGGCATGTGGGATGGGGCGAAACAAGCGTCACGTTTCCGCTTTGGTCCATGGAGGAACGCCACGCCACCGTGACCAAGGGTTTGGCACCCATGGTGGAGGGCATGGCCTGCGACGGACTCGAGGACATCAAAAAGGTCGTGGCAACAGCCGAGGCCAATATGGCGCGGCTGCGGCTGCTATGGTCCTCCGTTGGCATCAGCTCGGCGATCGGCGCCTTGGAAATGGCCTTGCTGGACGCCTGGGGACACAGCCAAAAAGAGCCGGTGTGGAAGCTGCTGGGCGGAAGCTACGTGCCCGTGGACCTCTACGCGGTCGGTTTCACCGGCGGCCCCGAACAAGCAGCCGGACAAGCAGCCCAAGCCATCGAGACCGGCTATGCAGCGGTGAAAACCCGCGCCGGCTTCGGGGAGGAAGCAGACCTCGCGTCCCTGCGGACCTTCCGGCGCATCGTGGGGGACGAGGCAGCCATCTATGTCGACGTGAACATGGGCTGGGACTTGCCCACGGCCCTGGACATGGCCGCCAAACTGCGCGAATTCAACATGGGCTGGCTGGAAGAACCCCTCTCCCGGGAAGACCGGGACGGCCTGGCACAGGTCCGCGAACTCAACGCCGCACCGCTCGCTGCGGGCGAAAACTGCTACTCCCGCACTGAGCTGCTCTCCCTGGCCAAGTCCGGCCTGGTGGACATTCTCATGCCGGACCTGGCCCGTTGCGGAGGTTTTCTGGTGGCCCTGGAAGGTGCCCAAACCGCGTTGGAGGAGGGGCTGCAATACAGCACCCACCACTACGCGTCAGACGTCGGTTTCGCAGCGATGTCGGCACTGTGCGCCGTGGCCGGACCGTCCGCCCCCATCCTTCGGGACTTGAGCCCTTGGCCGCTGAGGGAAGAACTCCTCAGTGAAGCACTGGTAATCTCTGGCGGCAGGACCTGGCCGTTCGAGGGGCCGGGCCTGACGCCTCCCCCGAAGCCCGGGGTCATTGAAAGGACACGAGTCTTGTGAGCGAACCGTCACCGTACAAGCAACTGGCACCAAAAACCCTGTGGAACGCAGCCGTGGACCAAATCCGGACGCTCATTGATACGGGGGTGATTCCGGTGGGCACCCGCCTTCCCGCAGAGCGGAAACTGTGCGAGCAATTGGGCATCAGCAGGGTCTCCCTGCGTGAGTCCCTGCGCGTCCTGCAGTCGATCGGATATGTGGAAACCAGGGCCGGCTCAGGAACCTTTGCCAGGCTGCCTGAAGTGGTGGACAAAAACGAATCGCTGGCCGACTGGCTGGCCAAGGATCTGCACATCATGGAACTTTTCGAACTCCGCATGGTCGTTGAACCCGGGGCGGCCGCCTTGGCCTCAACACGGCGCAGCGCTGAAGAAGTCCAAGCCATGCAGGCGACGATCGAGACCATGCACGAGGCCGCTCTCAGTGGCGACCGCCTTGCCGCGGTGGCGGCCGACGCCGAATTTCACCGGCTGGTGGGCCACAGCGTCGCCAACACTGCTGTCAGCCACCTGATGGATCAGATGCAGGACCAATCCGGTGCTGAACGCCGCGTCTCCCTCGGTGTGCCGGGCCAGGTGGTTCGGGCCATTCAGGACCACCAGGAGATCCTGGACGCCATTGCCGCCGGTAATCCGGAAGCTGCACGCCGGGCGATGCTCCAACACCTTGAAGACGCCATAGACCTGATCCACCAGAACGCAAAGACCGTTCATTTACCTTCGCAAGACAACGACTAGAAAGAAGAACACCATGAGCTTGGAAACCGCAGCAGAATCCGTGGACAACCGCACCACCAACAAGGCCGGAAAACGAATCGTCATCAGCCCCCGGGACTTCCAGCAGGGAGCCCCCATGGAAGTGGGCCGCAAGGGCGTGCGTGATAAGAAGCTCATCTACCCGGAGACCGGCTTTGAAGCCTCCACCTTGTGCCTGGGCGTTGTGGAAGTGGACCCCGGCCACCATTCACCCCTCCACCGCCACAACTGTGAAGAGCTCTACTACATCATCGAAGGCGAAGGCGAAGTTGAGCAGGATGGTGAGTTCTTCCCGATCAGCAAGGGCGACGCTGTCCTGAACCCCACCAACATGGCCCATCGTGTGCACAATACCGGGGATGTCACCATTCGCATGGCCGTGGTGGGCGGCATCATGTTCGTGCCGCTGCTGCCCGAATGGCCCACCGCCTCCCCCTACGAAATCCTGGAGGACGAAGATGCAGACTAGAGCTGAGGGCCCGGCGGAATACCTGGACCTCGTGACCGAACGGCTGATCCCGGCCGTCGATTCCTGGCCGGCCGCCACCACGATGGGTGTCGGTGCCGACGTGCTTCCACGGCTGCGGCCCAGTGAAGCCGAATGCCTGGAGTCCGCCTTGGCAGCGCTGGGCCCCCTGGACGGCTTCCGTGCCAAGTCAGGGTCCGAACAGGACGGGCTGCTGCGGGCGCTGGAAAGTTCCCAGCCGGCAAAGTTTGCCCTGCTCCGCCAGATCCTCTACTTCGCCTACTATGCGCAGCCGGCAGTCATCGCCTTGCTGCGCGAGAAGGGGTACGACATCCAGGAAACCCCGCAACCCCACGGCTACCACATGGAGCCTTTTGACAATGATCGGGTTTCCAAGAACGGCCGGGGCGCCTGGATCCCTACAAGTGCCGTCCTCAAACGAGTAGTGAGTGAGATTTAGATGATTTCCCTTGAACCAGTGGAAGTGTTGGTCATTGGCGCAGGGATGGCCGGCGGCGCCATCAGCTGCACCCTGGCCGAAGCCGGCGTCGAAGTTGTCTGCTTGGAGCAGGGAGACTGGGTGCCCGGCACCAAGCGCCCGCATGCCGATCGATTCTACGAGCTGGAGCGGGCCTTCAACTGGAGCACCTCCCCCAATGTGCGTCATTGGAAGGAGGACTACCCCATCGGCACCGACAAGGTCCAGCCCCTCATGCTCAATGCCGTGGGAGGCTCGACGGCGGTGTACACGGCTGCCTGGCCGCGGTTCCGTCCCACAGACTTCGTCAAGGACGACGAACACGCCATGTCACCGAACTGGCCCTACACGTATGAAGACCTGGCACCCTATTTTGCCGAGAATGACCGCAGCATGGGCACCAGCGGCATGGCCGGAGATCCGGCCATGCCGCCGCAGGAGGAATACCCCAACCCGGCACTGCCCCTGGGTTTGCGCGGTGAGCGTTTCGCTGAAAGTTGCGAGTCCCTGGGCTGGCACTGGTGGCCCTTCCCCATGGCCGTCAACTCACGCGACTACCGTGGCCGCCCCGCCTGCAACTATTGCGGCAACTGCCAAAGCGGCTGTCCCCGGGACAGCTTGGCCGGATCCCAAAACACCTACTGGCCCCGTGCGCTGGGCGCCGGCGCCCAATTGCGCACCGGAAGCCGGGTGGAACGGGTCATTACGGATGGCAGCGGCGCCACCACCGGTGCCATCTACGTGGACAGCGCCACCGGTGAACGCTATGAACAGCGGGCCAACAAGACGGTGGTCTGCTGCAACGGCATCGGCACCCCGCGCCTGTTGTTGAATTCAGCCAATGAGCAGCACCCCCATGGTTTGGCCAACGGTTCGGACCAGGTGGGCCGCAACTTGATGTTCCACGGCCTGGCCATGGTCGAGGCCTGGACGCAGGACATCCTCGATCCGCACAAGGGCGTCATTTGTGCCGCCGCTTACACGGCCGAGTTCGCCGAAACAAACACGGAGCGCGGCTTCGTCAACGGGTTCACACTGCTCTGCTCGGGCATGAACGGCCCCGGATTCCAGATGAACGGTTCACACTCGGGCAACGTGGCGCCGTGGGGTGAAGGCCACCATGCATGGTTTGACGACCACTTCGCGAAGGGCTTCTCCATTCTGGTCCAGTCAGAAGACCTTCCGCATCCGGACAACCGCATCACCCTGGATCCTGTTCTGCTGGACTCCGACGGCCTGCCGGCACCGCGTGTCCGCTATGAACTGCACCCCAATGATGAGGCACTACTGGAATATGCCTGTGACCGGGCCGTTGAAATCTCCCAGGCGGCAGGTGCCACAGACATCAAGGTCAACCGGTTCAGGAATGCCGACGGGGACTACATGCCGCCGGCCTGGCACCTGATGGGAACAGCCCGCATGGGAACCGATCCCAAGACCTCGGTAACCGACGGCGGGCACCAGGCCTGGGATTCCCCCAACCTCTACATCTGCGACGGCTCATCCATGCCCACCGGCGGCGCTGTCAACCCGACCAGCACCCTGGGCGCCATGGCGCTCAGGTGTGCTGCCGGGATCCTGTCCCACCTGGGCCGCTAAAACCATTACTGAGGGAATCTTCCAAGAGGAGCAATGAAGTGCAAACCGTGAATTCAATCAACCCACGGACCGGAGCAATTTCCGGGCAGGTGGCCATGGCCACCGCTCCGGCCGCCGTCGCCGCCATCTGTGCCGCTGCCGCCCAAGCCACGGGGCCGCTGTCATCACTGGTCCCGGGAAAGCGGGCGGAACTGCTGCGCACCATGGCGGCAAGCCTTGAAGCCGAGCGTGAAACCCTGGTCTCCCTGGCGGACCGGGAATCGGCCCTGGGTCCGGGACGCCTGAACGGCGAACTTTCACGCACCACCGGACAGCTTGAGCTGTTTGCCCAGGTGTTGGAGGACGGGCATTGCTTTGAGGCCATCCTGGACTACGCGGATGCAACCGTTGCACCACCCGCGCCCGATCTGCGCCGGATGCTGGTTTCACTGGGCGCGGTCGCCGTGTTTGGCGCCTCAAACTTCCCCTTCGCCTTCTCAGCTGCCGGCGGCGACACTGCCTCCGCCCTGGCCGCCGGGAGCGCCGTCGTCGTCAAGGCCCACGGCGCCCACGCGCGGCTGGACAGCGAAGTTGTCCGTATCCTGCGGGCCGCCTGCGAAGAGGCGGGCCTGGCCGCTGGAACGGTCGGCATCATCTACGGCCGGAAAGCAGCCACCGAACTCGTCAAGGACCCAAATATCCGGGCGGTGGGATTTACCGGTTCGGAGCATGCCGGGCGCATGCTGATGGATGTGGCCGCGGCACGCCCCGCCCCGATCCCCTTCTACGCGGAGATGGGTTCCCTCAACCCGTTCGTTGTCTCCGAGTCCGTCACCCGGAACAAGGCCACGGGGACCGCTGCCGGGATCGCCGCCTCCGTGACGCAGGGCCACGGCCAGTTCTGCACCAAACCCGGATTGGTGTTCGTCCCGGCCGGCGGACCCGGTGACGTCCTGGTGGCGGAACTACGCACCCAGGTGGCGGCCACCCCCTCCCAGTTCATGCTCAGCATCGCCATCCGTGACGGCTTCCGCGCCAACGTGGAAAAGATCATGGCCACCGGCGGCGTCCGAACCCTGGTCAACGCCGCAGATCCCGCCGGAACAGGCAGCGCCGCCAACGCCGCCCTGGCAGAAACCACCGCGGCCCAACTGCTGGCCGACCCATCAATCCTGATCGAATGCTTTGGTCCGGCAGCCCTGGTGGTCCGCTACAGCGGGGTTGAAGAACTTCTCAATGCCCTGGGTGCCGTGCCGGCGTCCCTGACCCTCTCCCTGCACGCTGACGCGTCGGAAGCGGACCTGATCAACAGCGTTGCGCAGTTGGGCACCGAAAAGACCGGCCGCCTGATCTTCAACGGCTTCCCGACCGGCGTCGCAGTCAACTGGTCCCAACACCACGGCGGCCCCTACCCGGCCGCCGCATCAGCCCTGTTCACCTCGGTGGGGGCCGGTGCCATCCGCCGCTTCCAACGGCCCGTGGCCTACCAGGGGTGGCCGGATGGGCTGCTCCCGCCGCATTTGCAGGAAGCCAACCCGCTCGGCCTGCCGCGGCGCATCAACGGCACCATGCAGCAAGCCGCACAACCATCAATCACAGGAAGTTCCCTTGGCTAACAGACACGGGCGCACCTCAAGCCATTGGGGAAGCTACTGGATCACGACTGAAAACAACGAAGTCGTCGCCGCCACAGCGGTCGACCAGGACCCGGCCCCGTCCCGCATCGGCCAAAACTACGTGGGAATCCTGCGCAATGGCACCCGGATACTGCGCCCCGCAGTACGCAAGGGATGGCTGGAAAACGGCCCCGGGCCCAGCACGGGCAGGGGCTCCGAACCCTACGTGGAGGTCAGCTGGGAGACGGCTTTCCAGCTCATCGCCAAAGAGCTGGACCGGGTGCGCACGGACCACGGCAACGAAGCGATTTATGGCGGTTCCTATGGCTGGGGCAGTGCCGGACGCTTCAACCATGCCCAGTCCCAGGTGCACCGCTTTCTCAACAGCATCGGCGGCTACACGCGTTCCCTGAACACGTATTCACACGCCGCCGATGAGGTGGTTCTGCCACATTTGGTGGGCGACCGCGACTGGTTCCTGCGCAACGTTCCCGCCTGGTCAAACGTGGCCGAACATGGCGAGTTTGTGCTCGCCTTCGGCGGGCTTCCGCGCAGAAGCGTACAAGTCAACCCCGGCGGGGTGGGTGCCCACGTCAATGGCCAATGGCAGGACAAATGTGCCGAAGCCGGTGTGGAATTCACGGTGGTCACCCCTTCCTACAAGGACTCCGGAGCGAAACTCAACGCCGAATGGATGCCTGTGCGGCCCAATACGGACGTTGCACTCATGTTGGGGCTCTGCCACACCATGCTGGTGGAGGACCGCTACGACAAGTACTTTGTGGAAAAGTGCTGTGTCGGCTTCGACCAAGTCAAGGAGTACCTGCTCGGCCAGGCCGACGGCGAAGTCAAGGACGCCGCATGGGCCGCCTCGATCTGTGGGGTGGACGCGGAGCATATTCGCGAGCTGTCACGAAAGCTGACGGCCAAGCGTTCGCTGATTTCCGTGACCTGGTCGCTGCAGCGGCAGCATCACGGCGAAATGCCGTACTGGGCAGGCATCACCCTGGCGGCCATGGCAGGATCCATGGGGAAGCCCGGAGGCGGTTTCGGCACGGGCTACTCCTCCATGCACAACGCCCATGTGCACGACAGGTTTTCCCCCGCCGCGGCACTGCCGCAGGGTCGCAACGGCGTATCCTCGTTCATCCCGGTGGCACGCATCAGCGACATGCTGCTCAACCCCGGAAAAGACTTTGACTACAACGGCAAGACCCAGCCCTACCCGCACGCGCGGCTGCTCTACTGGATTGGCGGGAACCCTTTCCACCACCATCAGGACCTCAACCGCATGCTCCGTGCCTGGCAGCGGCCGGAAACCATTATTGTGCATGAACCGTTTTGGAATGCCATGACCAAGCACGCAGACATTGTGATGCCGGTTGCGACCTCGATCGAACGGGAAGATTTTTCCATCGGCATGGCCGACAACTGGCTCAGCTACATGTCCCCGGTGGCCCAGGCCCCGGAGGGCATCCTGACTGACTACGAAGTCTTTGCCCGAATCACCGAGCTGATGGGGTGCGCGCAGGAATTCACGGAAGGACGGACCGCCCGGGAATGGGTCGCCGAACTCTATGGGCGTTCCATTGAAAAATGCGCCGGCCTTGGCATTGACCTTCCTGACTTTGAGGCCTTTAAGGCCCTCGGAGCGATCAATCTGCCCATGCCCAGGTCCGCCCGGGTCGCTTTCGCCGACCTGCGGGAGGATCCGGAACAGTTCCCTTTAAAAACACCCTCAGGGAAGATCGAGCTGTTCTCCGAAACCGTTGCGTCCTTCGGTTATGACAGCTGCCCCGGTTATGCCCGCTGGATGGAACCGGCCGAATGGTTGGGGTCACCCCTGGCCCGGAAGTATCCCCTGCACCTTGTTTCCCCCCAACCCGACGGCAAGCTCCACAGCCAGATGGACCACGGCCGGGAGAGCCGCCGCTTCAAGGTCAAGGGCCGCACCGTAATCAAAATGCCTGCCGCCGCTGCCAGTGCACGGGGGATCGAGAACGGGGACATCGTTCGGGTTTTCAGTGCCCGCGGGGAGTGCCTTGCCGCAGCCCTGATCGTGGCGGAACTCATGCCCAATGTGGTCCAGCTTCCCACCGGGGCCTGGTATGACCCGCTCGACCCCGGAGCTGCCGACAGCCTGGAAAAACACGGCAACCCGAACGTCCTCACCTTGGACATTGGCACCTCCCAGCTGGCCCAGGGCCCCTCGTCACACACCTGCCTGGTGGACGTGGCCCTTTTTGAGGGGCCGGTGCCTGAAATTACTGCCTTCGATCCGCCGGAACTACTTCGTGGTCCGGTTCCATCGCCCTACCATCTGCAAGGAGCCCCGTCATGAGCACCACCACCATTGAACGAACCATCACCAAGAACTTCATCGATGGCCATTGGACGTCCACTGCGGGGGCCGCCCTCATCGACGTCTTCGATTCAAACACCGGCCAGGTCATGGGCCAGGCCCCGGCCAGTACGTCCGCTGACGCTGACCGTGCCGTGGCGGCAGCCAGGAAGGCCCAGCCGGGCTGGCGTGCCATGGACCCGAAGGAACGCGGCACATACCTGCGCGCCATCGCCGCAGGTTTGCGTGACCGCCAGGAGGAGCTGGCCCAATCCATTTCCCGCGAAGTCGGTTGCAACCTGGCGCTGAGCCGCGGGCCGCAGACAGGGACGCCCATCCACAGTTTCACCACGGCGGCAGACATCGCGGAGAGCTACGAGTACCGTTCCAAGCTGGGCAACTCCTGGATTGTGCGCGAGCCGCTGGGTGTGGTTGGCGCCATCACCGCCTGGAATTTTCCGCTGCACCTGGTGACCGTCAAGGCGGCCTTTGCCATGGCTGCCGGCAACACCGTTGTGGTGAAGCCCAGCGAAGTGGCGCCCCTGACGGCAGCCATCCTGTGCGAAATCGTTGCCGCGTCCGGACTGCCAAACGGCGTTTTCAACGTCGTTTTCGGCACCGGAGCTGACGTGGGCGAGGCCATTGTCCGCAACCCGGACATCAACATGGTCAGCTTCACCGGTTCCACCCGTGCCGGCATGCGGATCGGCGAGGTGGCGGCCAGCCAGGTGAAGAAGGTTGCCTTGGAACTGGGCGGAAAGAGCCCCCTGGTGATCCTTGACAGTGCCGATCTGGAAGCCGCGGTCACCTTCGGGGTGGCGGATTGCTTCACCAACAACGGGCAGCGCTGCGACGCGCTGACCCGGATGGTGGTGCCGCGGGGCAAGCTGGCCCAGGCGGAGGAATTCGCGGCGAAGGCCGCCAGCGGATATTCGGTCGGCAACTCCACGGAAGACGGCACCGAGGTTGGTCCGCTGGTGTCCGCCGTCCAGCAGCAGCGTGTCACCGGCTATATAAAGCAGGGCGTTTCAGAAGGTGCCAGGCTGGTTGTCGGCGGCCCGGACGCTCCGGCACTCGACGGTAAGTTGGAGGGCGGCTACTTCGTCCAGCCCACCATCTTCTCCGACGTGAAGCCCGACATGACGATCGCCAAGGAAGAAATCTTCGGCCCGGTCCTGGTGCTGCAGCCCTACGAATCGGTGGAGGAGGCTGTTTTTCTGGCCAACAACACCGACTACGGCCTGCACGCCTCCGTCTGGGCCAAGGACGACGCCGAAGCCATTGACATGGCCAACCGAATCGATGCGGGCATGGTCACCATCAACAACGGGGCCTTCAACCCTGTCGCCCCCTTTGGCGGCTACAAGCACTCCGGTCTTGGCCGCGAATTCGGCAACTTCGGCTTCGAGGAATTCCTGGAAGTCAAGACCATGCAAACCAGCAAGAAGCTCTAACACGGATGCTGCCCGGCCCTGAATTGATCGATCGGGATCAGCCCGGGCCGGGCATCGTCTTCCCGGGTGGTCCCGACTGACCGGCGCAACTGTGCTGGTGGGTGTCCAGGGCTTCTGAAATCCGTTCTGGCCACCGGGTGGGGCCCTGTCTAGGCTTTTACCATGGGCTTCAACGACGTTTCCGCCGAGGCATACGACAGGTTCATGGGCAGGTACTCAACCCTGCTCTCACCCCTGTTCGCCGACTTCGCGGGCCTGGGCGCATCACGAACCCCCGGCAGCGGCGTCCAGGTCCTTGACGTTGGCTGCGGGACGGGCGCACTCATTGCCGAACTCGCGTCGCGGCTCGGCCCGGAAGCCATCACCGCCGTCGACCCGGCTGCCCGGTTCGTCCAGGCCGTGCGCGAACGCCATCCCCGCGTCGATGTCCACGAAGCCAGCGCAGGGAACCTTCCCTTTCCCGACAGTTGCTTCGATGCGGCGCCGGCCCAACTGGTCCTGCACTTCCTGCCCGACCCGGTCGCCGGCCTCACCGAGATGCAGCGTGTGACCCGCACCGGCGGCGCGGTCATGGCCAGCGTGTGGGATTTCGCCGGTGCCCGGTCGCCCGTGAGCATTTTCTGGGGCGCCGCCTGCGAACTCGACCCGGGCGTGCGCGATGAATCCCTCCTGCCCGGGGCGCGGCAGGGACACCTGCGGGATCTCTTCACCGCGGCGGGCCTGCAGGAAATCCTCGAGGTGCCCCTGGAAATAGCGAAGCGCCACGACAGCTTTGACGAGTGGTGGACCCCGTACACCCGCGGGGTCGGTCCCGCCGGTGCCTACTATGCGGGCCTCGATCCGGACCACCAGCTCGACTTGAGGGAACGCTGCCGGGCCAAACTTCCGCACGGCCCCTTCGAGATCACCTCCCGCGCCTGGGCAGCCCGCGGCGTTGTGGGAGCCCCCTGAGGCGGTTCTGCCAAGGCGCAACAGGTGGCACATGCGGCATCGCTCATTTCGAAGTTAAGGGCCGGGCCGCACAATGATCCGGTGCTACACGTACGCGATTGCAGCGTCAGCGAAACTGATGGCTCCGACCAGGCTCCGCGCAGGCAGCCAGGCCCGGCTCGTCATCCCCCTCAACGCCGCCGACCCATCCACAGCCCATGCAGCAGCGGAACCACTGAGGCGATCATCAGCACGTTGCCGAGCACTGCATCGTCCGCCCGGACCACGGCACCTGCAATGAGCAGGGCACCGAAGATCAACGCCGATGCCAATCGCTGCGCCGTGCGGGCAAGCCGTGCCACCTGCCGTTCGAGGCGCGGGTTGGACACCGGCAGCGAGCCGTCCTCGATGCGGGTGAGAAGCCCATCGAGGCGCTTGGGCAGACGCAGGGCAACCCCCGCGACGTCGAGCGCCTGCTGTGCCACATCCTGGACAAGGTTGCCACGTTCGTCGCGCAGCAGCTGCGCCGCGTACGGTTCAACCGAGTCCCACAGGTTGAAGCGGGCGTCCAGCGAGCTGCACACGCCCGAGGTCAGGGACATCGCGCGGATGATGAGCAGGAAGTTTTCCGGCAGCTGGAACGGCAACGAGCGGACCACGTCGCCGAACTCCACCGCAAAATCACGGAACTCCCGCGGGTCAACCTCGCGAAGCTCGGCGAAGCCCATCCCGCCAAACCGGGCGAAAAGCTGCGTCATGGCCCGCTCAAGTTCGGCAGTGTCGGCCGAGGGCACCAGGACACCGACGTCGCTGATCGCAGCTACCAGCCCCTTGCCGTCGCGCGAGGCGGCCGCGATCAGCAGCTTCCGCAGGCCGCTGCGCGTCTTGGGCGGGACCTGACCCATCATGCCGAAGTCGATGAACGTCAGCTTCCAGGGACACCCCGCCGATGGGCCCTTCGTCGGGGTGATGAAGATATTGCCGGGGTGCGGATCTGCATGGAAAAAGCCGTTCGTGAACAACTGGTCGAACATGACCGATGCGAAAACCGGGGCGACCTGCGCCGGATCGATGCCCGCGGCACGTAGCGCCTCCGCGTCCGTGACCTTGATCGCCGTGACATCTTCAAGGGTGAGCACCCGCCGCGTGGTCCGCTCCCAGACGATGCCAGGAACGCTCACCCGCTCGTCATCGGCGAAGTCAGCGGCAAAGCGTTCGGCGTTCGCCGCCTCATTGAGGTAGTCGATTTCTTCCAGGCTGGTCTGCGCAAACTCCTCGACCAGTGCGGGCATGTCGGCGCGATTCGACACGATGCGGACGTGGCTGAGCCAGCCGCCCACTTTGCGCAGCGCGGCCAGATCGACGTCGACAATGGCGTCGATGCCCGGCCGCTGCACCTTCACCACCACGCCATCGAGCCCGGTGTCGGCGGCATCGCCGGGAAGAAGCCGTGCCCGATGCGCCTGCCCGAGGGACGCAGCGGCGATGGGGGTCTCCTCGACCGAGACGAACACCGCATCCAGCGGCGCACCCAGCTCCGCCTCAGCCAGGGCACGGATCGCCGGGAACGGGACGGGAGGCACCTCGTCCTGCAGCCCCTCCAGTTCAGCGGTGATCTCCGGCGGGAGCACGTCGAGCCTGGATGACATGAACTGGCCCACCTTGATCATCAGACCGCCAAGCTCCACCGCGAGCACATGGAAGCGCTGCGCGAAGCGCCGCATCCGCCTGGTCCGGGTGCGTTCGGCAACCCTGCCCAGCCCGACGCGCGGGAGCAACAGTTCAAACCACCAGGTCACCGCCAGGTACCACGCGGCGAAGCGCAGGATGCGCCGGTAGCGGGCACGGGTGTCCCCGGCGCCGGGCACCGGATCTGCCCGGTCGCGTCGAACCGACGTCACCCGTGTCAGTCCTGGGCGAGGATTGCGTACAACCGACGGCGTGCCTCGTTAAGTACCGTCACGGCTTCCTGCACCTGCTTCGACGTGCCAGTACGGCCCACCTGGGCTGCCGCTTGGGCCAACTCGATGCCGGCCTTGGGCAGCGCCGCGAACCCACCGCCCGACGTCGGTCCGGTGGACTCCCACGGTGCCGACGCGTCGCCGGCCGCTGCCTCCTCCCGGCCCGCCTCGGTCAGTGAGTAGATCTTGCGGCCGTTGGATTCCTCGGCACTGATGAGACCCTCGTCGGCCAGCAGCTGCAGTGTCGGGTAAACGGAGCCGGCACTGGGCTTCCAGCTGCCGCCGCTGCGCTCCTCAATTTCGTGGATGATCTGGTAACCGTGCATCGGCTGCTCCGCGAGCAGGGCCAGCACCGCCGACCGCACTTCACCGCGCCCCGCCCGCGTGCCGGAGCGCTTCTCAAACCTGGATCGCAGGTCCTCAACTGCCTGCCACATGCCGTCCATGCCGTTGGCGCCAAATCCGGCTGCCGGGAATGAATTATGCATCATGTTCTCCTCTGTCCATCATGAACGATATAAAACGATAAGATCAACGATACATCCCGATACATGCAAAAATCCATAGCGTCGAAGGCCCGGTTTGTTTGCCATGGGCATGCCTTGTGGCCGGAATTTCTGACCATCCCCGCGGCTGCAAGCACCACGTCGAGACCCTTTTGCGATACTGAGCGATATAGCAGCCGCACTTGGGAAGGAATCCCTGATCGGGCCCTGACCCCCGCGGGGAACGAAGAACAGACCGGGAATGGCACCGCTGCCAGTCCCAACGGGTCGTTCCGGACGGTGCCGCGCCGGTCGAGGCAAGGTGCGCAGGGGGACTGCTTCGCGGCAATGCCCCGCCCAGGGGCCCTGGACCGTTTGGTCAAGCGTTCCCCGGCAGCGAATCTCGCGGATCTTTCGCTGGATAGCAGCCCAGTCGCCTCTCGAGCATGGGAAGGACCTTCATGAGCCCCACCTTCATGCCGGCGCACAGCTCCGCGGTTACAATTGCGTGATCAACGAAGCAGCACGATCAAGAGCACCCGGAACCAGGGAGTAGTACGCCCAGATGCCACGCTTCTCCCGCGCCAACAGTCCAGCGTCAACCAGGATTTTTAGGTGGTGGGAGACGGTGGGTTGGCCCAAGTCCAACGGCTCGGTGAGGTCGCACACGCACGCCTCGCCGCCATCACCGGCCTTGACGATGGAGAGCAGTCGCAGCCTGTTCGGATCCGCGAGTGCCTTGAGAATCCGGGCAGATTCCTGCGCATCCGCGGCGTTGAGCGCGGGAAGTCCACTGGGTTCGCAGCAGAGTTGATCGGCGCTTGCCTCGACCTTTGGTGCAGCGTTCATGAAACCATTATGCCCACAGATTGACAACTGTCGATATGTAGACAAATACTTCTTGTATCGACAATCGTCAATCCCATGCTTAATCGGCCAGGAGCCTTGTGAGTACCAAAACGACCACCTCTTCCGCACCCGGGGAAGCTGCCGTCATCGGCAGACTCTCGACCCTGGACCGGTTCCTGCCAGTATGGATCATCGCCGCCATGGTCGTTGGTCTCTTGCTGGGCAAATTCGTTCCGGGGCTGAACACCGCCTTGGATGCGATGAAGATCGGCTCCGTTTCCCTGCCGATCGCCATGGGCCTGCTGGTCATGATGTATCCGGTGCTGGCGAAGGTGCGCTACCACGAGACAGGGCGGGTGCTGGCTGACCGCAGGCTGCTCATCACCTCCCTGACGATGAATTGGATCCTCGCTCCGGCCTTCATGTTTGCCCTGGCATGGATCTTCGTTTCCGACCTGCCCGAATACCGGACCGGGCTGATCATTGTGGGCCTGGCCCGCTGCATTGCCATGGTCATGATTTGGAACGACCTGGCCTGTGGTGACCGTGAAGCCGCCGCCGTGCTGGTCTTCATCAACTCCGCGTTTCAGGTCATCGCCTTTGGCGCCTTGGGTTGGTTTTACCTCCAAATACTCCCGGGATGGCTGGGGCTGCCCGTCACCAGCGCGGACTTCTCATTCTGGTCCATTACCGCCTCGGTGCTGATATTCCTGGGGATCCCGCTGCTGGCGGGATTCCTCACCCGGACGATTGGTGAAAAGGCCCGGGGCCGCGACTGGTACGAGGGGAAGTTCCTGCCCAGGCTGGGCCCATGGGCTCTCTACGGCTTACTCTTCACCATCACCTTGTTGTTCGCCCTCCAAGGGGAGACGATCACGTCCAAGCCGCTGGACGTGGTCCGGATCGCACTACCCCTGTTCGTGTACTTCATCGTCGTCTTCACTGCCGGCATGGTGATTGGACGTACCCTGAAACTCGGCTATGCCAAGACCACCACCTTGGCGTTTACGGCATCGGGGAACAACTTTGAACTGGCCATCGCCGTCGCGATTGGCACCTTTGGCGTCACCTCAGGTCAGGCACTGGCCGGCGTCGTCGGCCCCCTGATTGAGGTGCCCGTCCTGGTCGCCCTGGTCTATGCGGCCCTGTGGGCGCGCAAACGCTTCTTCATCCACTAACCACGGGTCAACTTCCACCGACAACGCACGTTCATCCTTGAGGAGCATGAATTCATGAGCACCACCGAAGCAGCCAAAAAGCCTTCCGTTCTGTTCGTCTGCGTGCACAACGCTGGACGGTCCCAGATGGCCGCCGCCTATCTCACCATCCTCTCAAAGGGGGCGATCGAGGTCCGCTCCGCCGGCTCCGCACCGGCCGCATCCGTCAACCCGGCCGCTGTGGCCGCCATGGCGGAGGAGGGCATCGACATGTCCACCGAGATCCCCAAGGTCCTCACGGCTGATGCGGTCAGGGAGTCCGACGTCGTGATCACCATGGGCTGCGGGGACACCTGTCCGATCTTTCCCGGCAAGCGCTACGAGGATTGGGAACTTGAAGACCCTGCCGGTCACGGCGTGGACGCTGTTCGTCCGATCCGGAACGAGATCAAGTCCCGGATCCAGGCACTCATCGAAGGGCTCCTCCCCACCGGCTAGGAAAAGCGCTGGTCGTCAGAGCCTCGAAAGTGTGCCCGGCTGCCACCGGAAAATAATGGCTGGTCACCTCCATACTTCCGGCCAACGGCATCCTTCCGCCTGTCTGCCCGCCGCTGCGACGTCATCCCTGCGACCCACGGTTGGGACCCCCGGCCCCAACCGTGGGCAGGGCACCGGGCGGATCCCGAAACCGTCAAACGCCGCGGCGTTGGTTGGCCAGGCCCTTATCCATGGCTGCCCGGGCAGCCATGACTTCGGGACGGTCACTTGTGGTGGGAACCCCCACCTCCCAGAAGGCACCACCGAGCGTCCAGTCGCCGGCCCTGACCTTGGTGACAATCACCGTTGTGCGATCGGCCGCACGGGCCGCCGTGAGGGCTTCACGAAACTCTCCCATGTCCCCGGCGGTGAACGTGAGGGCTCCCAGGGCCTGGGCGTGGGCGTGGAAGTCCACCCGGGCGGTGGAACCCGGGCCGCGGGCATCGCTGAGCATGTTGTTGTACGACGCGCCGCCCTGCCCCAACTGCAGGCGTTCGATCACGGCGTAGCCTTCGTTGTCGCAAACCACCAGCACGAATTTCTTGCCCGAAAGCACGGAGGAGTAAATATCAGAGTTCAGCATCAGGAACGAGCCGTCGCCGACCATCGCATAAACCTGCCCCGAGGTCCGGGCGAACGCCGCACCCCAGGCGCCTGCGATTTCGTATCCCATGCAGGAGAATCCGTATTCCGTGTCGACCGTGGCGATGCCCTTGCTCGCCCAGTTGACGTTCACTTCGCCGGGCAGGCCCCCTGCGGCCGTGAGGACATAGTCCTCGGCCGTGGCGCTTTTGTGGACTTCTGCGATCAACTGGGCGTAGCTCGGCGGCCAGTGGCCGTCAGGCGCGGCGCGGCCGGCAACAAACGCCTCGAGTCCGGCACGTGCCTGGGCAGCCCTTGCGGTCCAGCCCGGCGTCGCCGTCCATCCACCCAGGGCTTTCTGGAGGCCCAACAACGATTCACGCGCGTCACCGATGACCGGCAACGCTCGATGTTTCAACGCATCGAACCTCGCGGCGTTGAGCGCGACGATCGTGGCGTCCGGGGCGAACGCGGTCCAGGATCCGGTGGTGAAGTCTTCGAGCCTTGTGCCCACCGCGATGATGAGATCCGCGTCCCCGACCAGGTTGTTGGTGGCTTCGGCGCCTGCCACCCCCACCGGACCGGCGTAGCAGCGATGGTCCGGCAGCAGCGCCGATTTCCCGGCCACAGTCTCGACAACCGGAACGCCCAAGACGCCGGCAAGTTCTGCCAGCTCGGGTTCCGCGAGGGAGTAGTGGACTCCCCCACCGGAAATGATCACCGGCCGTTCAGCGTTGCGGATGGCCTCGGCGGCCTCTTCGAGCTGGCCGGAATCTGGCCGGGGGCGGGCAATCCTGTGCACATGGGTGGTGAAGAATTCGACAGGGTAATCGAAGGATTCAGCCGCGACGTCTTGGGGCAGGCCAAGGAAGGCCGGGCCGCAGTCACCCGGGTCCAGGAGCGTTCCCACCATTTGCGGCAGGGAGGAGAGCAGCTGCGCCGGATGGGTGATCCGGTCCCAGTAGCGAACCACCGGACGGAACCCGTCGTTGACCGTGGTCGACGGCGCCCCGAAGTGCTCCACCTGCTGAATGACCGGGTCCTGAAGCCGGGAGTGGAATGTATCCCCGGAGATGAAGAGCACGGGCAGCCGGTTGGCCATGGCGACCCCGGCGGCGGTGATGAAGTTGGTGGCGCCCGGTCCGATCGACGAGGAACACACCATGACCTGCCGGCGGCGCATGGCCTTCGCGAAACCCGCCGCAGCCAGACCCATGCCCTGTTCGTTTTGGCCGCGCCACACCGGGATCTCGTCGCGATGGCCTTCCAGGGCCTGCCCGAGACTGGTGACGTTGCCATGACCGAAGATCGCCAGCACGCCTGGGAACAGCGGAACTTCCTGCCCATCTACGACGGTCCGCTGCGCGATCAGGTACTTTACGATCGCCTCAGACGTTGTGATGCGAACTGTTGCCCCGCCCATCAGGATGCCCCTTCGCTCTCGGCCAGGTCCATGACCGTCTGCCACGAACGCGATTTCCACGAATCGATGAGTGCCTGCTGGACGCTGACGACCTCGACCGCCTCCCGGAAGCCCGGCGAGAAGGGTTCCCCTGTTGCCAGGCTCTCCAGGAAGTTGTAGTCCTCGATCGCCACAAGGTCTTCGAAGCCGATCGAGTTGGCCTGGCCCGGGACGAACGCGCCGTGGAACGGGAACCGGTCCCCGCCGCGCACGGTGGTGTAACCGGTGTCATCGCCGGTCCCCAACCGGTAGAGTTCCAGCTCATTGATGCGCTCGTGGTTCCACTTCAGGGAACCCTTCGTCCCGTACACCTCAAAGGCGTTCTCGGACTCCGGACCCACTATTGTCCGGCTGCTCTCAAAGGTGCCCGTGGCCCCGCCGGAGAACCGGCACAGCATCGAGGCGAAGTCCTCGTTTTCAACTTCGCCCGTGGGGTCATCGGCAGAACCGCGCCCGTAGTGGCTTGCAGTTCCGGTCGGCAGCGGGCGCCGGGTGATGGTGGTGTTCTGCATCCCCACCACCTCCTCGATACCACCGACCAGGAATTGCGCCATGGACACCGAATGGCTGAGGATGTCGCTGGTGACGCCGTACCCGGCCTGATCAAGTTTGAACCGCCAGGTCAGCAGTCCCAGTTCGTCGCTGCCGTACATTGTCAGGAACCGGACACGATCAAGTCGCGGGCATGGAGCACCAAGGGACTCCACAGATAGTTGTACCCGACACCGGTCCGCACTCCGGCGGCCTCAGCGAAGCGGAAGGCCTGCACGGCCTGCTCGGGCTTGCCGCCGATCGGCTTTTCGCTGAAGACGGCCTTTCCTGCGGCGCAGGCGGCTTCGATCATCGGCAGGTGCAACATATTGGGCGCTGTCACCCAGACGGCGTCGACCTCCGGGTCAGCGATGGCTTCGCGCCAGTCTTCCACGGCCCGCGCGAACCCAAAGTCGTTGACCGCCCGCTCCCGCAGCGCCGGCGCCGTGTCGGCGCAGACGACAAGCCGCGGCTCAAATGAGCGGTTGGGGAACAGCGAAGGAATCCTCAACGCGGAGCGGCTGTGGGCCTGCCCCATCCATCCCAGCCCCAATACCGCAATTCCAATGCTTACTCGTGTAGTCATGCGTTGATTACCCTTCCCTTAGCTGAGGTCAGGGGGAGGCGGGGGTCCGGGTCCTGCCCGTCCCACGCCTCGCGGATCCAATGGTGTGTGGCGTCATCGCAAAATGACATGGTGCGGCCCTCGTTCGGGCCGGCGAGGACGTTCAGAAAGTACATCGGGTACTCAGGCGGTGCGACCGACGGTCCGTGATAGCCGTGCGGGACAAGGTAGACGTCCCCGTCGTGGAGTGTCACGGTCTCATCGACAGAGCCGTCAACCGAATACACGTGGAACAGTCCCTGACCCTCCGGTTCGCCGTGGGCGGAGTCGCCGCGGCCGATCCGAAAGTAGTAGATCTCCTCGTTGTTGACCGTGCATCCGTCGAGGCCGTCATGGCGGTGCGGCGGCCACGAGGACCAGTTGCCGCCTGGCGTAATCACCTCGCAGACGTTGATGCGGTGTGCGCCCGAGAATGATTCCGGGGTCGCGATGTTGGCGATTTGGCGGGTTGCCCGGCCGGCGCCCCGGACTTCCACGGGGACGTCCTCGGCGCGGACATGGGCCACCGGGAAGTGCGCGGATGCGCGCGCGGTGCAGACGGCAACTTCTCCCGACTGCGCGCTCATCGAAAGTTTCGAACCGACCGGTGCATACAGCCAGTCGGAGACCGCGGCGAACACTCCGTCACGTCCGGCCAGCCGGTACGTTTCACCGTCAACGGTGACGTCGACGTTGCGCGCCGACAAGGGTACGATCACCGCCTCGTCCTGCGGCAACTCGATCTCCACCCTCATGCCAGGCTGAAGCGTGCGGACGTCCAGGCCGCTATATGCCCAGCCGGCTTCTTCCGGGGTCACCGACGCGTCGCTGCCGGCGGCGGCGGGCCTGTGCCAGCTCATCGTCTCACCCCGTGGACCAGAATGGCTGCCTGTCGGACCGCTTCCTCGGCGGAACCCGCGTGCGGATACAACAGCGGCCTTCCGGCCACCAGTCCCCTGACGTTTGGTTCTTTCATGGCTTTCTCCCATCGTGCGAATGTTTGTGCAGTGTCCTTGCCGGGATCCCCGCCGAGCATCAGAACAGGCATCGACGTTGCGCCCGCAACTTCCGCCATCCGGTCCGTCGTCGGGATTTTCAGCCAGGTGTGGGCCGAGGAGGACCCGAGCCCGGAGGCAATGGCGACGACCTTGATGAGCCGTTCGTCCGACGCGTCGAGGACGGCGAGGCCGGCGCTGGTGCGGAGGTAGGGCAGCGGCTCGAGCAGGCTCATGATGCCGCGATCGGACAACTTTGTGACCGCTGCGGCGACGGACTCGATGGTGCGTGCGACCCCGGGATCGGTGTCTTCGATGCGCAGCAGCATTTTCCCGCCGTCAAGGCCGTAGTTGGCCACGTGGTCGGCGTCGTAGGCGCTCATGCGGTCATCGAGTTCCCACTGTGCGCCAATGACTCCGCCGCGGTTCATGGTCCCGATGGCCAGGCGGCCTTCGAGTACCCCGAGCCAGGCCAGTTCCTCAAGGATGTCCGCGCTGGCGAGCACGCCGTCGACGTCGGGATTGGCAAGGGCCCGCACGATGCGGTCCAGCATCGTGTAGCGGTCGGCGATGGCGAGCGGATCACCACCGGCCGAGAGCTTTCCGCGTGCAGTGTGGTCCGCGGCCAGGATCAGGAGCCGGCCGTCCTTCCCGGCGAGGCTGCGCCGGGAACGGTTCACCAGTGCCGCTTGCAACGACTTTGGTTCAAAGATGCGGGCGTCGATGAGGGCCCTGTAGCTAGTTTCGTCGAGGTGGGTCAGCACGATTCCTTCTCCTTGGTCATGGACATTGATTCAAGCTCGTCGACTGTCGGCATGGCTTCGGCGCAGGCCAGACGGCTTGCGACGAAGGCGCCGGCGGCGTTGGCGAAATGACCGATGGCCTCCGGGGCCCATCCACTGAGCAGCCCGTGGGACAGGGCACCGCCGAAGGCATCGCCGGCACCGAGACCGGACACCACTTCAACCGGGATCGGGGCAATGTTCCACCGCTCCCCTGGCACGGCGAGGTAGACGCCGTCGCCGCCGAGCTTGATTACCGCCAGTTCGACGCCGGCACTCAGGAGAGCGGTGGCCGCCGCCTCAGGATCCCGGGTGCCCAGGGCCATCTCGCACTCGTCCAGGTTGCCGATGACCACGGTGGAGAGTCCGATGGCCTTCCGGCTCATCCGCCGGGAGGTCTCCAGGTCAGGCCAGAGAGCGGGCCTGTAGTCCAGGTCAAGAATGGTGTGCCCGGCCCGGCCGCGCTGTTCCAGCCAGTCCATGGCGGCCGACGCCGTTGTCCCCTGGGCCAGTGCGCCGTGGCTGATCCAGAGAACTCCGCACTTCCGCACGGTCTCCGGCGCCAAGTCTGCTGCAAGCAAGGTGGTGTCCGGCGCCGGGTCGCCGCGGTAGAAAGTCACCTGCGGCGACTCGGCGGGCTCCAGGGCCGTCAGGGCCAGGGGCGTCTGACCCTTCGGGTCGATTCCCACGTGGTCGATGCTGACACCCCAGTCCAGCAGCCGATTCCGCACAAACCTGCCAAATCCGTCGCCGCCGACTTTGGTGACGATGGCTGCCCGCCGCCCCAGCCGGGCAGCGGCGACGGCCACGTTGGTGGGGCTCCCTCCCACGGACTTCGTGAACGTCTGTGGCCCGTCGAAGCCCACGTCCTTTTCCACCGCATACAAATCCACGCTGATGCGACCTACGCAGATAACCTCCGGAACGCTCATGCGATCACCCGGTGCGCGAGAGTGGGAGCCACGACGTCCTGGATGTACCGCAGCGATGCCTGTACCTCCTGGCCAGGTCCCTCCCCGTCGGCCGGTATGGCCCCGGCGATCGCGGTGTCCTGCTCAATGACATAGGATCCGCCGTAACCGGCTGCTTCCAGCGCCTGGATGACGCCGAGGATATCGACATCGCCCCGGCCCAATTGCGTAAACAATCCTGCCTGTGTCGCTGCCATCAATGACACTTCGCGGTTCAGCACGGCAGGGACCATGTCCAGCCGGACATCCTTGAGGTGGACATGTCCGACACGTTCGACGGCGTCCTTGGCGAACTGGACCGGGTCAATGCCGCCGATGGCCAGATGTCCCGTGTCCAGGCACCAATTGACGTCGCAGGTATCAAGAATCCGGTTCACGTCGTCGGCAGTTTCAACAAGCGTCTGCACATGCGGGTGCAGGACCTGCAACAGACCGTGTTCGGTGCAGATTTCGTCCACCAGCGCAAGCGTCTGGACCATGTACCGGCGCTCTGTAATGGTCAGCGTCCGCGGGATGGACCAGTCGGCGTCCATGATCGCCGCCGAAATGAACAGTTTGGCGCCCGAGGCCGCAAGCAGCCGCGCTGCGGCGCGGGCGTGCGCCAGTGTGGCATCGCGCTTGGACGCCTCGTGTGGTTCAATCGGCGTGAATCCGCCGGACAACGTCATGCCGAATTCGGAGAGCAGGGCCTTCAAAGGGCCCGGTTCCTGCGGAAGAAAGCCTGGCGCGCCAAGCTCCGTGGAAGTGAACCCGAGGTCCGACATCTCCTGCAGAACACGGCGGGTGGGCAGCATGGCCCCCCACCCCGGAACCTCGCAGATTCCCCAGGAAATGGGCGCCGATGCGACGCGTGCGAGAAAATCACTCAATTTTTGCCACCTCATTGTGTATTTGGAGCGTTCCAACTGTTTTGACAACGATGACACACGGATCCTCGGGACGCAAGCATTTCGCGGCAAGGCGGGATTCCGGCGGCGCACGGCCGATCGGGCGCGGGGACCCGCCCAGGGACGGCGCCCCCCACGCTAGTGTGCGGGCGCGCCTGCCGGGCCGGGGCCCTCCGGTGCCGCGCTACTTCGTCGAACCACCAGTTCCGGGGCCAACAACGTCACGGCGCCTGGCGTTTCCGGGGCGGCGATGCGACGGACCAGCGCCCGGGCGGCCGCCATTCCCGTGCCATAACCGGCAGCGTCCACGGACGTCAGCCCAATGTATCCGATGCCGGCCAGGTAACTGTTGTCATAGCCAACGATGGACAACTGCCGGGGAACCGAAATGCCCAAATCAAACGCGGCGTCCAGGATGCCCACGGCCGAGAGGTCATTGACGGCGAAGACCGCTGTGGGCCGGTCCGTCTGCCGCAGGATCTGCAGTCCTGCGGCATAACCCTGTTCTTCCGTATTGCCGCTACGCTTCACCACTGAACGGAGGCCGTGGGCGCGCATGCTGGACCTGTACCCCTCTTCCCTGAGCCTGGCCACGCGACCACTGTCGCCTGCCACGTGGGCAATCCTGCGGTGGCCAAGGGAAATGAGATGCTCGACGGCCATCTGCGCGCCAGCTGCATCGTCATTGGCAACGACGTCGACTGCCACGCCCGGCAGCGAGAAGTTCCTGCTGCTAAGGACAACAGTGGGCGCCTTCATGGCGGCATCTTCCAAATCGGCGGTCTGGGGCATGGTGCCGGCGAGGATCAGCCCGTCTACGTTCCGGTCTAGAAACATGCTGACAATCGACTGCCCGCCGGCGCTTCCCAGGCGCTGTTCGCCCAACAGCATGTGCAGACCATTTTCGGCCAGTGCGTCGTTGATGCCACGCAGCGATTCAAGGAACCACGGGTTCCGGAGGTCATTGAGAATGACGCCGACAGCACGCGTGCGGACCTGGACCAATGCCCGCGCTGCCGTGTTGGGCCGATAGTCGAGGGCCTCAATGGCCGCCAAAACGGCTTCGCGCTTGTCGGGCCGGACCAGGGGGGAGTCATTGAGAACCAAGGAAACCAACGATTTGGAGACGCCTGCCCGCAGCGCCACATCCACGATTGTGACCCGCCCCGACCGTTTAACCGCCATCAACTACCCCTTCAGGTGTTGCTCGTCAACCCTTGACCCTGCAATGTAACCAATGTACGCTCAAATCGATTTGGAGCGGTACAAATGATGCGGGACCAGTTTCTCCGACACGGATGTTTTGCCTCTCCGGTCCCGCCCTTCGACGGGAGTTCAGGGCTGGGGACCGTGGACATCCCCTATGAAGACGCACTGTCACTTACCCCCGAAATACTGGCTGCCGAGTCACGGGCCCGGTCCAGTTCCATCCCCATTATTCAAGGAGAAATTTACAATGACGAAAATTTCATGGCGGAAGGCCGCACTGGTTGCTGCTGTTGTGCCGATGTTGGCGTTGAGTGCTTGTTCGAGTGGTGGTCGTGCGGCTGATGCGGGTGGGGGTGGTGG
>CAJDTM010000019.1_pt1 | contig 32383 bp, 27 predicted proteins | sample 7389831 | NCBI WGS metagenome assembly CAJDTM01 (sample SAMEA7055656, study PRJEB34461) | soil metagenome | biome: terrestrial ecosystem; feature: Peninsula; material: soil | place: Antarctica | collected 2016
CGAAGTGGATCTGGACCGCGAGCGTGTTTCGCTTTCGCTCAAGGCCACGCAGGAAGACCCGTGGCAGACCTTCGCCCGCACGCACGCCCTCGGGCAGGTCGTACCGGGTAAGGTCACCAAGCTCGTTCCGTTCGGCGCGTTTGTTCGCGTTGAAGACGGCATCGAAGGCCTGGTCCACATCTCCGAGTTGGCAGTGCGCCACGTGGAGCTGGCCGAGCAGGTCGTCTCCGTGGGCGACGAACTGTTCGTCAAGGTCATCGACATCGACCTGGAACGCCGCCGCATCTCGCTGTCCCTCAAGCAGGCCGACGAGGGTGTCGACATCGACTCCACCGAGTTCGATCCCGCCCTGTACGGCATGGTTGCCGAGTACGACGAAGAGGGCAACTACAAGTACCCGGAGGGCTTTGACTCCGAGTCCAACGAATGGCTCGAGGGCTACGAGTCCCAGCGTGCCGTGTGGGAGCAGCAGTACGCTGACGCCCAGGCCCGCTGGGAGTCCCACAAGAAGCAGGTTGCCCAGCACGCCGCTGAGGACGCTGCAGCCGACGGCGCAACCGAGGGTGGCGAGTCCGCAGGGACCTCCTACTCCTCAGAGCCCGCCGCAACGGACACCGGCGCCGGCACGCTGGCCTCCGACGAGGCGCTTGCCGCACTGCGCGAGAAGCTCACCGGAAACTAATTTCGGAGAACGCCTGAACGAAGCGGGTCCCTGCCTCACGGCGGGGGCCCGCTTTTTTGAAGTGACGGCTGCCCCGTGCCGTCACCGGGAGTCCACCCACCGCGTTCCGGCGTCCTCCAGCACCCCTGAACCCGCAGTGAGGGAAGCCAGCCTGTCCCGGACCGCGGCGATGGCGGCTGCGGCGTCCGCAGTGGCGAGCCCGACGAGGGTCCGGGTCGCGTCGTAACTGTTGCCGGTCATGATGCAGCCCGCCGTGCGGAGCTCATTCTCCAAGCGTCCGGCGATGGCGTGCGGCACCGCGACGGTAAAGCAACGCAGCCGGTCCCTCCGCACCAGCGGCGCCCGCGCCAGCGCCCCGCTGACCGACTCCGAGTAGGCCCGCACCAGCCCGCCGGCACCGAGCAGGATCCCGCCGAAATACCTGACGACGACGGCGCACACGTCGCTGAGGTCGGCCGCCTGCGCGTCCCCGGCCTGCGTTTCACGCCTCAGGAGTGCCTCGAGCATGGGTGCGCCGGCCGTGCCCGAAGGCTCCCCGTCGTCATTGGAGCGCTGCACCGAACGGTCGGCGCCCAGAACGAACGCCGAACAGTGGTGGCGCGCGTCGTAAAACTCGCGGCGCAATTCGGTGACCAGCGCACGCGCTGCAGGTTCGTCGTCGACCCTGCGCAGCACGGTGATGAACCGTGAACGCTTGATGGTCAGCTCATGGCGGAAATCAGCCCCGGCTGCCAGGGTGGCGTAGCTGCCTGGTCCGGGCGCGGTGGGGGAGGAGGGACTCTGGTTCACGGAACCAGTCTAGGGTGGAGTCATGCTTTCGATTGGCCTCACGGGCGGCATCGCCGCCGGCAAGTCCCTCCTGTCCGCGCGGTTCCGGGAGCTGGGTGCGGTGGTGATCGACGCCGACCGGCTGGCCCGGGATGCGGTGGCGCCCGGCACGCTCGGGCTGGCGGCCGTGGCGGCAGAGTTCGGCACGGACGTGCTGCGCCCTGACGGGTCATTGGACCGCCCCGCGCTGGGCGCCGCCGTCTTTGCAGACATGTCCCGCCTGGCAGCCCTGAACGCCATCGTCCATCCCCTCGTCCGGGCCGCCTCCGCCAAACTGCAGGACGGCGCCGGCCCGGACGCCATTGTGGTCCAGGACATTCCGCTGCTCGTCGAGACGGGGCAGGGAGCCGGCTTCCACCTGGTCGTCGTGGTCGACGCCCCTGCGGACCGGCGCCTGAAACGCATGCTGGCCAACCGCGGCATGACGGAGGAAAACGCGCGCGCCCGGATGGCTGCGCAGGCCGGCGACGCGCAGCGGCGGGCCGCCGCCGACATCGTCATTGACAATTCGGGGAAGCCCGGGGACGCCGTGGCGGCCCTGGACGCGCTGTGGGAGCGGCGGCTGCTGCCGTTCGCCCGCAACCTGGCCGCAGGGGTGCCGGCACCCCAGACCGGGCCGGCCTTGCTCACCGGGCCGGATCCATCGTGGCCGGCCCAGGCGGCGCGGCTGGCGGCCAGGATCGCTCTGGCGGCCGGCGGCGCCGCCGTGGCGGTGGACCACATCGGTTCAACGTCCGTGCCGGGACTGGCCGCCAAGGACGTCATTGACCTGCAGCTGCGTGTGCATTCCCTGGCCGAGGCCGACAAGGCGGCCGCGGCCCTGGCCGCCGCCGGATTCCCCCGCCGGGACGGGAACTGGTGGGACACGGGGCATGACATTGCCGGCGGGGCAACAGGTGAGCGCTGGCAAAAGCGCCTCCACAACGCCGCGGATCCGGGCCGGCCCGTGAACCTTCACGTCCGGGTCGACGGCTCGCCGGGGGCCGTGCTGGCCCTGGCCTTCAGGGACTGGCTGCGGGCTGACCACGATGCCAGGGACCGCTATGAAAGCTGCAAGCGGCAGCTGGTGGCGGGGCATGCCGGCGACGGCACCACGGCCGGCTATGCCACTGCCAAGGAACCGTGGTTCGCATCAACTGTTCCTGTGCTGGCCACCTGGCTGGCCGGCACCGGGTGGCGGGCGCCGGGCGAAGGCCGGTAAGGCCGGAGGGAAGCCGGCCCGCCTTTCGGTGCGGGCCGGCTTGTTCGGAAGGGGGACGGCTATTTGTTGACGGTGGCGCAGTCAATAATTTGGCCGTTGACCGTCACGGTCTGGGCTCCGTCAAGGCAGGCCTGAACTTGGTTCGCGACCTCCGCCACGTAGATGCCCACGAAAATCCCGGCGATGATGGTGCCGATGATGGCGACGATGCTGATAATGATGGCAACCAGTGCCAGGGTGTTCTTGAAGCCTGCCGTCCTGGACTTTGACTTTGCCACCAGGCCGAGGATCAGCCCTACCAGGCCAAAGCCGACGAACGGCAGTATGACGGCGATGATGGCCATCGTCTTGCCGGGATCGACGGCCGGCGCACCGGGGTAGCCCTGCTGGCTGTAGGGCGCGGGCGTGCCGTACGTTGCCGGCTGGCTGTAAGGTGCCTGCTGGACGGGCTTGCCGTACGGGTTCTCAGGTGAGTTGGACGTCATGGTTTCCTCTGTTGTGCGGTGATGTTGGACTGCGGTGATGTTGGACTGCGGTGATGAAGCTCCCCTATTTTTACATGCGATGGAGTAAACACCGTGGTCATTGCATGGGAAGTCCTGCCCATCCCGTTCTCGATCATGTGTTCCAATCCATGGCAACGGGGGTAGCGTTAAGCCCATGAGTCTTGCGCAGGAAATTAATCGTGTTGTTGCCCCGTTCGAAGTTATCAGCGAGTTCCAGCCGGCCGGCGACCAGCCTGCCGCCATCAAGGAACTCACCGAGCGCATCACCAACGGCGAAAAGGACATTGTGCTGCTGGGCGCCACCGGCACCGGAAAGTCGGCCACCACGGCGTGGCTGATCGAGCAGGTGCAGCGGCCCACCCTGGTGATGGTGCAAAACAAGACCCTGGCCGCGCAGCTGGCCAACGAGTTCCGGGAACTGCTGCCCAACAACGCCGTTGAGTACTTCGTCTCCTACTATGACTACTACCAGCCGGAAGCCTACGTTCCGCAGTCGGACACGTTCATTGAAAAAGATTCCTCGGTCAACGAGGAGGTCGAACGGCTGCGGCACTCGGCCACCAACGCGCTGCTGACCCGCCGAGATGTCGTGGTGGTGGCCACGGTGTCCTGCATCTACGGCCTGGGCACGCCGGAGGAGTATGTTGCCGGCATGGTCACGCTGACCAGGGGCGCCACCATGAACCGGGACGAGCTGCTGAGAAAGTTTGTCAGCATGCAGTACGCCCGCAACGACGTCGACTTCCACCGCGGCACCTTCCGCGTCCGCGGCGACACGGTGGAGATCATCCCCATGTACGAGGAACAGGCGCTGCGCATTGAATTCTTTGGCGACGAGATCGAGAACATCTACACGCTGCACCCGCTGACCGGACAGGTCATCCGCGAGGAGACGGAAATGTACGTTTTTCCCGCCTCGCATTACGTTGCCGGACCCGACCGCATGGCCCGTGCCGTGAAAGCGATCGAGGACGAACTTGCCGTGCGCACCAAGGAGCTGGAGGGCCAGAACAAACTCCTGGAAGCCCAGCGCCTGCGCATGCGCACCACGTACGACTTGGAAATGATGGAGCAGATGGGTTTCTGCAACGGCATTGAAAACTACTCGCGGCACATTGACGGCCGCGCCCAAGGCACCGCCCCGCACTGCCTGCTGGACTACTTCCCTGACGACTTCCTGCTGGTCATCGACGAGTCCCACGTGACGGTGCCCCAAATCGGCGCCATGTACGAGGGCGACATGTCACGCAAGCGGACCCTGGTGGACCACGGTTTCCGGCTGCCCTCGGCCATGGACAACCGGCCGCTGAAATGGGACGAGTTCCTGGACCGGGTGGGTCAGACCGTGTACCTCTCCGCCACCCCCGGCAAGTACGAGCTGGGCAAGTCGGACGGCTACGTCCAGCAAATCATCCGCCCCACCGGCCTGATCGACCCGGAAATCGTCGTCAAGCCGTCCAAGGACCAGATCAATGACCTGCTGGGCGAAATACGGGAACGGTCCGCCAAGAACGAACGCGTGCTGGTCACGACGCTGACCAAGCGCATGGCCGAGGACCTCACCGACTATCTTCTGGGCAACGGCATCAAGGTCCAATACCTGCATTCGGACGTGGACACGCTGCGACGGGTCGAGCTGCTGCGCGAACTGCGCATGGGAGTTTTTGACGTCCTGGTGGGCATCAACCTGCTCCGGGAGGGCCTGGACCTTCCGGAGGTGTCCTTGGTCAGCATCCTGGACGCGGACAAGGAAGGCTTCCTGCGCTCCGGAACGTCGCTGATTCAGACCATCGGGCGGGCCGCCCGCAATGTTTCCGGCCAGGTCCACATGTACGCGGACCGGATCACCGACTCCATGCAGTTCGCCATCGACGAGACCAACCGGCGCCGTGAAATCCAGGTCGCCTACAACACCGAACGGGGCATTGACCCGCAGCCGCTGCGCAAGAAGATAGCCGACATCACCGACCAGCTGGCCCGTGAGGACGCCGACACGGCAGCGCTGCTGCAGGAGGCCCGGACAAAGCGTGACACCGCCAAGTCCGCGGTGCGGCGCGACGGGCTGGCGGCCCGCCCGGCCGCTGAGCTGGTGGGGCTGATCGAGGAGCTGACGGCGCAGATGCACGGGGCCGCGGCGGAGCTGCACTTTGAACTCGCGGCCCGTCTGCGCGACGAAGTGGGGGACCTGAAGAAGGAGCTGCGGCAAATGCGTGAAGCCGGCCACGCTTAAAGGGCCGGCCGGCGGGCCGGCGGGCGGGCACCAGGGACCCGGCCCGCCGGGCCTACTCGGCCGGCTCCCGGACCATGGACAGGAGGCGGGCAAAAATGCCCTCGCCGTCGTCGGCGATCCCGTCGTGGTGGAAGTCCGCCGTCTCCCAGACGTGCAGGCCCCGCACGGCAGCAGCAGTGGCCATGGAGATGTCCCGGTCCACGTAGATGTCCTCCGAGTAGACGGCGGCAGCCGCGGGGACGGCATTGCGGCCCAGCTGGTCCGGATCATACAGCGGACCCCAGCCCTCGGTGCGTGCGGCCAGGAGCTGCGCCACGTCACCCAGCGGCACCAGGGCAGGGTCCTGCTCGAAGTACCACGGGTAGACCGCCTCGCCCGTAAGCAGCGGCTCCTGCGCATCCGGCAGGAACTCGGGGTGGTCGGACAGGACGCGCGCGGCCGCCCAATTGCTGGCCCTGCCCTGGACGTAGATGGATTCGTGCATGAGGGCATAGAGCGGATTCGCCGCCCGCGTGACCTGGGCCGAAACCTGGAGGAGGAAGGCGTCGGAGAGGCGGCCGCCGTCGGGCGTGGGGACAAAGGCGTCTTCCAGCAGGTAGTGGAGTGCGTCGATGCGGGTGTTCCCGCCAAGGTAATTGCCGAGCATTTGCACGCGTTCGGGGGTGAGGCGCTCACCCGTGGGCAGGTGCTCAGCAACCGAAGCAACGTGGCGCATAATCCGCGTGAAAACTTCCCGGTCCTGCGGGTAGCAGGCGAAATATTCAGCATTGCGGGCCGCCAGTCGGCGGAAAGTGGCCCGGTAAACCTGGTCGGCAGGGCCGGCGAGGGGGCCCAGTCCGCCCGTGATGAGGACCTCCTTCAGGCCTTGCGGGGCAAAGGAAAGGTAGCTCAAGGCGCAGAATCCGCCGTAGCTTTGGCCGAAAATGGACCACGGACCGGAACCCAGTGCGGCGCGGATGAGTTCGGCGTCGGCCACGATGTCAGTGGCCCGGAAATGCGCCAGGTAGTCGGCCTGGGCCGCGGCGTCGCCGAGGAGCGGCAGCGTCTGGCGGGACGCCGGCGTGGACAGTCCGGTGCCGCGCTGGTCCAGCATGAGCACCCGGAAGCTCTTGGACGCCTCACGCAACCAGCCGGTCAGGCCCAGGGGCCGGTTGCCGCGGCCGCCGGGGCCGCCCTGCAGGAACAGCAGCCAGGGCAGGTCTTCCGATTCCAGTGCGGGATCGTACATCTCGCGGGCAAACAGCTGGATGGAGGGGCCTGACGGGTCGGCGTGGTCGAGCGGGGCGTCAAAGCGATGGTCACGCAGGGCCACGCCGCGGGCCACATGGCGGGGGCCTGCTGCGCCGGTGCCGCCGGTCACGCGCCGGCCCGCGCCGCGGCCCCGTGCACGGCGGGGGAGCCAAAGGAACCCAGCGCCCCGGCGTCGAGCCGGAACACGTGCCAGCCCTCCATGGGCACCGCCCCCAGCGACTTGTAAAAGTTGATCGACGGCTCATTCCAATCCAGCACGCTCCACTCGACCCGGGCATATCCGCGCTCCACCGCGATTTGGGCCAGCGTGCGCAACAACGCCTTGCCGTGGCCGCCGCCCCGGGCTTCAGGCCGCACGTACAGGTCTTCAAGGTGGATGCCGTGAGTGCCTTCCCAGGTGGAATAATTCAGGAACCACAGCGCAAAGCCGACGATGGGTTCTCCGGCCACGGGGCTGTCCACCACATGGGCATAGACCTGCGGGTTGTCGCCGAAGAGGTTTGCCCGGAGCATGTCCTCGGTGTTGACCACGGCGTGCGGCTCTTTTTCGTAGACGGCAAGGTCATGGACCATGCCCAGGATGGCGGGGACGTCGGCGGGGGATGCTGTGCGGATCAAATTCATGAAAAGAGCTTATCCGCTGCCGGGCGCCCGACGCGAAGCGGAGGGCGCCGCCGCCTGCCCCGGACGGGCAGGGGCGGAGCCTTGCGGGATCCGCCATCACTGTGCCCTCGCTCACAGTGCGGCCCAACCGGCAGGCACCTTCGCGTATGGTTGATGGAGCCGGCTCAACGACGAGGCGGCCGTGAAGCAATCAAGGAAAGCAATGGCGCATGAGCTTTGAATCCAACTCCATGACCCTCAAGATTTGGGACCACGCAACGATCGAACCCACCCTGGAGGCGGCGATCACCCACGTGTCCTCCAAGGCGAACGCCTCCAAGGACCGGATCAGGGTCACTCGAAGCGGACCCAACCTGTTCACCGTTAGCGTGGCCGACGGCATGACGTCGGCTGTCTGAGCCACATCGTCCGGAGCATGCAGCCGGGCAGGAATGAAAGTGCCGCCGCAACCTCGTGTTGCGGCGGCACTTTCACTTTCACAGGTGAACGGCGGGAGGGTGTCTCGACGGGGTTCCCCACCCCGCGCCCCGGCGTCGGCCACGGCCATGGACGGCAGCTGCCCCGGCCCGCCTGCCCGGATGTCATGATCTCGAACTTCAACGGAGGGCGCGGTTACATTCGGGAAAAGTCCTCCAGCCGGACGACGGCGGCGCCCGTTCCGTTGGATGCCTCCAGGTCCACCGTCGCCGTGATGGCCCAGTCGTGGTTGCCCTCCGGATCCGCCAGGACCTGCCGGACCTTCCACACTGTGGGCCCCTCCGTGATGTGCAGCAGTGCCGGCCCGCGGGCGGCCGGGCCGGACTCGATGTATTCGTGTTCGTCCCAATACCCGTCCAGGGCGTCGGCCCAGCGGTCCGCATCCCAGCCATGGTCGCTGTCGAGCGCACCCAGGGACTCGAAGTCGTCGTCGGCGGCAAGCTCCACGCGCCGGAACATTTCGTTGCGGACCATGACCCGGAAGGCGCGGTGGTTGTCCGTCAGGCGTGGCGGCACCGGCGGGACCGCGAACTCGGCTGCGAGCGCCTCCTCCGGCTCGCCGCTGGTCATCTTTTCCCACTCGTCCAGCAGGCTGGAGTCCACCTGGCGGACCAGCTCGCCCAGCCAGGAAATGATGTCCTCGAGATCCTCGCGCAGCGCGTCCTGGGGGACGGTCTGGCGCAGGGCCTTGTACGCATCCGTCAGGTAGCGCAGTACAATCCCCTCCGAGCGGGCCAGCGAATAGTACTGGACGTACTCGCCAAAGTTCATGGCCCGTTCGTACAGGTCCCGGATGATCGACTTCGGGCTCAGCTCAAAGTCACCCACCCACGGGGCACCCTTGCGGTACACCTCAAAGGCGCCGAACAACAGCTCACCCAGCGGCATCGGGTAGGTGGTCTCGTCCAGGATGGCCATGCGCTCGTCGTATTCAATGCCCTCGGCCTTCATGGCCGTGACTTTCTCCGTGCGGGCGTGCTTGAGCTGGGCGCTGAGGATCTGGCGGGGCTTTTCAAGGGTGGCTTCGATGACCGAGATGACGTCCAGGGCGTAACCGGGGGCCTCCGGGTCCAGCAGCTCCAGCGCTGCCAGGGCAAAGGGGGAGAGCGGTTGGTTCAACGCAAAGTTCATTTGCAGGTGGGTGGTGAGGCGGACTGTCCTGCCGTCGGCCTCGAGCTCGCCGGCCGGGATGCGCTCGACAATGCCGGCGCCCAGGAGCTCCCGGTAGATGCCCAGGGCCTTGCGGATGAGCCGGCGCTGCGCAGCCGCGGACTCATGGTTTTCGGTGAGCAGCTTCCTGGCCGCGTGGAAGGGATCCCCGGGGCGTTCCAGCAGGTTCAGCAGCATGGCGTGCGTGACGGTAAAACTGGAGGTCAGCGGCTCGGGCACGGACTCGCTCAGCCTTTTGAAGGTTGGTTCGCCCCAGCTGACGAACCCCTGCTGCGGCTTCTTTTTGACCACTTGGCGCAGTTTTTTGGCATCGTCGCCGAACTTCGCCAAAGCCTTGGCCATGGCCTTCGTGTTTTCAATGACATGCTCCGGCGCCTGGACCATGACGGTGCCGGCGGTGTCGTAGCCTGCCCGGCCCGCGCGGCCGGCGATCTGTTGGAATTCGCGGACCTGAAGCACGCGGGTGCGCACGCCGTCGTATTTGCTCAGGGCCGTCATAAGGACCGTCCGGATGGGGACATTGATGCCCACGCCCAGGGTGTCGGTGCCGCAGATGACCTTGAGCAGGCCGGCCTGTGCCAGCTGCTCCACCAGACGCCGGTACTTGGGCAGCATGCCCGCGTGGTGGACGCCAATGCCATGGCGGACCAGCCGGTTGAGGGTCTTGCCGAAGCCGGCCGAGAAGCGGAAGCCGGCAATAAGTGCGGCAATCTTGTCCTTTTCCTCCCGGGTGCACACGTTGATGCTCATCAGGTTCTGGGCGCGGTCGATGGCCTCCGCCTGGCTGAAGTGCACCACATAGACGGGGACCGCCCTGGTGGCGAGGAGTTCCTCCAGCGACTCATGGACGCCGGTGGTGACGTAGTAATAGTGCAGCGGGATGGGGCGCACACCCGAGGCGACCGTGGTGGTGGTCCGGCGGGTCAGTTCCGTGAGCTCCTTTTCAAAGCGGGTGACGTCACCGAGGGTGGCGCTCATGAGCAGGAACTGCGACTGCGGCAGCTCCAGCAGCGGCACCTGCCAGGCCCAGCCTCGTTGCGGGTCGGAGTAGTAGTGGAACTCGTCCATGATGACCACGCCGGCGTCGGCGTTTTCGCCTTCGCGCAGCGCAATGTTCGCCAGGATTTCCGCGGTGCAGCAGATGATGGGCGCGTCCTGGTTGACTGAGGAGTCGCCGGTGACCATGCCCACGTTTTCGGCGCCGAAGATCTCGCACAGTGCGAAGAACTTCTCCGAGACCAGGGCCTTGATGGGGGCCGTATAGTAGCTGGCCGCGCCGCGTGCCATCGCATTGAAGTGCGCGGCGATGGCCACCAGGGACTTCCCGGAGCCGGTGGGCGTGGACAGGATCACGTTGTTGCCGCTCACCAGCTCCATGGCCGCGTCCTCCTGGGCGGGGTACAGCTCAAGGCCCCGGTCCATGGTCCATTCCAAAAAGGCGTCCAGGACGTCGTCATCGCTGGAGGTTTTGGGGTCAAGGCCGGAAAGCTGTTCAAGAAGATTCATGGTTCCCCCAGTCTACGCAGCGCCGCTGTGGCAGGATAACTGCATGGGGATCGAATCGATGGCCTGGGACCCGGCCAAATATGCCCAGTTTGGCGACTTCCGCAACCGCCCGTTCCTTGATCTGACGGCGCGCGTGACAGCCGCGTCACCGCGCACCGTGACGGACCTGGGCTGCGGCCCCGGGAACCTTACGGCCATGCTGGCCAAGCGCTGGCCGAAGGCCCGGGTGCACGGCCTGGACAGTTCCCCCGACATGGTGGCGGCGGCCCAAGGGCTGGCCCCCGGCGGGCAGGACGACGGGTCCGGCCCGACGTCGGGGCTCACCTTCGGGCTGGGGCAGATCCGCAGCTGGGCTCCCGGGCCCGAGACCGACGTGGTGGTGTCCAATGCCGCGCTCCAGTGGGTGCCCGGCCACCAGGGGCTCATGGCCGGCTGGCTGCGGACCCTGCGGGCCGGGGCATGGCTGGCCGTGCAGGTGCCCGGCAACTTTTCCTCCCCCTCCCACACGCTGATGAGGGCCGTGGCCCGGTCGCCGCGCTGGCGCAAGCAACTTCACGGGGTGCTCCGCCACGAGGACGCCGTGGGTGAACCCGCACAGTACCACGAGCTGCTGCTGCGCGCCGGGGCCCGGGCGGACGTATGGGAAACCACGTACAACCAGCTGCTGCCGGGCGAAACCCCGGTACTGGACTGGGTCCGCGGCACCGGCCTGCGCCCCGTGCTCCAGGCCCTCGGCGGGCGGGAGGGGCGCCAGTTCGAGGCGGAGTATTCGGCGCTTTTGGACGAGGCTTACCCGGCCGGGGAATTCGGGACCATCTTCCCCTTCCGGCGGATCTTCATGGTGGGCCAAAAACAGTGAGGGATCAGCAATGAACGGGCAGGACGGCATGGGTGTGCTGGAGGAATTTCCACGGGACTGGCAGCGGGCGCTGGTGATCGTGGCACACCCGGATGACCCCGAGTACGGCATGGCTGCCGCCGTGGCCGAATGGACGGGCGCCGGCAAGGAGGTGTACTACCTGTTGGCCACCCGCGGCGAGGCCGGCATTGAGGGGCTGTCGCCGGAAAAGTCGGGGCCGCTGCGCACCGTCGAACAGGAAAAGGCGTGCGCCCGGGTGGGCGTGGCGGAACTGGCGTTTCTGGACCACCCGGACGGTCGGGTCGCCGAAGGCCTGGCGCTGCGGCGGGATTTTGCCCGGCACATCCGGCGCGTGCGCCCGGACTTGGTCCTGACCCTGAACCACCGCGACGGATGGGGTCGGGGACGCTGGAACAGTGCCGACCACCGGGCCGTGGGCCGCAGTGTGCTCGACGCGGTGTCCGACGCGGACAATGACTGGATCTTCCCGGAATTGCTGGGCGAGGGGCTCGTGCGCCACAAGGTGCGGTGGGTTGCCGTCAGCAGCCCGGAGCCCACCCACTCCCAGCACGTCAGCGCAGCCAGCATCGAGAAGGCTGTGGCGTCGCTGGCCGAGCATGCCCAGTACCTCCGGGCGCTCAGCCCGGACCCCGTGGAGGTCCAGGCACGCCGTCAGGTCCAGATGGTCGCCGGCAGCGGCAACGTGGCCTTCGAGCTGTATGGATAGGGCGTTTCGCTGTTGGAATAACGGCACTGGCGAGGTGGCTGAAAACTGACAACGTGCAGGAAAAAGGAGTAGTTTGTTAGCTGAAGCAACGAGTGCCCGCGGGGTAAGCAGTCTCAAGGAGTAATGAATGCTGTACCGATTGATTGCCCACAACCTGGCACCCCACAAGACGCCGCTGATCGCCATTGTGGTGCTGCAATTCCTCTCCACGCTCGCCACGTTGTTCCTGCCCACGCTCAACGCAGAAATCATTGACGACGGCGTGGTCAAGGGTGACATGGCTACGATCTACCAGCTGGGCGGGTGGATGCTGGCCATCACGGCGGGCCAGGTGGTGTGCGCCATCGCGGCGACCTACCTCAGCGCGCGGCTGGCCATGGGTGTGGGCCGGGCGATCCGCCGGGACCTGTTCACGAAGGTGGAGACTTTTTCGTCCCAGGAAGTGGGCACCCTTGGCGCCCCGTCCCTGATCACCCGCAACACCAACGACGTCCAGCAGGTGCAGATGCTGACGCTGATGTTGTTCACCATGATGGTCACCGCCCCCATCATGAGCATCGGAGGGGTGGTCCTCGCCATGAAGCAGGACGTGCCGCTGTCCGGCCTGCTGCTGGTGATCCTGCCCGTGCTGGTTGTCGCCATCGCCCTGATCGTGCGCGTCCTGGTGCCGACGTTCCGCAAGGTCCAGCACCAACTCGACGACATCAACGGCGTGCTGCGCGAGCAGATCACCGGCATCAACGTCATCCGCGCGTTTGTGCGCCGCGACTATGAGGCCGAACGCTTCGCGGCCGCCAACGGTGCCCTGACCGCCTCCCAGCTGCGGGCCGGGCGGCTGCTGTCCCTGATGTTCCCCACCATCTTCTTCGTGGTCAACGTCACCAGCGTGGGCGTGCTCTGGTTCGGCGGCCAGCGGATCGACGCCGGCAGCATGCAGATCGGCGCCCTCACCGCCTTCCTGAGTTACATCATGCAAATCCTCATGGCCGTCATGATGGCCATGTTCATGTTCATGATGATTCCGCGCGCCGCCGTCAGCGCCGAACGCATCAGCGAGGTCCTGGCCACCGAATCCAGCGTGGCCGACAGGCCCGACTCCCTCCACGTCGACCGGCTCGACGGCCGCCTCCGGGTGCGCGACGCCACCTTCCAATACCCCGGCGCGCAGGACCCCGTCCTGTCCGGCGTCAGCTTCGACGCGTCCCCCGGAACCACGACGGCGGTGATCGGCTCCACCGGCAGCGGCAAGTCCACCCTGGTGAACCTCATACCGCGGCTGCTCGATTCGACCACGGGAAGCATTGACCTGGGCGGGCACAACGTCAAGGATCTTTCCCTTTCGTCCCTGCGCCGCTGCATCGGGCTGGTGCCGCAAAAGGCGTACCTTTTCTCCGGCACGGTCGCCTCCAACGTCCGCATGGGCCGGACGGACGCCACGGACGCGGAGGTGTGGGCGGCACTTGAGGTGGCCCAGGCCGCCGACTTTGTGCGCGAGATGCCCGACGGACTGGACGCCCCCATCGAACAGGGCGGCACCAACGTCTCCGGAGGCCAGCGCCAGCGCCTCTGCATAGCCCGTGCCGTGGTCGCCAAGCCCGCACTGTACCTCTTTGACGACAGCTTCTCCGCGCTGGACTACGCCACCGACGCCCGCCTGCGCGCCGCCCTGAAGCCGGTGACCCGCGACTCCGCCGTCCTCGTGGTGGCGCAACGGGTGGGCACCATCCGGCACGCGGACAACATCCTGGTCCTGGACGAAGGCAGGATCGTGGGCCAGGGCACCCACGACGAGCTACTGGAAAGCTGCCCCACGTACCAGGAAATCGTGGCCTCCCAAATGAGCGAAGAAGACCAGGAGCACGCAGCATGACCATGATGAGGGGCGGCCAAGGGGGCCCGCCACAAAAGGCCACGGCCTTCGGGCCCAGTCTCAAACGGATTCTGGGGCTGATGGCACCGGACAGGCAGCGCATCACCTGGGTCGCGTTCCTCGCCGCCGTGTCAGTGGGCCTGTCGGTCATTGCCCCCAAGGTGCTGGGCCACGCGACGGACATCATCTTCAATGGCGTCGTGGGGCAGATGCTGGCCAAGGAGTTCCCCGCCGGCACCACCAAGGCGGCCGCGGTGGCCGGGCTGCGGGCCGCCGGCCAGGGCCAGATTGCCGACATGCTCGGCGGCATGGACGTGGTCCCCGGGCAGGCACTGGACCTGGGGGCACTCGGGGGGATCCTGCTCATAGTCCTCGGGCTGTATGTCAGCGCATTCTTCTTCAACTGGTCCCAGGGCTACATCACGGCGGGTATTGTGCAGCGGGCCATGTACCGGCTGCGCCAGGACATCGAAAACAAGCTTGACAGGCTCCCGATGTCCCACTTTCAGCAGGAGTCGCGCGGTGACGTGCTTTCGCGCGTCACCAATGACATTGACAACTTTTCCCAGACCCTGCAGCAAACCCTGACGCAGCTGCTCATCGCCACCCTCACCGTCATTGGCGTCCTCGCCATGATGTTTTCCATCTCGCCGCTGCTGGCCGGCATCTCCTTGCTGACGGTGCCCGCGATCGCCGTGCTGACAGTCGTCATTGCCAAGCGTTCCCGGGTCCAGTTCGGCGTCCAGTGGCGGTCCACCGGCGACCTCAACGGGCACGTGGAGGAAATGTTCACGGGGCATGAGGTCGTGAAGGCCTTTGGCCAGCAAAAGGCCGCCATTGAAAAGTTCAAGGTCTCCAACGACGAACTGTTCGCCTCCAGCGCCAAGGCCCAATTCGTCTCCGGCATCATCATGCCCAGCATGAACTTTGTCTCGAACCTCAACTACGTGGTCGTGGCCGTCTTGGGCGGCATCCAGGTCGCCTCGGGCATCATCACGATCGGCGCCGTGCAGGCATTCATCCAGTACTCGCGCCAATTCAGCCAGCCCATGGCCCAGATCGGCAGCATGATCAACCTGCTCCAGTCCGGCGTCGCCTCGGCGGAGCGCGTGTTTGACCTGCTCGACGCGCCGGAGCAGCGCCCCGACCACGAACCGGCCGCGCAGCTGGGCGAGGTGCGGGGCCGTGTCGTCTTTGACCATGTCAACTTCAGCTACCAGGGAGACGAGCCGCTGATCAGGGACCTGTCCCTCGTGGCCGAACCCGGGGAGACGGTGGCCATTGTCGGGCCCACCGGCGCCGGCAAGACAACCCTCGTCAACCTGCTCATGCGCTTCTACGAAATCGACTCGGGCAAAATCACCATTGACGGGGTGGACACGGCCGAGCTCACCCGCGACGACCTCCGCAGCCAGTTCGGCATGGTGCTTCAGGACGCGTGGCTGTTTGGCGGCACCATCCGTGAAAACCTTGCCTACGGCAAGCTGGACGCCAGTGAAGCCGAGATCCTCCAGGCGGCCGAGGCCACCCACGTGGACCACTTCGTCCGATCGCTGCCGGCCGGTTACGACACCGTTTTGACCGACGACGGCGGCGGCCTGAGCCAGGGGCAGCGGCAGCTGATGACCATCGCCCGGGCCTGGGTCGCCAACCCGGGCATCCTGATCCTGGACGAAGCCACCAGCTCCGTGGACACCCGCACGGAGGTGATGATCCGTCAGGCCATGAACAGGCTCCGCAAGGACAGGACCAGCTTCGTCATCGCCCACCGCCTGTCCACGATTCGCGATGCCGACCTGATCCTGGTCATGCGCGACGGGCAGATTGTTGAACAGGGATCGCATGAGGAACTGATCGGCCACAAGGGCTTCTACTACGATCTGTACATGAGTCAATTTCGTGACCCGCTTGTGGAGGAGGCGGAACTGGCATGAACACGAGCGACGTCATGATGCGCAAATGGAAACTGGACGAGGGTTCCTCCGTGCCCCCGTTTGAACAGATCAGGCTGCGCATCCTGGACCTGGCCGCCTCCGGTGCCCTGCCCGTCGGCGCCAAGCTGCCCTCGGTCCGGTCCCTGGCCGCCAGCCTTGGTGTGGCCGCCAACACGGTGGCCCGTTCCTACCGTGAGCTGGAACAGGCCGGGATTGTGCTCACCGCGGGGCGCGGCGGCACCTCCGTCGCGTCCGGCGGGGACGTGATGGGCGCGCGGGCGGCGGAGGCGGCGGAGTCCTATGCTGCCGCCGTGCGTGAACTCGGCATTCCGGGGCCCAGGGCCCTCGCGATCGTCACGGCCGCCCTGGAGCGTGGCGCGCTCCGGTAGGCCGCACCCGGGGCCCCAAACCCTGTTTGGGCATGCCGCTCACACGGCGTTGTTCGAACGAAGATTCGACTGTACTATTGTCTGGTGCCCAGCAGCACCACATCCGCGCCCCTGTCCGCCAAAATTCCGGACGGAGGTGCGATGGATGGAAAAGTAAAGGAAACGATGCACCAACCTGCCCCGCGGAACCCGGAAATCAAGCGCCCCGACCTCTCACGACTGGTGGTGAAGGGCGCCCGCGAGCACAACCTGCGCAACGTGGACCTGGACCTGCCGCGCGACGCCATGATTGTCTTCACCGGCCTGTCCGGCTCGGGAAAGTCCTCGCTGGCCTTTGACACCATTTTCGCCGAGGGCCAGCGCCGCTATGTGGAATCGCTCTCCGCGTACGCCCGGCAGTTCCTGGGCCAGGTGGACAAGCCCGACGTCGACTTCATCGAGGGCCTCTCCCCGGCTGTGTCGATCGACCAGAAGTCCACCTCAAAGAACCCGCGCTCCACCGTCGGCACCATTACCGAAATTTACGACTACATGCGCCTGCTGTGGGCGCGCGTGGGCACCCCGCACTGCCCCGTGTGCGGGGAGCCAATCGCCAAGCAGACCCCCCAGCAGATCGTGGACCAGCTTCTGGAAATGCCCGAGGGCACCCGGTTCCAGGTCCTGGCGCCGGTGGTGCGTGCCCGCAAGGGCGAATTCGTGGACTTGTTCCGCGAACTTACGGCCAAGGGCTATTCCCGGGCCAAGGTGGACGGCGAGCAGGTGCAGCTGTCCGAGCCGCCGAAACTCAAGAAGGCCTACAAACACACCATCGAGGTGGTAGTGGACCGCCTGGTGGTCAAGGAGGGGATCACGCAGCGCCTCACCGATTCCGTGGAGACGGCCCTCGGGCTGGCTGAGGGCCGTGTCCTGGCCGAACTGGTGGACCTGGCGGACTCCGATGACGGACGGGTGCGTTCGTTCTCCGAGAACCTTGCGTGCCCCAACGAACACCCGCTGGCGATCGACGAGATCGAGCCGCGCTCCTTCTCCTTCAACAACCCTTTTGGCGCGTGCAGCGCGTGCAGCGGGATTGGCACCAAGCTGGAGGTCGACGAGGAACTGGTGGTCCCCAACCCGTTCCTGTCCCTGCGCGAGGGCGCCATCGCCCCGTGGTCGCTGGGCACTGCCACCACCGAATATTGGAACCGGCTCCTGGAAGGGCTGGCGGACGACCTCGGCTTTTCGCTGGAGGACTCCTGGAACAAGCTGGCCACCGAGTCCCGCCAGGCCATCCTGTACGGCAAGGACCACAAGGTGGTGGTCCAGTACAGGAACCGCTTTGGCCGGGAACGCAAGTACAGCACGGGCTTTGAGGGTGCCGTGCAATACATCCAGCGCAAGCACCTGGAGACCGAATCGGACTCCGCCCGGGACCGTTACGAAGAGTACATGCGCCAGATCCCGTGCCCCGCCTGCGGCGGCGCGCGCCTGAACCCCGCGTCGCTGTCCGTGCTGATCAACGGCAAGTCCATCGCCGAGGTCTGTGCACTGTCCATGCGGGACTGTTTCGATTTCCTGTCCAACCTGGTGCTGACCGGACGCGAGGCGCAGATCGCCAGCCAGGTGCTCAAGGAGATTCAGGCCCGCCTGAAGTTCCTGCTGGACGTGGGACTGGAATACCTGAACCTGGAGCGGGCCTCCGCCACGCTTTCCGGCGGCGAGGCCCAGCGCATCCGCCTGGCCACCCAAATCGGCTCCGGCCTGGTGGGGGTGCTGTACGTCCTCGACGAGCCCTCCATCGGCCTGCACCAGCGTGACAACCGCCGCCTGATCGGCACGCTGACCCGGCTGCGGGACCTCGGCAACACGCTCATCGTGGTCGAACACGACGAGGACACCATCAACGAAGCCGACTGGATTGTGGACATCGGCCCGGGCGCCGGCGAGCACGGCGGCAAGGTGGTCCACTCCGGTTCGGTGGCGGGGCTGCTGGAAAACACCGAGTCGCTGACAGGAGACTACCTTTCGGGCCGCAAGTCCATCGCCGTGCCGGCCAAGCGCCGCAAGTACGACAAAAAGCGTGAACTGAAGGTCATCGGCGCGCGCGAAAACAACCTGCAGGGGCTCGACGTCGCCTTCCCGCTGGGGGTCATGACGGCCGTCACGGGCGTGAGCGGCTCCGGCAAGTCAACCCTGGTCAACGAGATCCTGTACAAGGTGCTCGCCACCAAACTCAACGGTGCCAAGCAGGTGGCCGGCCGGCACCTGCGCGTGGACGGGCTGGAACACCTGGACAAGGTGGTGCACGTGGACCAGAGCCCCATCGGGCGCACGCCGCGCTCCAACCCGGCCACCTACACCGGTGTTTTTGACAACATCCGCAAGCTCTTCGCCGAGACCAACGAGGCCAAGGTCCGCGGCTACCAGCCCGGACGGTTCTCCTTCAACGTCAAGGGCGGGCGCTGCGAGGCCTGCACGGGCGACGGCACCTTGAAGATTGAAATGAACTTCCTTCCCGACGTCTACGTCCCCTGCGAGGTTTGCCACGGCGCCCGGTACAACCGCGAGACCCTGGAAGTGCATTACAAGGGCAAGTCGATCGCCGACGTGCTGAACATGCCGATCGAGGAAGGCGCGGAGTTCTTTGCCGCCTTCACGCCCATCGCCCGGCACCTGCGCACGCTGGTCGACGTCGGACTTGGCTACGTCCGGCTGGGCCAGGCCTCCACCACCCTTTCCGGCGGTGAGGCACAGCGGGTGAAACTGGCCGCGGAGCTTCAAAAGCGCTCCAACGGGCGCAGCGTCTATGTGCTCGACGAGCCAACCACGGGCCTGCACTTTGAGGACATCCGCAAACTGCTCCTCGTGTTGCAGGGGCTGGTGGACAAGGGCAACACGGTCATCGTGATCGAACACAACCTGGACGTGATCAAGAGCGCCGACTGGATCGTGGACCTGGGCCCCGACGGCGGCACCGGCGGCGGGCAGCTCGTGGCGGCGGGCACGCCGGAAAAGGTGGCCAAGAGCACGGCCAGCTACACGGCCGCGTTCCTGCGCGAGGCCCTGCAGCCCCCTCGCTGAGATTGCCCGGCACGGGCGCGAGGGCCCGCCGTGGGCTTAAGGGCAGTGGGAGCGCCGGGCGATCACGACATATGATCCCCAATCCCGGCGGAGAGGGCGGAAATATTCCGGCCGTGGCATGCACGTGCCGTGTGCGCCCCCGCTCATGAGAAACTAGGAATGTGACTATTGCCGAGCCTGCCGTTGTTCAAGACGGCCCCGTTCCCGCAGTCCTCTTCGACCTGGACGGAACCCTGGTCGACCCGGCCGGGGGGATCACCGGCGGGATAGCACATGCCCTGCGCGCCATGGATCTGCCCGTGCCCGCCCCCGAGGTGCTGGAGCGGATGGTCGGTCCCAAACTGGCCGACGGCCTGGTCGGCATCGTTGGTGTTCCGGCAACACTGGTGGACCAGGTCATAACCGCGTACCGCAGCTGGTACGCGGTTCGCGGCATGGCCATGTCCAGGGTGTACCCGGGCGTCAGGGAACTTTTGGGGCAGCTCCGGGCCGGCGGCATCCAGCTGGCCGTGGCCACCCAAAAGCCCGAACCACTGGCGCGCACCCTGCTGGCCCACCACGGCCTGGCAGGCTGCTTTGACGTCATCCGCGGCTCCCACGCGGATGAATCCCTCATGCCCGGCGACCCCGGCTACCGGGCCGGGAAGTCGGAGATCATCGCCTCGGCGCTGGAGGGGCTCGACGCCCCGGCACGGGCCGTCATGGTGGGGGACCGCCACCAGGACGTGCATGGTGCCCGCGCCAACGGACTGGACTGCATCGGCGTCACGTGGGGGTTCGCCCCGGACGGGGAACTGGAAGCGGCGGGTGTGGCCGGCGTCGTGCACACCGCCGACGGCCTCCTGGCGGCCATTGGCAGGGAACTGGCCGCCTTCACAGCCGGGAAGGACGCCGATGGCACTGTATGACCTCACCCGGGTCCTGACCCGGGGCACCATCGCCGGCCTGTGCAGGCCGACCGTGGAGGGACTGCACAACGTCCCCACGCACGGGCCGTTCATTGTGGCTCCCAACCACCTTTCCTTTTTTGATTCCGTCATCGTCCAGGCCCTCACGCCCAGGCCGGTGTCCTTCTTTGCCAAGGCAGAGTACTTCACCGGCACGGGGGTCAAGGGCCGGGTCATGAAGTCCTTCTTCGAGTCGGTGCATTCCATTCCCGTGGAGCGCGGCGAGCAGGCGGCCAGCGTACAGGCCCTCAAGACGCTGCTGGAGATCCTGGGCCGCAGCGAAGGTGTGGGCATCTACCCGGAGGGCACCCGCTCGCGTGACGGCGTCCTGTACCGTGGCCGCACGGGTGTGGGCTGGTTGGCGCTGACCACCGGCGCCCCCGTGGTGCCCGTGGGCATCATCGGCACCGAAAAATTGCAGCCGGCCGGCAGGAAGACCGTCAAACCCGCGCGGTTCACCCTGCGCTTTGGCAGGCCGCTGACTTTTGATCGCACCGGCTCCGACCACTCGCTGCCCGCCCGCCGCGCAGCCACGGACGCCATCATGGATGCCATCGCCGTCCTCACCGGCCAGGATCGCTGTGCCAAGTACAACCAGAGCCCCGGCACCGAGTAGCAGTGGCAGATCCAGCAAGCTACCGGCCCCGGCCCGGGGAAATTCCGACCGACCCCGGCGTCTACAGGTTCCGCGATGACCACGGACGCATTATCTATGTGGGCAAGGCCAAGAACCTCCGCTCGCGGCTGAATTCGTACTTCGCGAACCCGGCGGGGCTGCTGCCCAAAACCCATGCCATGGTCCACCACGCCGCCAGCGTCCAATGGACCACCGTGGGCAGCGAACTTGAAGCGCTGCAGCTCGAATACACCTGGATCAAGGAATTCGCCCCGAGGTACAACCTCGCCTTCCGCGACGACAAGAGCTACCCGTACCTGGCCGTCTCCATGGGCGAAAAGTATCCGCGGGTGCAGGTGGTGCGCGGCGAGCGGCGCAAGGGCACCAAATATTTCGGGCCCTACACGGCCGGGGCCATCCGCGAAACCATGGACACCCTGCTGCGCGTCTTCCCCGTCCGCAGCTGCAGCACCGGCGTTCTGCGGCGGGCTGAGCGCAGCGGACGGCCCTGCCTGCTGGGCTACATCGACAAGTGCGCCGCCCCGTGCGTGGGCCGCATCAGCGAAGACGACCACAGGGCCCTGGCCCAGGACTTCTGTGACTTCATGGGCGGGGAGGCCAAGCGCTTCATCGCCAAGCTGGAAAAGCAGATGGGCGCCGCCGTGGCCGAACTCGACTACGAACAGGCGGCGCGGTTGCGCGACGACGTCATCGCCTTGAAGAAGGTGTTTGAACGCAACGCCGTGGTGCTGGCGGAAGACACCAACGCGGACATCTTCGCCGTCGAACAGGACGAACTCGAGGCGGCCGTGCAGGTCTTCCACGTCCGTGGCGGCAGGATCCGATCCCAACGCGGCTGGGTGGTGGAGAAGGTGGAGGACGCCACCGACGCCGACTTGTGGGAACACCTGATGCAGCAGGTCTACGGCGCCGGGGACCAGCAGCAGGACGCCATTCCGCGCCAGATTCTGGTGCCCGAACTGCCCGCCAACCACGGTGAGCTGGCAGAGTGGCTGGAAGGGCTCAGGGGCGGCCGGGTGGACATCAAGGTGCCCCGGCGCGGGGAAAAGGCCGCGCTCATGGACACCGTCCGTCAAAACGCCCGGCAGGCCATGGTGCTGCACAAGTCCCGCCGCGCCGGCGACCTCACCACCCGCTCCCTGGCGCTGGCGGAGTTGCAGGAGGCCCTGGAACTGCCCATGCCGCTGCTACGGATCGAATGCTACGACATTTCGCATGTCCAGGGCACCAACGTGGTGGCCTCCATGGTGGTGGTTGAGGACGGGCTCGCCAAAAAGGGGGAGTACCGAAAGTTCGCCGTCACGGGCGCGGCCGCCATCGACGACACCGCCGCCATGCACGACGTCATCACCCGCCGCTTCCGCAACTACCTGGCCGAAAGCCGGGAAAGGGCGCAGTCCGTGCAGGCCTCCGGGGACATTTCCGCGGCCCTCGCCGCAGGCGTCCCCGGACCGGCCAGGTCAAAATTTGCCTACCCGCCCAACCTGGTGGTGGTCGACGGCGGCGTTCCCCAGGTCAACGCAGCATCCCGGGCCCTCGCCGAGCTGGGCATCACCGACGTCGCCGTGGTGGGACTGGCCAAGCGCCTCGAGGAGGTGTGGGTCCCGGACAGCGACTTCCCCGTAATCCTGCCGCGCTCCTCCGAGGGCCTGTACCTGCTCCAGCGCATCCGGGACGAGGCACACCGCTTCGCCATCACCTTCCACCGGGCCAAGCGGGGCAAGGCCATGACAGCGTCCGTCCTGGACACCGTCCCGGGCTTGGGCGCAGCCAAGCGGAAAGCCCTGATGGACCACTTCGGCTCGTTGAAGAAGGTGCGCTGCGCGACGGCGGAGGAACTCGCAGCGGCCAAGGGAATAGGCCCCGTCCTGGCCTTGGCCATCCATGACACGCTCGGCGGTGCCGCCTCGGCGGCCGCCCCCGCCGTGAACATGTCCACCGGGGAACTCCTTGAGTGAACAGGCCCCCGTGCACCCGTGCCCGGCCGGCCAGGATTCCCGTCCGCCACGCAATCTCCTCTAGGCTGGCAGGTAGCGAAACGTCCTGCCGCCCGCATTGCGGGAGGACCGTCCGCGCCACTGACTTCAAGGGAGTGCAATGACAGGGCAGAATGAGCCAGCCACCGACGACGGCCCCCTGACGGCGGTAAAGCCCGTCGAGCCGGAGTTGCTGGTGATCACCGGCATGTCCGGGGCCGGACGCAGCACTGCTGCCAACGCCCTGGAGGACCTGGGCTGGTACGTCATTGAAAACCTGCCGCCGCAAATGCTGGCCGCCCTGGCAGAACTGGTTTCGCGCATGCCTGGGGCGTTGCCGAAGCTGGCCGTGGTTGTGGATGTTCGCGGCAAGGCCCTGTTTGCCGACATTCGTGAGTCCCTCAACGCCCTCTCCGCCGCCGGCGTCGCCTACCGGGTGTTGTTCCTGGACGCCAGCGACGAAACGCTGGTACGCCGCTTTGAACTGGCCCGCCGCCCCCACCCCCTGCAAATGGACGGGCGCATCCTTGACGGGATCGGCTCCGAACGCCAGCTGCTGGCCGAAATGAAGTCACAGGCTGAAATGGTCCTGGATACCTCGGTCATGAACGTGCACGAGCTCGGCTCCGCCGTCACCGAGCTGTTCTCCGAATCCGGCCCCGTGGTGCTGGCGTTGACCGTCATGAGCTTCGGTTTCAAGTATGGCCTGCCGGTGGACGCCAACTATGTCGCGGACGTGCGCTTCATCCCCAACCCGCATTGGATCCCGCAGCTGCGCCCGCTCACGGGACAGGACGCTGCAGTCTCCGACTTTGTCCTCAAGGACCACGGGGCCGCCGACTTCGTGGAACGCTACGTCCACGCCCTGGAACCGGTCCTGGAAGGCTACCGCCGGGAAAACAAGCACTACGCCACGATTGCTGTCGGCTGCACGGGCGGCAAGCACCGTTCGGTGGCTGTCGCCATTGAACTGGCCAAGCGGCTGAGCCAGTATCCGCGGGTCACCACCAGCATCCGGCACCGCGACCTGGGCCGGGAGTAGCGCGTGTACACCGGCATCTTGCCAATTATTCCGGCCGGCGGCCGGTTGCCCGCCTTTGAATCCGGGGTCAAGGTGGCCGCTCTCGGCGGCGGACACGGCCTGGCCGCTTCCCTGTCCGCGCTGCGCCTGCTCACCAGCAACCTCACCGCCGTGGTCACCGTCGCGGACGACGGCGGTTCCTCCGGCCGCCTGCGGGAGGAGCTTGGCGTCCTGCCGCCCGGGGACCTCCGCATGGCCCTCGCGGCCCTGTGCGACGACACCGACTGGGGCCGGACGTGGCGCGACGTCATGCAGCACCGTTTCACCTCCCGCAACGGGGCGGCCGGTTCATTGGACAACCACGCCCTGGGGAATCTGCTCATCGTCACCCTGTGGGAGCTGCTCGGCGACACCGTGGCGGGCCTGCGCTGGGCCGGCGCCCTGCTCGGCGCCCGCGGTGAGGTGCTGCCCATGGCCAGTGTGCCGCTGACCATTGAGGGCCGCGTGGTCGCCGCCGCCGACGCGTCCCACCCGGAAGGCTTGGTCATCCGGGGCCAGGCACGCCTGGCCAAGGCAGGGGGCCTGGACGGCGTCAGGCTGCTGCCCGAGGACGCCCCGGCCTGCGCCGAGGCCGTCACGGCCATTCATGACGCCGACTGGGTGGTGCTGGGCCCGGGATCCTGGTACACTTCCGTCCTGCCGCACCTGCTGCTGCCGGACATGCGCGCTGCCCTGTGCACCACCAGGGCCCGGCGGCTGCTGACCATGAACCTTGACGTCAACGACCTGGAGGCGACGGGCCTGGACGCGGCGGGCCACCTGCGCGTCATTTCCCGCTACGCCCCGGAGTTTGGGGTCGACGTCGTCTTGGCGGATCCGTCCTCCATTGCCGATGTGGGCGGGTTCACGGAGGCCGCCGCGATGCTGGGGGCCGAGGTGGTTTTCGGTAAGGTGGGAAGTTCTGCCGGCCCCTCCGTCCACGACCCCTTGCGGCTGGCGGCCGCCTATCGGGACATTTTTGGGGACAACATGCAATTGCAAGCGAAAGGCTGAGGCGTGGCACTGACAACGGCTGTCAAAGAGGAACTGTCCAGACTGGACATCAAGAAATCCTCGGTGCGAAAGGCGGAAGTTTCGGCGCTGCTGCGGTTTGCCGGGGGACTGCACATCGTCTCCGGGCGCATCGTCATCGAGGCGGAAGTGGACTCCGCGGCGACGGCCAGGCGCCTGCGGGTGGCCGTGGCCGAAATTTACGGCCACCAAAGCGACATCATCGTTGTCTCCGGCGGCGGACTGCGGCGCGGCAACCGCTATGTGGTCCGTGTGGTGCGCGACGGTGAGGCGCTGGCCCGCCAGACCGGCCTGCTCGACGGCCGGGGCCGCCCCGTGCGCGGGCTGCCGTCCGCCGTCGTCAATGGTTCCGCCGCGGACGCGGAAGCCGTGTGGCGGGGCGCGTTCCTGGCCCACGGCTCCCTGACCGAGCCGGGCCGCTCCTCCGCCCTGGAGGTCACCTGCCCGGGGCCCGAGGCCGCCCTGGCCCTGGTGGGCGCCGCCCGCCGCATTGACATTGCGGCCAAGGCCCGCGAGGTCCGCGGGATCGACCGGGTGGTGATCCGCGACGGCGACACCATCGCCGAACTGCTGGTGCGAATGGGCGCCCACGAAACCCTGCTGGTTTGGGAGGAACGGCGGATGCGCAAGGAGGTAAGGGCAACCGCCAACCGGCTGGCCAATTTTGACGACGCGAACCTGCGCCGTTCGGCGCAGGCTGCCGTGGCGGCCGGCGCCCGGGTGGACCGGGCCCTGGAAATTCTCGGCAGGGACGTCCCCGAACACCTCCGGTACGCCGGGGAGCTGCGCGTCGCCCACAAACAGGCGAGCCTGGACGAACTCGGCCGCCTCGCGGACCCGCCCCTGACCAAGGATGCCATTGCCGGGCGGATCCGGCGCCTGTTGGCCATGGCGGATAAAAAGGCGCTTGAGACGGGGATCCCCGGCACGGAATCCAATGTCACGTTCGACATGTTGGAATCGTAATTGTGCCTAATATGAAAGAGTAGAAACATAGCCGAAAAAGCAAATCGGTTATGCAGTTTGACCGGGACGACGACTCCCGGAACAAACCCACCCGAAGAAACGCAACGGAGGAACCGTGACCAAGTACACACTTCCAGACCTCAGCTATGACTATGCTGCGCTGGAGCCCAACATTTCCGCCCGCATCATGGAGCTGCACCACGGCAAGCACCACGCGGCGTACGTTGCCGGCGCCAACACGGCGCTGGATCAGCTCGCAGAAGCACGCGAGACCAACAACTTCGCCAATGTTGCCAAGTACTCCAAGGACCTGGCGTTCAACCTTGGCGGGCACACCAACCACACCATCTTCTGGAACAACCTCTCTCCCGAGGGCGGCGACAAGCCCGAGGGCGAACTGGCAGCTGCCATCGACGACGCCTTCGGCTCCTTCGACGCCTTCCGTGCACACTTCACGGCGGCCGCCATGGGCATCCAGGGCTCCGGCTGGGCACTGCTGTCCTTCGAGGGCCTCGGCGGCAACATCCTCATCGAACAGCTCTTTGACCAGCAGGGCAATGTTCCCGTGGCCACCACCCCGCTGCTCATGCTGGACATGTGGGAGCACGCCTTCTACCTGGACTACGTCAACGTCAAGGCGGACTACGTCAAGGCCTTCTGGAACATTGTGAACTGGGCCGACGTCGCCAAGCGTTTTGACGCTGCACGGAAGAACGCCACGGGCCTGATCCTGCCGTAACCTGCACCGCCATCCGGTCACGTCTGTGACCATTCTGTGGACGCCTGCCCCGTCAAAGTGGCGGGGCAGGCCCCTCGGAACGTAATATAGGTCACGGCGAACGCTTCGCAACGGTCGCCATGAAAATCTCTGCCCAACGTCGTGCGGGAACCACCGGTTGAATGCACAACCATTCGGCCTGACAACGGGTGCCCCCAGGGCACCAAGGAGAGAGAATCAGTGACTACACGTATTGGCATCAACGGATTCGGCCGCATCGGCCGCAACTACTTCCGCGCAGCGCTGGCGCAGGGCGCCGATCTTGAGATTGTGGCGGTCAACGACCTCACGAGCCCCGAGGCACTTGCACACCTGCTCAAATATGATTCCGTCAACGGCCGCCTGTCCGTTTCCGTCGACGTCGTGGACGGCAACCTGGTGGTGGATGGCAGGAAGATTGCCGTCCTGGCCGAGCGCGACCCCGCCAAGCTGCCTTGGGGCGAGCTCGGCGTGGACATCGTCATCGAGTCAACCGGCTTCTTCACCAAGGCCTCGGACGCCCAAAAACACATTGATGCAGGCGCCAAAAAGGTCCTGATCTCCGCACCGGCCTCCGACGAGGACATCACGATCGTCCTGGGCGTCAACGACGAAAAGTACGACCCCGCAGCGCACCACATCATCTCCAACGCCTCCTGCACCACGAACTGCCTCGGCCCGCTGGCCAAGGTCCTCAACGACAGCTTCGGCGTGGAGCGCGGACTGATGACCACCATCCACGCCTACACGGCGGACCAGAACCTGCAGGACGGCCCGCACCGGGACCTGCGCCGCGCACGCGCCGCAGCCATCAACATGATCCCCACTTCCACCGGCGCCGCCAAGGCCATCGGCTTGGTCCTGCCGGAGCTCAAGGGCAAGCTGGACGGCTTCGCCATCCGTGTGCCCGTCCCCACCGGCTCGGCCACGGACCTGACCGCCACGCTCAGCCGGGAGGTCAGCGTTGCCGAAGTCAACGCCGCCTACAAGGCCGCCGCAGCCGACGGCAGGCTCGCCGGCTACCTGACGTACACCGAAGACCCCATCGTTTCCTCCGACATTGTGGGGGACCCGGCGTCGTCCATCTTCGACTCCGGACTGACCAAGGTCATCGGCAACCAGGTCAAGGTCGTCTCCTGGTACGACAACGAGTGGGGCTACTCCAACCGCCTGGTCGACTTGACCGAACTCGTGGCAGCCAAGCTCTAAGAGCCCTAAGCGAAGGAAAGCATGACACTTCACACCCTCAGCGAACTCATCGATGAAGGTGTCCGTGGGCGGCACGTTCTGATCCGCAGTGATTTGAACGTGCCGCTCGACGGCTCTTCGGTGAGTGACGACGGCCGCATCAAGGCCTCCCTGCCCGTGATCAGGGATCTGGCCCGTGCCGGCGCCAAGGTCCTCGTCAGCGCCCACCTCGGCCGGCCCAAGGGCACACCCGAAGCCAGGTACTCCCTGGCGCCCGCCGTGGCACGCCTGGCCGAACTGGCACCGGAGCTCAACGCCACCCTGGCCGGGGACACCACGGGCCCGGCCGCGCAGGCTGCCGCCGCGTCCCTCGCCGAAGGATCCGTCCTCGTGCTGGAGAACGTGCGCTTTGACGCCCGGGAGACATCCAAGGACGACGCCGAGCGCGCTGCCTTTGCGGGCGAGCTCGCCTCCCTCACGGGAGACAACGGTGCCTACGTGGACGATGCCTTCGGCGCCGTGCACCGCAAGCACGCCAGCGTGTACGATATCGCCAAGCTTCTCCCGTCCTACCAAGGCGATCTGGTCCGCACGGAGCTGTCCGTGCTGACCCGGCTCACCACAGACACGCAGCGCCCTTATGTGGTGGTCCTGGGTGGGTCGAAGGTCTCGGACAAGCTCGCTGTCATCGAGAACCTGCTCGGCAAGACCGACACCATCCTGGTGGGCGGGGGGATGCTGTTCACGTTCCTGGCCGCACAGGGCCACAAGGTGGGTGCGTCACTGCTGGAAAAGGACCAGATTCCCGTGGTCAAGGACTACTTGCGCCGCGCGGACGCGGCAGGGACCACCTTTGTGCTGCCCACCGATGTCGTCGTGGCTGATCGCTTCGCAGCTGACGCCGCACACGAAACCGTTGCCGCCGACGCCATCGAGGCCTCCGGTTTCGGTGCCTCCGGGCTGGGCCTGGACATCGGCCCGGCGTCCGGCGCCGCGTTCGCGCAGGCCATTGGGGCTGCCGCGACCGTGTTCTGGAACGGACCCATGGGCGTGTTTGAGTTCCCGGCCTTCGCCGAGGGCACCCGGGCCGTTGCCGCCGCACTGGCGGCCACCACGGCCCAGGGCGGCTTCACCGTCGTCGGCGGCGGGGACTCCGCGGCTGCCGTGCGTACGCTCGGTTTCGCCGACGGTGCCTTTGGCCACATCTCCACGGGCGGCGGGGCAAGCCTGGAATTCCTTGAAGGCAAGGAACTGCCCGGCCTGGGCGCCTTGGACCGATAGCCCGCTGCGGCGGCAGCATCCCCGCCGCCGCATGCGCCGACCGGCGCACGGATTTTTTCTGTTTTACTTTTGGCTATGCAAGAAACGAGAGAGCGATGACGACTTCGACCAACGGAAAATTTGACCGCACGCCGCTGATTGCCGGCAACTGGAAAATGAACATGGACCACGTCCAGGGAATCACCTTGCTGCAGAAGCTCGCGTGGACCCTTTCGGACGCACGCCACGACTTTGCCCGGGTGGAAGTGTCCGTTTTTCCCCCATTTACCGACATCCGCGGCGTCCAGACCCTCGTCCAGGGTGACAAGCTCAAGCTCAGCTACGGCGCGCAGGACCTCTCCGACCAGGATTCCGGCGCCTACACCGGCGACATCTCCGGAGCGTTCCTGGGCAAGCTTGGCTGCAGCTATGTCCTGGTGGGCCACAGCGAGCGCCGCGAAATCCATGGCGAAAGCGACGAACTGCTCAACGCCAAGGTCAAGGCCGCCTTCCGCCACAACCTCACTCCCGTATTGTGCGCCGGTGAGGGCCTTGAAGTCCGCCAGGCCGCCACCCATGTGGAGCACACGCTTGCCCAGGTGCGGGCGGGCGTCGCGGGCCTCACCGCCGAACAAGCCGCGGAGCTGGTGATCGCCTACGAACCCATTTGGGCCATCGGCACCGGCGAAGTGGCCGGGCCCTCCGACGCCCAGGAACTGTGCGCAGCGATCCGCGCCGAACTGGCAGAACTGTTCGACGCTGAAACCGCCGCGAAGACGCGCCTGCTGTACGGCGGTTCCGTCAAGGCCGCCAATGTTGCAGCCATCATGGCCGAGCGCGACGTTGACGGCGTGCTTGTGGGCGGGGCAAGCCTGGATGCCGGGGAATTTGCCAACATTGCCCGCTTCGAAAGCCACCTGGTCGCCAGCTAACCCGTCCGCGGCCCCGTGCCGGGCCGTGTCCGTTCGTCCCGCACGGGCGGCGCCGGTTAGACTGGGGGCTGGCTTCGGCACGGACTGAAGCACCACCTGAGTGAAACACCGAGAGGCAACACGTGGAAGCACTAAAAATTGCCCTGCAGATCCTGCTGGGCATCACCAGCCTGCTGCTGACCCTGCTGATCCTGCTGCACAAGGGCAGGGGCGGGGGGCTTTCGGACATGTTCGGCGGCGGCATGAGTTCCAATCTCGGCTCCTCCGGCGTGGCCGAGCGCAACCTGAACCGCTTCACCGTGGTCCTGGGGATCACTTGGGGCGTGGTCATCATCGGCCTGGGCCTGGTCATGTCCTACGCCAGCTAAACCCGCCACCACGCGAAAAAAGGTCCCGTCCGGAACGTTCCGGACGGGACCTGCTTCGTTGGGGTGTGGGGGTCAACCCTCGCGGCGGATGAGCTGCCCGGGGACCTTCGCGGCGGCTTCCTGGTCAATCAGCCACAGGGTTTTGTTGATCCCGCACGCACCCGAGGCCGGAACCTGCACCGGATTCGCCCCGGCCAGGCCCAGCCCCACCGCGGCGGCCTTGTCCGCACCGGCGGCCACAACCCAAATCTCCTGGGCGGTGTTGATGGCCTCCAACGTCAGGGAAATCCGTGACGGCGGCGGCTTGGGCGAGTTCACCACACCCACCACAGGCACCCCGTGGCTGCGGATGCCGGACATTTCCGGGAAGAGCGAGGCAATGTGCGCGTCCGGGCCCAAGCCCAGCAGCAGCACGTCAAAACGCGGCACCGGCGGCGCCGAAGCGCCGGATTCATCGTCGTTCTCCCATTCCAGCCGGGCCGCCGCAGCCAGCTGGTCGGTGTAATCGGCTGCCGCGGCGTCAAGGTCGGCAACGGCGTCGGAGGCCGCCATGGCGTGCACCCGGGCAGGGTCAACCCCAACATGGTCCAGCAGCGCCGCCGCTGCCTGGCCGGCGTTGCGGTCGGGTGAGCCTGCCGGCACGAAGCGTTCGTCCCCAAACCAGATGTTCACCTTTGCCCAGTCAACCGCCAGGCGTGCCGGCGACGACGCGACGGACTTCAGCGTGGCAATGCCAACGCTGCCGCCGGTCAGCACCACCGTGGCCTCACCCCGCTCTCCCTGGACGTCCAGCAGGCGCGTGATGAGCCGGGCAGCCGTCGTGTCGGCCAACACGGCAAAGGAGGGGTGCAGGGTTACGCGTACATTTCGGCTCATGCCAGAACCACCTTTTCTTCCGCCAACAGTTTCCTCATGCCCACGGTGACCACCTCACCGAAGACCTCGTCGGGATCCAGCCTACGCAATTCCTCCGCCAGGCAGTCCTGCAACGTGCGGCGCGGGAGGGAAATCCGTTGCACGGGCTGGCCGGGCTGGGTCAGCACTGCCTCAACGGCCCCCGCACGGTAGAGTTCGACGTTGCCGCCGGCCCTTTCCAGGACCACGCGGCGGATGCCCGTCCCGCGCGGGTCTTCGGTCACGGTGATGGGCACGTCCAGCGCCCGGTGCAGCCAGGAAGCCAGGAGCAGCGTGCTGGGGGAGTCGGAGGCGCCTTCCACTTGCAGGCCCGTGACGGGCCCGGCGGTGTCCAGCTGGTCCAGGACCGCTGCGAGCTGGATCCGCCAGTTGGTCAGGCGGGTCCAGGCCAGGTCCGTGTCGCCGGCGGCGTAGGTGGCACCAATGTGCTCCAGTGCGGCCCGGGGGTCCTGCTGCCCGGCCGAGTCGGTGATGCGGCGGTGCGCGATGCGGCCGATCGGGCTCTTGCTGGCAGATTCCGGGGCCTGGTTCGGCCACCAGGCCACGATCGGCGCGTCCGGAAGCAGCAGGGCTGAAACCACGGATTCGCTCTCCGCGGCCAGATCGCCGTAGCCGCGCAGCACGATCACCTCGGAAGCGCCGGCGTCCCCGCCGACGCGGATCTCCCCGTCCAGGCGGTTCGGCTCCTCCGGCGAGCCGGCGGCCAGCACAATGATCCGGCAGGGGTGTTCGCGGCTGGCCAGGTTCGCTGCCGCAATGGCTTCCTCTTCCTGCCCGTAGCGGGTGATGACCACCAGGGTCAGCACGCGGCCCAAGGTGACGACGCCGCCCTGCTCCCGCATCTTGACGATTCTTTTGGTGATCTTTGAGGTGGTGGTGTTGGGTAGGTCAACGATCACGGTCGCCGCCACGTCCTTCCGTCTCGTTTCAACAGTTCATCGGCCGACGCCGGGCCCCAGCTGCCGGGTGCGTAGGACTCGGGCTGGATATTTTCCGCCGCCCAGAATTCCTCAAAGGGGTCCAGGATCTTC
>CAJDTM010000022.1_pt1 | contig 30903 bp, 30 predicted proteins | sample 7389831 | NCBI WGS metagenome assembly CAJDTM01 (sample SAMEA7055656, study PRJEB34461) | soil metagenome | biome: terrestrial ecosystem; feature: Peninsula; material: soil | place: Antarctica | collected 2016
GGGCTAGTGCCCCAGGATCTCGCGCAGCCCGTCAAGGAACGCGCTGGTTTCCTCCTCCGTGCCGGCGGTGACGCGCAGGTGGCCGGCGATGCCAACGTCGCGGATCAGCACGCCGCGGGCAAGGAGCTGTTCCCACACGGACGCCGGGTCCGCCAGGCCCCCGAAAAAGACGAAGTTGGAGTCCGACGGGGCCGGTTCCAGGCCCATCTGCACCAGTTCCTCCACGATGCGGTCGCGTTGGACCTTGATGGCTTCAACGTTGGCCAGCAGGGCGTCGGAGTTCCGCAGCGCCGCCACGGCCGTGGCCTGCGTGATGGCGGAGAGGTGGTAGGGCAGGCGGACCAGGCGGATGGCATCGGCAATCTCCGGTGCCGCGGCCAGGTAGCCCACCCGGGCGCCGGCCAGGGCGAAGGCCTTGCTCATCGTCCGGGAAACCACCAGGCGCGGGCGCCCCTCGAGCAGTGACAGCGCACTCTCGGCGCCCTCATGGGCAAACTCGGCGTAGGCTTCATCGACGATGACGATGGCCTGGGATGCCTCGCCGGCCGCGTAGACGGCCTTCACCACATCGGGTCCCAGCGCCGTGCCGGTGGGGTTGTTGGGCGAGCAGAGGAACACCACGTTCGGGGCCTGCGCCCGCACCTGTTCGCCGGCGGATTGGGCCGAAAGGCTGTAGCCATCTCCGCGGACGCCTGCCGCGTAGGCGGTTCCGGTGCCGCTGGCCAGCAGCGGATACATCGAATAGGTGGGCGGGAATCCCATGGCAACGCGTCCCGGACCACCGAAAGCCTGGAGCAGCTGCTGTAGGACTTCGTTCGAACCGTTGGCCGCCCAAATGTACTCCTCCGTCAGTCCGTGGCCGAGGTAAGCGGCCAGCGCCCGGCGCAGTTCGGTGAACTCACGGTCTGGATAGCGGTTCAGCCCATCCAGCTGGTCCGCGACGGCCTTCAGGATGGCCTCCCTGGCATCCGGCGGGACGCCGAAGGTATTTTCGTTGACGTTGAGCAGGATGGGAACGTCCAGCTGCGGGGCGCCGTAGGGGTGCTGGCCGCGCAAATCGTCGCGAAGGGGGAGCTGGCTGAGACGTTCATACTGGTCCATGCATCCAGCTTAAGTGGCACGGACGCCGGAAAAGAACTCATGACGCCCGCAGCCCTGCAGCGGCTACCTGGGGATCGGCACATACAGGCGCTGGCCTGCCTGCACCACACCTGTGTCCAATTCGTTCAAAGCCACGATCTCGGCCACTACATCGCGGACGTCGCGGGTGGGATCGCTGGCCGCGGCAATCTTCCACAGGCTGTCGCCCTGGAGGACCGTCACGGGCAGGGCATAGTCGGACATGTCCACGGGGCTGTTCTTCACGGCGGCATTGGCCGGGCTGGCCAGCGCGCCGAGCAGAACCGCCAGCAGCGAGAACACCAGCACGGCGGTCACCGCCAGCGCCGGACCGCCCAGAAGGAGCATGCGGCCACGGCGGGTCAGCCGCAGGGACCCGCTTGCCGCGGACCCGGCAGCCGCGGATACGGTCGTCGCGGATACGGTACTTGCCTGGCGGAAGGATGCTGCCCTGGGGGCAGGCCCTGCCGTGGAAATCACCAATGCATTCATGACTTCATTCCTTTCGCGCCTGGGAGGTTCGCACCTGGTGTTCCCGACGGGCGGGAGCCGTCAACGTTTCTCAGGACCAAACTTCCCTGCATAATTTGTTCGATAGAATGTATGTTCGAATTGTGTTGTTCCAGTTTTAGCATCTATTAACGACACTTGCCAAGACTCGATAGAACAAATGTTTGAAATTCGTTCCCATCGGGCTTAATCTTGAGGTACAGGATTCGCCAACTAGAGCAGTCCACCAGCAGGCACTGACAATGTTGGCTGCATCCGCAGAAAGGACCGAAGGACCATGGCGCTACCAGAACCTCCGCATCGAATCCCGCAGGCGGCCAGCCGTGCCGGCATGAAGGGGTTGACAGTACGGCAGAAGAAAATTCTCGAATGCATCCAGCGCTCCATTGCCGACAAGGGCTACCCGCCGTCCATGCGTGAAATTGGGGACGACGTGGGCCTGGCCAGCCTCTCCAGCGTCACCCACCAACTCACGCAGCTCGAACGCCACGGCTACCTGCGCCGGGACCCCAAGCGCCCGCGTGCCATGGAAGTGCTGATCCCACTGGTCATCGACAACGGCGTCGTGGCCATCGAAGGAGTCAACGAACCCGACCAGTTGCGCAGCTCCAACGGACTGAACTTCGCCCAGTTGAGCAGTGCCTCGGATACAGCCTTTGTGCCCCTCGTGGGCCGGATCGCGGCCGGCGGACCGATCCTGGCCGACCAGGTGGTCGATGACATCATGCCCCTCCCCCGCCAAATTGTTGGCAGCGGCGAACTGTTCATGCTCAAGGTTGCCGGTGATTCCATGATCGATGCCGCCATCTGCGACGGGGACTGGGTGGTGGTCCGTCGCCAGAACACGGCCAACAACGGAGACATCGTCGCCGCCCTCCTCGAGGATGAAGCCACGGTAAAGACCTTCCGCCAGCGGGACGGCCACACGTGGCTGCTCCCGCAGAACACGCGCTACGAACCCATCCTCGGCGACGATGCCACGGTCATGGGCAAGGTGGTTTCGGTCCTGCGCAGCCTCTAAGGCATGTAGGGAAGCGCTCCCTGTCGCCAGCCGGGGAGCGCTTCCCCAGATGCGGCACCGGCCGTCTACTGGCCGGAAAGCCTTTTCAGTGCTGCCAGGGCCACGGAGCGATCCTTGGTGGACCAGAACGGCGGCAGGGCGGCGCGCAGGAAGCCTGCGTAGCCGGCGTTGGCAAGCCGCGAGTCCAGCACGGCAACAACGCCGCGGTCGCTGCTGGAGCGAATCAGCCTGCCGACACCCTGTGCCAGGCGGATGGCTGCGTGCGTTGCTGAGATGGCGATGAAGCCGTCACCGCCGCTTTGGGCCACCGCGCGGGCACGCGCTGTGACGAGGGGGTCGTCCGGGCGCGGGAAGGGGATCCGGTCTATCACCACCAGCCGGCACGAGGCACCCTGGACATCAACGCCCTGCCACAGTGACATGGTGCCGAACAGGCACGTGTCCGGCTCATCGGAAAACTCCTTGATGAGACCTGCCATGGAAGAGTCCCCCTGGCACAGGATTTTGACCTTGAGTTTTTTGCGCAACTTTTCCGCCGCATCTTCGGCCGCGCGCCGGGAGGAGAATAGGGCCAGGGTGCCGCCGCCGGCGGCGCTGATGAGGGCCTCGAGCTCGGCCAACTGTTCCGGGGAATTGCCGAATCCGGGCTTGGCCAGGTGCGCTGCCACGTACAACATGCCCTGCTTCGGGTAGTCGAACGGGGAGCCGACGTCGGCGCCGGTCCAGTCCGGTGCGTTCGCGCCCAGGAGGCCCAGTCCGCCGGCCGTGGCCTGGAAGGACTCGCCTATGGCCAAGGTGGCTGAGGTGAGGATCACCGTGTGGTCGGCAAAAAGGCCGTCGCGGAGCTTGCCGGCCACGCTGAGCGGGGCGATGTTGATGACGGGAGGCTCGCTCTCGTCAGCCTTCTGATAGCCCTTGCCCGGCGCGAACGTCCCGGCACGCGAAGCCCACACCACCTCCCGTGCATCCCGCGCGGCCAGGAGGCGTTCGCACAGGTCAAAGACCAGGTTCAGCCGGGATCTGGCGATGGAACGGCCGCCGTCGGCGGGAGTGTTGCCGTCAGGCTTGGAATCGGACAGTGCCACCCGGGCCGCATCGCGCAGCGCTTCAACGGCGGCCGCGTGTTCCTCGTTGAGCCCGTTGGGCAGCAGTCCGCTGGCCGTGCCCGAGAACGCCATGTCAAGTGCGGCGGCCGCCGCGTGGAGGGAATCCACCGACACGCCCGTGTGCTTGCGGGTGCTCGACGCGGCCGCCTGGACCATTTGCACGGACAACGTCCCGGTGACGGCGCCGGTGACACGGTCCTGGAGTTCGTGGGCCTCATCGACCACCACGATGTCGTAGTCGGGCAGCACGGCGATGCCTTCAAAGGCACTGATGGCAAGCATGGCGTGGTTGGTGACCACAATGTCGGCCTCGCCTCCCCTGGCGCGGGCAAGTTCGGAGAAGCACGCCTCCGCGAGCGGACATTTTTGTGCACCCAGGCACTCCATCGAGGTCACCGACACCTGGCGCCAGGCCTTGTCGGTGACACCCGGCATGAGTTCGTCGCGGTCGCCCGTGCCGGTCTCCTGCGCCCATTCGCGCAGCCGCACCACTTCGCGGCCCAGCGGCGAGGACGGGCCGGCCTGGGCGCCGGGCAGGTGCACCACGCTGGTGTCCTCGCCCAGGTTGAACAGTGCCCCCTCGGCGGGGTCGTCGGATGGAAACCCGCCGCCGAGCTTGTGCTTGCACACGTAGTTGCTGCGTCCCTTCACCAGCGCCACGTCGATGGGCCGCGGCAGCAGCGGCTCCAGCGCGGCCAGCAGCCGGGGTACGTCCCGGCCCACAATCTGGGCCTGCAGGGCCAGTGTGGCCGTGGCCACCACCGACGGTTTGTCACTGGTCAGTGCATGCACGATCAGGGGGATGAGGTAGGCCAGCGACTTGCCCGTTCCGGTGCCGGCCTGCACCAGCAGGTGGTCCCCGCTTTCGATGGCCGCCACGACGCGGCGGACCATCTCATGCTGGCCCTCCCGCCGCTGGCCGTCCATCGCTGCCACGGCACTGTCCAGCATTTCCAGTGCCTGCGCCGTCAGGGTACCCGTGCCCGTGGCTTGTTGGTCCGCTTCCGCAATGGATGTTCCCTCACCCGTGCTGGACAAAGGGCTCCACCTCGTTGGCCAGGTCTTCGCGGACCCTGACCTGGGCCACTGTGCCGTGTTCGCCGTGGTCAAGGCTGACGATTTCGGCATCGCTGCGGTGGAGCCTGTTCAGCACGTCGCCGCGGTCGTACGGAATGAGCAGCGTCAGTGCGACACTGGGCCGCGGGATGGCGTCACTGATGGCAGCCAGCAGCTCGGGGATCCCTTGGCCGGTCCGGGCGGAGACCTCCACGGTGCGCGGCTCTCGCTGGCGCAGGCGCTCAATGACAAACGGGTCGGCGATGTCTGCCTTGTTCAAGACGATGATTTCTGGAATTTTCAGGGCCCCGACTTCGGCAAACACCGTGCGCACGGCCGCGATTTGGCCCTCCGGGTCCGGGTGGGAGGCGTCCACGATGTGCAGGATGAGGTCGGCATCGGCCACCTCTTCCAGGGTGGAACGGAACGCCTCGACCAGTTGCGTGGGCAGCGAGCGGACAAAGCCCACGGTGTCCACCAGGGTGTAGCCGAGGCCGTCGGCCGTTTCCGTCTTCCTGACAGTCGGGTCCAGGGTGGCAAACAACGCGTTCTCCACCAGCACGCCGGCATCGGTGAGCCGGTTGAGCAGCGAGGACTTACCGGCGTTCGTGTAGCCGGCAATGGCCACGGATGGCACGGCGTTACGCTTGCGGTTGGCCCGCTTGGTTTCCCGGGCCGGCTTCATGGCGGCAATTTCACGGCGCAGCTTGGCCATGCGGGTGCGGATCTTCCGCCGGTCCAGTTCCATCTTCGTCTCACCGGGGCCGCGCGAGCCGATGCCGCCTCCGGCCGTTCCCACCCGGCCACCGGCCTGGCGGGACATGGATTCGCCCCAGCCGCGCAGGCGCGGGAGCAGGTACTCCATCTGCGCCAGCTCCACCTGCGCCCGCCCCTCCCTGGACTGGGCGTGCTGGGCAAAGATGTCCAGAATTAGGGCCGTCCGGTCGATGACCTTGACCTTGACAACCTCTTCGAGCGTGCGCCGCTGGGACGGGGCGAGGTCCCCGTCAACGATCACGGTGTCCGCACCCGTGGCATGCACGATGTCCTTGAGCTCCTGTGCCTTGCCGGCGCCCAGATACGTGGCCGGATCCGGCTTGGCGCGCCGCTGCACGAGGCCGTCAAGGACCTCCGAGCCCGCCGTTTCAGCCAAGGCAGCCAGCTCACGCAGGGAGTTCTCGGCGTCGGCCATGGTGCCTTCGCTCCACAGCCCTGCCAGGACCACCCGTTCCAGCCGCAGCTGGCGGTATTCAACCTCGGTGACGTCTTCGAGCTCGGTGGAGAGCCCCGCCGTCCGGCGCAGGGCATTGCGTTCGGCCAGCTCCGACTGGTCTCCATCGAAGGTGCTGTGCTGAAAGTCCAGCCGCGAGAGGGCCTGTGCCCGGCCAATGACCGGGTGGGAGGTGGAGGACCCGGACAGGGGGTCCGCGGCGTCCAGGCGCGCTTCCTCGCGGACCGCCCGGCCGGCAGCGGCGTCCCGGGCCAGAATGCGGTCAATCACGGCCTCGATCTCAGCAGCCGAGAGGTCGGAACTGGCGCCCCCGGCGGGTCCTGCAACGGATTCTCCGCTGGGCTCGTGGTGGTCGGCGGGACCGTGTGGTGCAGATGGGTTGGACATGTTCTCCTTAGTTGCGCTTGTCCCAATCCTAGCCCCGGGCACCGGCAGGCACACCTTTGGCTGCCCCAAGGTGTGGACAAGCGGCCCGGGCGGCAGAAGGGCACCCTTAGGTGCCCCTTGATACCGGTCGGGGGCAAATCCCACTAATCTGGCAGGACTATGGGTACTCAGGGTGCAGACCACTACTTCAGTTCACAGCCGTCAACGCCGCTGAAGCGGCGACCCCTCACGGTGACGTTGGCCGGCACTGAACGCCGGCTGCAAACGGCAGGCGGCATTTTCAGTCCCCACGGTGTGGACAAGGGCACCGCGGTCCTGCTCGGCGAGGCCCCGCCCCCCGCGGAGGAGGGAAACCTGCTGGACATCGGCTGCGGATGGGGGCCGGTGGCGCTCTCGATGGCCTTGCGGTCCCCCCGCGCCACCGTCTTCGCTGTAGACGTCAATGAACGCTCCATCGAACTCACCCGCGGAAACGCACAACTCCTGGGCCTGGACAACGTCCACGCCTCCACGCCGGAGGCCGTCGACCCGGCCGTACGCTTCAACACCATCTGGTCCAACCCGCCCATCCGCGTGGGCAAGGCCGAGCTGCACTCAATCCTGCTGATGTGGCTGCCCCGGTTGGCCGGGGGCGGCACCGCATACCTGGTGGTCCAAAAAAATCTCGGCTCGGATTCCCTGCAGCGCTGGCTGGCGGCGGAGCTGGCCGGGCGTTTCCCGGATGCCGGGTTCAGGGTCTCCCGCGACTCAACGCACAAGGCTTTCCGGATCCTGAAGGTTTTCCGTCCGCTGGATTAGGCCAGCACGCCATCCGCCACGATGACGGCAGGCCCGCTGAGCTCAACGTGCTCGCGCCCGTCCGGTCCCGGGAAGAAACGCACCCCCACGGTGCCCCCGGGCACCGCCACGGCCCACACGTCCGGGGCGCCGGCACCCGCCCAGAAACGGGTGGCGGCCGCCGCCGCGCACGCCCCGGTCCCACAGGAGAGGGTCTCCCCCACGCCTCGTTCATGCACGCGCATGGTGATGTTGCCGACGTCGTCCGTCACGAGCGGCTCGGCGGGCACGGCAAACTCCACATTGGTCCCGTACGGCGGGACGGGCGTCACGGAAGGGGCGGCGGTGAGGTTCGTGCCGTCCAGTTCGGCCAGGTCGGCCAGCGCCACCACGGTGTGCGGGTTGCCCATGCTCACTGACAGCGCCGGACGGGCCACGTCCAGGCCGGCGGCCTCCACGAGCGAGTCCATGCCCCGCTCCCGGGCCTGCGGCGGGAAGATGAACTCCCACGGGCCCATGTCCACGCGGTAGCCGTGCTCTGTCCGGGCCACCACCTTGACGCCTCCGCGGGTGCCGATGGTCAGCGCCTCCCCCGCGGCCAGCACGGCCAGGCCCTGGTCAATGAGGAAGTGCACAAACACCCGGACGCCGTTGCCGCACATCTCCGACAATGACCCGTCCCCGTTGCGGTAGTCCATGAACCATTCGGCTTCGGGGTGCTGCCCGAGCAGCGCGGCGCCTTCGGGGACGTGCACGGTGCGGACGGCGCGGATCAGACCGTCGCCGCCAATGCCGCGGTGCCGGTCGCACAGCAGTGCCACCTGGTCCGGGCTGATGTCGCGTTCGCCGTCGGGGTCGGCCACCAGCACAAAGTCGTTGCCTGTGCCGTGTCCCTTCGCAAAACGCAGTCCGGTCGGCAGTGCGGGTGCAGCAGTCATGGAACAAGACTAAGGCAAAACGTGTTCGACGCCGGACGCCGGCTCAGGAGGCCGGGCCGCCCTGCGCCCGGCGCACCAGCGCCGCGGCCGCTGCGCCGAGGTCCGGCTGTGACCAGTCGAGCCACTGAACGCGCGGGTCGGCGCGGAACCAGGTCAGCTGGCGGCGTGCGAACTGGCGTGTTGCCGTGATGGTTTCCTCCGCGGCCCTGGCCACCGTGCTTTCGCCGTCAAGGACGCGCAGGAATTGTTGGTAGCCCAGCGCCTTCCGGGCCGTGCGCCCCTCGCGCAGGCCCTGCGGTATGAGCGCCTCGACTTCAGCCTGGAGTCCGGTCTCCACCATGGCGTGGACGCGGGCGGCCAGCCTTAGGTGCAACCCGGCACGGTCCCCGTTGAGCCCGATCTGCACCGTCGGGCGGACGTAGTGCCGCTCGGGCATGAACGAACTGAACGGCCGCCCCGTCAATTCCTGCACCTCCAGGGCACGGACCACACGCTTGGCGTCGTTGATGCGGACCGCCGAGACCGGGTCCACCAGCGCCAGCCGGGCCACCAGCGGCGCCAGGCCGGCGGCGTCGAGCTCGTCTTCCAGGCGCGCCCTGATGACGGCGTCGGTGCCGGGAAATTCCAGCACGTCCAGGGCGGCCCGCACGTACAGCCCGGAGCCGCCGACCAGGATGGGCAGCTTCCCGCGAGTCCTGACCTCCGCAATGGCATTCCGGGCCAGGAACTGGAATTCTGCGGCCGTGGTGTCCTCGCGGACGGTTAAAAAATCCATCAGGTGGTGGCGGATGCCGCGGCGCCCGGACTCGGACAGCTTGGCCGTGCCAATGTCCATGCCGCGGTAAAACTGCATGGAGTCGGCGTTGATGGCCTCCCCGCCCAGGCGTTCGGCCAGCTGCAGGGCCAGCTCGGACTTGCCGGAACCCGTGGGGCCGACGACGGCAACAACGGGCAGCTCCCGCTCCGGCCCTCCCCGGGCCGCAGCGCTCACGCGGTGCGGACGGGCAGCGACGGCATGCCCAGGCCTACTGTGCGCCGCGCCCCGCCGGCAGCCGGCGTTTCCGGCACGCCGCAGCTCTCGGCCTGTGACCTGTCCCACGCATCACCGGCCCGTGAGCGGCGCAGCCGGTAGTCCGCCGCCGTGGCGGGGTCGGCCACGAGATGAAAGGCGGCCGCCTCGGTGATGGTCACGGTGACGAGGTCCCCCGGGCGGGGCGGCTCCGCGCCGTCCGGCACGCTGAAATGAACCAGCCGCTGATCCTGGGCGCGGCCGGAGAGCCGGTGCGTTTCGGCAGCCTTGCGTCCGGACTGGGCCGTGACCATGACCTCCACCGTGCGGCCCACCTGGCCGGCGTTTTCTTCGGCCGCTATCCTGTCCTGCAGGGCGGTCAGGCGCAGGAAGCGTTCCTGCACCACCTCCTTGGGCAACTGGTCCGGCAGCTCGGCGGCCGGGGTGCCGGGGCGCTTGGAGTATTGGAAGGTGAAGGCGGTGGCAAAGCGCGACTTTTCCACGACGTCGAGCGTTGCCTGGAAATCCTCCTCCGTCTCCCCGGGGAAGCCGACAATGATGTCGGTGGAGATGGCCGCGTGCGGCATGCGCCCGCGCACCTTATTCAGAATGCCCAGAAACTTGGCGGAGCGGTAGGAGCGGCGCATGTCCTTGAGGACCTTGTCCGAGCCGGACTGCAGCGGCATGTGCAGCTGTGGCATGACGTTGTCGGTCTCGGCCATGGCGGCGATGACGTCGTCAGTGAAGGCGGCCGGGTGGGGGCTGGTGAAGCGGACGCGTTCCAGGCCCTTGATGTCACCGCAGGCCCGCAGCAGCTTGCCGAACGCCAGGCGGTCGCCAAACTCCACTCCGTACGAGTTTACGTTCTGGCCCAGCAGGGTGACCTCGATGGCGCCGTCGTCGACGAGGGCCTGGATCTCGGCCAGGATGTCCCCGGGGCGGCGGTCGCGTTCCTTGCCGCGCAGGGACGGCACAATGCAGAACGTGCAGGTGTTGTTGCAACCCACGGAGATGGAGACCCAGCCGGAGTAGACGGAGTCCCGCCGCGTGGGCAGCGTCGAGGGGAAAACATCCAGCGATTCCAGGATTTCCATCTGCGCGTCGGCATTGTGCCGGGCGCGCTCCAGGAGCACGGGCAGGGCGCCAACGTTGTGCGTGCCAAACACGACATCCACCCAGGGGGCGCGCTTTTGGATGGTGTCGCGGTCCTTTTGGGCCAGGCAGCCGCCCACGGCGATCTGCATGCCCGGGTTGGATTCCTTGATGTGGGCCAGCATGCCTAAATTCCCGTACAGCTTGTTGTCGGCGTTCTCGCGGACGGCGCAGGTGTTGAACACGACCACGTCGGGCACGGGCTCACCGCTGCCGTCGCGGACCGGGGATTCGCCGGCGTCGGCCATGGACACCATGCCGGCCGCTTCCAGCAGCCCGGCCATGCGTTCGGAATCGTGGACGTTCATTTGGCAGCCGTAGGTGCGCACCTGGTAGGTGCGGGGACGGCCTGTTGCACTGGTGGGGGCGGAAGGGTCAACGCCGGTTTGGGTCAAGCTCACCCACCCAGCTTAAGACCTGGTGCGCCAACACGCTAAAATCCGTCCCGCCCTGCGCCGCGAACGATGCGAACGAGGAGCATGACAGTGTCCTGCGCCGTGAACGGTGGGAACGCGGCGCAGGACAGTGCAGCGGGTCAGTACCAGTGGTTGGAGACTTCGTGGCTCCAGGCCCCGCAGGGCGAACCGTAGCGGTTCTTGATGTAGCCCAGTCCCCAGTCGATCTGGGTGCGGTAATTGGTCAGCCAATCGGGGCCGGTCTCCGAATACTTTCCCGGCGGCAGTGCCTGGGCGATGCCGTACGCACCGCTGCTGGGGTTGGTGGCGTTGGTCAGCCAACTCGACTCCTGCGTCCACAGCTGGACAAGGCACTGCAACTGGCCCTGCGGCCAGCCGTAGGCGCCGAGCCTGGAGGCGGCATAGGCCTGGGCGCCGGCGGGGTCGTTTACCGCAGCTCCCGGAATGTTGGGCAGGAGCACCTCGACAGGGATGAAGCCGCTCTCCGGGGCCGCCGGTGCCTGATTCGCTGGTTTTTGCGCTGCTGCCGCCTGCTGGGCGGCTGCCGCTGCCTGGCGGGCCGCTTCCTCCTCGGCAGCCTTGCGTTTGGCCGCCTGTGCCTCCTCGTAGGCAGCCAGCGCCTCCTGACCCTGCCGGTACTGTTGTTCCACCGCCGCGGTGGTGTTGTTCAGCGCGGCCAATTGCGCCGTCAAGGTGGTGCTCTGCTTCTTTCTGGCCGCCAGCTGGACGGCTACGGCCTGCTGTGCGGCGACCGCCGCCTCCAGGGCGGCCCTGGAGGACGCGGCCAGCTTGGCCTGTTCGGCCTCCGCTGCCAGCCGGGACTTGGCCAGCGATGCCGCCACGGACTGCGCCTCCTTGGCCAGGTCGGCCCTGCCGGAGGCCTGCCCACCCACTTGGGCCAGCATGTCCAGGGCCTCCAGCGCACTGGTGGAATTGAGGGAAGAGAGCGTATTGAAGATGCCGAGGTCTGCGCCACCGGACTTGTAGCTCTGGACAGCCGCGGCTGCGACGTCCTGCCGGTATCTTTTCGCCTGCTTCTCCGCCCGGCCGGTCTGGGCCTGAAGGACATTGACCTGTCCGTTGACAGCATCCAACTGGGCCTTCGTGGCGGCGTACACGGCGCCGGCCTGGACGGCGGCCGTGCCGAGCGCATCTGATTCGGCCGACAGGCCGGCCAGCAGGCCGTTGATCTTCGCCACTTCGCCACGGGTGGCGGCGGCGTCGCCCTTGGCCTGCTGCACATCCGACCAGGTGGGGTATCCGCTGGGCGGGCCATCATCAGCCGCTGCGGGGCCCGCCGCAACACCCGAGACCACGAGGAACCCGGCGGCAACGGCGGCAGCCAGGGTGCTCAGTGATCCACGTGAAAAACAACTCATAAGGGGCCATCATATCCACTCGCGGAGCGGAGTCGGCGGCATTTACTGCGGTGTTTCGCGATCCAGTTGCTCGTCGATGAGCCGGCCCACCACGGCAAACGCGGCCGAGGAACTAAAACCCTTGCGCGCCAGCATGGCCACCCAGCGTCGGGTGTACTTGTCCCGTTCGGCCCGGTCGGCCAGGTTCATCGAGCCGCGCAGCTTGCGCCGCACCAGCGTTTCAGCACTGCCAAGTTCGTCCTCGTCGCTAACCTGTGCCAGCGCCTCGTCGGCGAGTTCCGCGGTGATGCCCTTGTCGGTGAGCTCGCGCCTGAGGGCGCCCCTCGCCAGGGACCGGTTCTGTGCCCGGCTGCGCACCCACAGTTGAGCGAATTCGGCGTCGTCAATGAGCCTGACCTCCTCAAAGCGGTCCAGCACGGCTTCGGCAACGTCGTGGGGCACCTTCCGTTCGGCCAGTTTTTGGGCCAGCTGGTGCCTGCTCTTGGGCGAATGGGTCAGCTGTCGCAGGATGATCGCCCGGGCCACCGACGCCGGATTGGCGTCGGGGTCCAGTTCCGGTGCGGGCCGGTTCTTCTCCATGGCAGCTTTTAGAAGCCGTCGACAGCCTTGAGCTTCGGGGCGGCATCCGTTTCAGGTTCCGCCACGACGCCCACGCCCAGCTTTTCCTTGATCAGGCGCTCGAGTTCCTCGGCAAGTTCGGGATTGTCACGCAGGAAGCGGCGCGAGTTTTCCATGCCCTGGCCCAGCTGGTCACCGTCGTAGGTGAACCAGGACCCGGACTTGCGGATGATGCCGTGCTCCACGCCCATGTCGATGATTCCGCCTTCACGCGAAATTCCCTGGCCGTAGATGATGTCGAATTCGGCGATCTTGAAGGGTGGTGCCATCTTGTTTTTGACGACCTTGGCCTTGGTGCGGTTCCCGACGGCGTCGGCGCCTTCCTTCAGCGTCTGGATGCGGCGGACGTCAATGCGGATGGAGGCATAAAACTTCAGCGCCTTGCCACCCGTGGTGGTTTCCGGGCTGCCGAAGAAGACGCCGATCTTTTCACGCAGCTGGTTGATGAAGATGGCGGTGGTCTTTGTCTGGCTCAGCCGGCCGGTGATCTTGCGCAGCGCCTGGCTCATCAGGCGCGCCTGCAGGCCGACGTGGCTGTCGCCCATGTCGCCCTCAATTTCGGCGCGCGGCACCAGCGCGGCCACGGAGTCAATGACAATGACGTCCAGGGAGCCGGAGCCGATGAGCATGTCCATGATTTCCAGGGCCTGTTCACCCGTGTCCGGCTGGGAGACCAGCAGCGCATCGACGTCAACGCCGAGCTTGGCGGCATAGTCCGGGTCCAGGGCGTGCTCGGCGTCAATGAACGCTGCGATGCCGCCGCCCTTCTGGGCGTTGGCCACGGCATGCAGGGCCACGGTGGTCTTGCCGGAGGATTCCGGACCGTAGATCTCCACAACGCGGCCCCTGGGCAGTCCGCCGATCCCCAGGGCCACGTCCAGGGCGATGGATCCGGTCGGGATTACTTCGATGGGCGCACGGACGTCGTCGCCCAGGCGCATGACCGAGCCCTTGCCAAATTGCTTGTCAATTTGGGCCAGTGCTGCGGCCAGCGCTTTTTCACGGTCTGCGGGAGCGGCCATGGTTCACCTCGGTCTTTCATTTGTGCCGGTTCTTCGGCCCCGTCCGGCAGCGCTGCCTGCGCCGCGGACGGGTGTGGTTTAGTTGCCTGAAATTATTAGTGCGGAGCACCCTTGGGAGTTTTCCGTTACCTGAAACGCTAGTTCAAGGCTCTGACATTGTCCGTCCCAGCCTGGCCCCGCGGTCAAGAATGTGGAGAACTGTCGTCCCCTGCCGCAACGTCCGCTTCAATTATAGTCCGCATCGAATAAGTATTCGAATTACATCCCGGCGTGTCGGCGTGTCAATGGACGGATGCGGCTATTTCCTGACCGGGATGTCGCGTCCCAGGCGGCGGGATTCGGGCACGTCCTGCATCTGGCACACCTGCAGCCAGATCTCCCGCGGTTCGTATCCGGCCTGAAGCGCATCGAGCGCCGTTTTCCCTCCCACCCCTGCCAGGTGCAGCTCCCTGGCCAGCACGCGGGAATACCCGGGGGTGAACTCGTCATCCATCAATCGCCAAAACTCGCTTACTCGCACCCTTCAATTCTCGCACGCCGGGCACCGCCCGGCGAGCCGAAACGGCCCCTTCACGCAATAGAATGGTGCCATGACGACAGGAGCTTCACCGCACCGCGATGGCACGCCTCCGCTCCCCGCCGAGACCAAGGCAGCAATGGAAGTGCTGGAGGTCGAGCTCAGCCTGTTGTGGCGGCGGGCCCGGGCAAACAGCCAGGCCGTGTCACGAAAGGTCCACCCGGACCTTGATCCGGCCGCCTACGGGCTGCTCTCGGTGTTGCTGCACCAGGGCGGCATGCGCCTGACGGAGTTGGCCCGGTGCATCGGCGTCGGCAAGCCGTCGGTGAGCCGTCAGATCAGCTTCCTGGAGCAGGTGGGCCTGGTGCACAAGGAGGCCGATCCCCGTGACGGCCGCGCGCAGCTGATCGAACTCACGCCGGTGGGCCAAGCGAAGATGCGTGAAGTCCATGACGGCCGCCAGGAGGCCTTCCACAAACTGCTGGCCCACTGGGATACCAAGGACCTGACGGCCTTGGCGGCACTGATTGCCAAGCTCAACGAGGACGGCGCGCCCTGACGAAAGTTGGCGACACGAAGCGGCCCCCGCCGCCAGGACGGGAGCCGCTTCGTGGACCGCGCCGGCCACACACCGTGGCGGCGGGCAAGATCTAGGCGCGTGGTTCCGGTTTAACCCGGCACGGCAGGGTGGAAAGCAAGTGCCCTACTTGGTGCTGATCACACCTAATAGGCGTTGGACACCAGTCCCTTGCGGAGTTCATCGGAGAGTTCCTCGTTCAGGTCGCGGCCATAGCGCGCCGCGAATTCCTGCGGAACAGTGTCCGGGACGGCCACGCCTTCGGCAATGGCCAAACGGTCGCTCACTTCACGGAGCATCAGTGAGAGGGGCACCTCAAGGGCGGAGCAGATGGAGGAAAGCAACTCGGAGGAAGCTTCCTTCTGTCCGCGCTCCACTTCACTCAGGTAGCCCAGTGAGACGCGTGCGTTGTGTGAGACTTCACGGAGTGTGCGGCCTTGGCGCTGGCGAACATCGCGCAGAACGTCTCCAATTTCGTGGCGTAATACCACCATTTTGCGCTCCTTCTGCTGATGCTTTGCCTCATCCGCCAAACCCACATCCCGCCAGCGCACTACGCCGTTTACGGATACGGGTTGTTTCACCATCGGTATCGCCTTGCTCCTCGCCTTTTGATTTCCGTCCTTTTCGGCTGCTCCGAAAAGGCTACGCCCAGTTGGTGATCTTATCCTAAGGGTGATCACCGCCCGATGCGCTCATTATCACTAACTATCCTGTTACAACTTTTGTTCCCGGGCGGCGGTGACCACTTGCCGCAGCAGTGCCAGCGCCTCATCGACGGCCTGCTGGCGGACCATGGCGCGGTCCCCGCCGAAGTGGTATTCGTAGGCCTGGACTTCGCCGTCAATGGCCACCCCGATGAACACGTGCCCCACGGCTTTGCCCTGATGGGGTTCCGGGCCGGCCACACCCGTGGTGGACAGCCCCACCCTGGCCCCTGCCACGTGGCAGGCACCCAGCGCCATGGCGCAGGCGACCCTGGCATCGACGGCGCCGTGTTCGGCCAGGAGCCCGGCGGGGACCCCCAGCGCCCGGACCTTGACGTCGTTTTGGTAGGCGATGACCCCGCCGTTGAGCATGCCCGAGGCCCCGGGGACTTCCACCAGCGTCGCCGCCAGCATGCCACCGGTCAGCGATTCCGCCGTCGCGACGCTCAGGCCCGCCGCTGCGGCGTCGGCCACCAGGGCGGCCAGGTCCATCCCGGGAACGGCAGCCATGTCCTAGGCCTTTCCGCGGGCGGCGGTGCGCAGTTGCCCTGCCTTGATGACGTAGTCCACGCCGGTCACCAGGGTCACGGCCAGTGCGGCCAGCATGATGACGTAGGCCACCACGTGCAGCCACATGTGGGCCGGGGTGATGGGCAGAAGGAAGAAGAAGATGGCCACGGTCTGCAGCACGGTCTTCAGCTTGCCGCCCTTGGAGGCTGCCATCACGCCGTAGCGGATCACCACAAAGCGCAGCACCGTGATGCCGAACTCGCGGACCAGCATGAGGATGGTGACCCACCACCACAACTCCCCCACGGCGGAGAGCATGATCAGGGCCGAGCCAATCAGCAGCTTGTCGGCGATCGGGTCGGCGATCTTGCCGAAGCTGGTGATGAGCCCCCGGGCCCTGGCGATGTCGCCGTCGAGCTTGTCCGTGTAGATGGCCACCAGGAACAGGACCACCGCGGCCCAGCGCCACCAGCCGTTGGCGCCGCCGTCGGCCAGGAAGAACCAGATGAAGAACGGGACCAGCACAATGCGCAGCATGGTCAGCGCATTGGGCAGGTTCCAGTTCGAGGGGCTGGCGTTGGCAGGCGCGGCGTTTTCAGTCACGGTGCAAGGCTATCGTCATTCGCCTGCGCCCGGTTAGCGGCTACCGTCCGGTCAGCGACCATGCGTCCTCGCCGCCGTCGTCATCCCCGTTGTCCCCGCCGTCGTAGTAGTCCACGGCCTCGGTGCGGTTGGCCAGGTCCTCGGCCACCAGGTCCGCGCCCCAGCCATGGTTGGCGTTGGCGTTCTCCGCCAGGGCGGCGGCCCTGGCGTCTCCGGCCGGGGTGCCCGGCCCGCCGTCGGAAGGTTCGACGCCGGGGCCCCCCTCGAGTGCTCCCGCGGAGCCACTTTCCAGGGTACCCTCACCGCCGCGGATGGCGGCCAGGGTGGCGGCGAGGTCGTCCGGCTTGACCAGGACGTCGCGGGCCTTGGAGCCCTCGGAAGGGCCCACCACTCCGCGGGACTCCAGCAGGTCCATCAGGCGCCCGGCCTTGGCAAAGCCCACGCGCAGCTTGCGCTGGAGCATGGAGGTGGAGCCGAACTGCGTGGTGACCACCAGTTCGGTGGCCTGCAGCAGCACGTCCAGGTCGTCGCCAATGTCGTCCTCGATCTGCTTCTTGGGCGCCTCCACCGCCACGTCGTCGCGGTAGTGGACGGCCAGCTGGCCCTTGACATGGTCCACCACACGCTTGATCTCCGCTTCGGTGACCCAGGCACCCTGCACGCGCATGGGCTTGGACTTGCCCATCGGCAGGAACAGGGCGTCGCCCTGGCCCAGGAGCTTCTCGGCGCCGGGCTGGTCCAGGACCACGCGGGAGTCGGTGACGGAGGAGGTGGCAAACGCCATGCGGGACGGGACGTTGGCCTTGATCAACCCTGTCACCACGTCCACGGACGGGCGCTGGGTGGCCAGCACCAGGTGGATGCCGGCGGCGCGCGCCAGCTGGGTGATGCGCACAATGGAGTCCTCCACGTCGCGGGGGGCCACCATCATCAGGTCCGCGAGTTCGTCCACGATGACCAGCAGGTAGGGGTAAGGGCGGATGACGCGCTTGGAGTCCACGGGAGGGTGGACCTTGCCGGCCTTGACGGCCTTGTTGAACTCGTCAATGTGCTTGAAGCCGTAGTTGGCGAGGTCGTCGTAGCGCTGGTCCATTTCCCGCACCACCCATTGCAGCGCCTCCGCGGCCTTTTTCGGGTTGGTGATGATGGGGGTGATCAGGTGCGGGACGCCCTCGTAGGCGGTCAGTTCCACGCGTTTGGGGTCGACCATGACCATCCGGACCTCGTCCGGCGTGGCGCGCATCAGGATGGAGGTGATCATGGAGTTGACGAAGGAGGACTTGCCCGCGCCCGTGGCACCGGCCACGAGCAGGTGGGGCATCTTGGCCAGGTTGGCCACCACGAAGCCGCCCTCGACGTCCTTGCCGACCCCCATGACCATGGGGTGGTCGGTACGCCGGGCGTTGGCGGAGCGGAGCACGTCGCCGAGGACCACGATTTCCTTGTCCGCATTGGGGATTTCAATGCCGATGGCGCTCTTGCCGGGGATGGGGCTGAGGATGCGCACATCCGAGGACGCGACGGCGTAGGAGATGTTCTTGCTCAAGGCGGTGACCCGCTCCACCTTGGTGCCCGGGGCCAGCTCGATCTCGTACCGGGTGACAGTGGGGCCGCGGCTGAACCCGGTGACGGCGGCGTCGACGTTGAACTGGTTCAAGGTGTCCGTCAGCGCCGCAACGACGGCGTCGTTCGCGTCGGTGGCTTCCTTCGCCGGCGGGCCCGACGGCAGGAAGTCCGATTCCGGCAGCGTGTACGTGACATCGCCGGAGAGCTGCAACTGCTCCGACCGTGCCGGAATCGGTGCCGGCAGGCTGCTGGGCGGGGCAGGGACGGTGCGTGCGGGTGCGGAGTTGAGGTCCCGCGCGGAGGCGTTGGCGGCCACGATCCCGATGGACTCGGTGACGGCTTCGGGCCCGTCGGCGTGTCCGTCCCGTGCGTCGTAGGCGCCGGAGGAGGTGGGCAGGCCCTGGCTGGCCTTGATTTTGTCCGCCGCCAGTTCGTCGCGGGTGGGGCGACGGACCCCGGGCGGCAGGGAAGGCGCGGCTGAGACGGCTGGGTGCGCTGCGTCGTCGTCCACGTCAACCAGGGGGGTATCGAAGGCCCCGTCCGTGTCGTGGCCGTGCTCCGGCGCGTCCTGGGCATCCTTTCCCCGCCCGCGCAGCCCGCGCGGCTTCTTTGCCTTCGCCGGTGCGTCATCACGGTCAAAAAGGTAACTTTGGTCGTGGCCGTCGGCGGCGGGTTCACCCTGCGGGGCGGTGCCAACGAGCTGTTCGTAGAGCCAGCGCAGCCTGTCCGGGATGTGGCGCAGGGGCGTGGCCGTGAGAATCAGGATGCTGAAAAACGCCAGGATTGAGAACACCGCAACGGCCAGTACGGGGCTTGCTGCGGCCACGAGCCCGCCGGCGATCATGCCAACCATGCCCCCGGCCCGGCTGACACCGGCAAAGCCGCTGGCCGCGTCGGGCATGCCCCCGGCCACGTGTGCCAGGGCGCAGCCTGAGATGATCATGGCGGAGAAGCCGATGGCCACGCGGTTGTTGGCGCGGACGTTGGAGGGCTGGCGGAACACCAGGATCGCGAAGACCAGCAGCATGGGCGGCAGCATGGCCGCGAACCAGCCAAACGTGCCTTGGAAAACCCCGTGCACGGCATCCGCCACGCCACCGGTCAGCCCCCACCATTCAAAGGTGGCGATGAGGGCGGCCAACAGGATGAAGAACAGGCCGCTGCCGTCGCGGCGGTCCCCGGCAGGAATGCCGCTGACGTCGGCGCCCATGCGGCGGATGGCCCCGCCAATGAGATGTCCGATCCCCTGCCAGATGCCCACCGCAAAACGCAGCGGCCAAATCAGCCGCTGTGGGGGTTCGGGAACGGATTGTCTGCTGCGGGTGCTCGGCATCTTCGCGGTCTTGGCAGGGCGCACGTCACGGCCGCCTTGCTTGCCGGCGGACGCGCGAGCGGGGGAAGAACGTGTCGCCATACCCCCAAAGGTACCCGCAATGGGTCAGGATTCCGCGGATTTGGGCCCAGTGCGCCCGTCTGCGTCGCCCCGGCACCGGCAGGCCGGGCTTCCAGGCAGGCCGGGCTTCCAGGCAGGCTAGGCTTCCAGGACCACCGGGATGATCATGGGGCGTCGGCGCAGCTTGCGGCTGAGCCAGGTGCCGATCACCCGGCGCACCACCTGCTGCAGCTGGTGGGCGGTGTGGTCGGTGCTGGCCGTGACGGCTTCCTCCAGGGCTGCGGCGATCTTGGGCTTGATCTCGTCAAAAACGGAGTCGTCCTCGGCCACTCCGCGGGCGTGGATGTCCGGGCCGGAGACGATCTTGCCGGTGGACCGGTTCACCACGGTGATGATGGAGATGAAGCCCTCGTCACCGAGGATGCGCCGGTCTTTCAGGTCCTCGTCGGTGATTTCACCCACGCTGTGCCCGTCCACGTAGACGAAACCGCATTCAACCTGGCCGACGATGCTCGCCCGGCCCCCGGCCAGATCGATCACCGAACCGTCGCCGGCCAGCAGCACGTTCGACGACGGAATTCCGGAGGACTGGGCGATCCTGCCGTTGGCAATCAGGTGCCGGGTCTCGCCATGGACCGGCATGACGTTTTTGGGCTGGAGGATGTTGTAGCAGTACAGCAGCTCGCCGGCGGCTGCGTGCCCGGAGACATGCACCTTGGCCGTGCCCTTGTGGATGACGTCGGCGCCCAGCTTGAGCAGGCCGTTGATGATGCGGAACACGGCGTTCTCGTTGCCCGGGATCAGCGAGGAGGCCAAAATGACGGTGTCGCCCTCGCCCACGGAGATCCTGTGGTCTCCGTTGGCCATGCGGGAAAGCGCGGCCATGGGTTCGCCCTGGGACCCGGTGGACATCAGGACCACCTTGTTGTCCGGCAGGCTGTCGATGTCTTTCAACTCCACCAGCACGTTCGCGGGCACGTCCAGGTAGCCCAGCTTCGCGGCGATGGCCATGTTGCGCACCATGGAACGGCCCACAAAGGCCACCTTGCGCCCATGCAGCACTGCGGCGTTGAGCACCTGCTGGACACGGTGGACGTGGGAGGAGAAGCTGGCCACGATGATGCGCTTGTCCGCCTTGCCAAACAAGGCCTCCAGGGTGGGTCCGATTTCCGCCTCGCTGGTGGTGAAGCCGGGCACGTCGGCGTTGGTGGAGTCGACCAGGAACAGGTCCACGCCTTCCTCACCCAGGCGGGCCAGGTGGCGCAGATCGGTGCGGCGCCCGTCCAGCGGCAACTGATCCATCTTGAAGTCGCCGGTATGCAGGACGTTTCCCGCGGCGGTGCGGATGAACACGGCCAGGGCATCCGGGATGGAGTGGTTGACTGCCACAAATTCGCATTGGAACGGGCCAAAGTCTTCCAGCTGCCCTTCCTTGACCGTCATCGTCCACGGCTTGATCCGGTGTTCGGTGAGCTTGGCCTCGACGAGGGCCAACGTCAGCTGGGAACCGACCAGCGGAATGTCACTGCGCAGCCGCAGCAGGTAGGGCACGGCGCCGATGTGGTCCTCATGGCCGTGCGTGAGTACCACGGCCACGACGTCCTCGAGGCGGTCCTCAATGTAGGAAAAGTCCGGCAGGATCAGATCCACGCCGGGCTGGTCCTCCTCGGGGAAGAGCACGCCGCAGTCCACGATGAGCAGCTTGCCGTCGATTTCAAAGACTGTCATGTTGCGACCGATCTCGCCGATGCCTCCCAGCGGGACGATCCGCAGCGTGTTCTCCGCCAGTGGCGGGGGGGTGCGCAGCCCGGCCACTGTCACTTGGGTCACAGCTGGAAGTCCATTCCAGCTTCCGCAAGGTCGGCCTTGATCATGGCGATCTCGGCTTCGCCGGGCTCCACGAGGGGAAGCCGGACCACCGAGTTGGGCAGGATTCCCTGCCACTTGAGGATTTGCTTGACCGCCACAGCGCCCTGCACGTGGCCCATGGCGGCCCGGATAACCGGGTCCAATTCAAAGTGGAGGCGCCGGGCAGTGGCGAAGTCGCCCGCGGCGGCAGCGTCGATCAGGGCGCGGAACTGCTGCGGCGCCACGTGGGCGCTGACGCTGACCAGTCCGACGGCGCCGGCGGCCATGAGCGGCAGCGTCAGCCCGTCGTCGCCCGAGTACACGTCCAGGTCCGTGTTGGCCAGCACGCGGGTGGTGGCGCTGAAGTCTGCCTTGGCGTCCTTCAGGGCGGTGATGCGCGGGTGGTCGGCGAGCTTGATGATCGTCTCGGTGGTGATGGGCACCCCGGTCCGTCCCGGGATGTCGTAGAGCATGACGGGAAGGTCGGTCGAGTCGGCAATAGCCTCAAAGTGGGCCTGGATGCCGGCCTGGCTGGGCTTGTTGTAGTACGGCGTCACGATCAGCAGGCCGTGGACGCCCAGGGCCGCCGCGCGGCGGGACAGGCTGATGGAGTGGCGGGTGTCATTGGTGCCGGTGCCGGCGATGACGCGGGCCCGGTCCCCCACGGCGTCCAGGACGGCCTGGAACATGCCCAGGTTTTCCTCGTCGGTGAGGGTGGACGTTTCACCCGTGGTGCCGGTGACCAGGATGCCGTCGCAGCCCCCGTCCACCAGCGTGCCGGCCAGCGCCGCCGCCTGCTTGTAGTCCACGGCCCCGTCGGCGGTGAAGGGGGTGACCATGGCGGGCACCAGTGTTCCAAAGGGGCGGGTGGCAGTATCAGTGGCAGACATGGGTAAAACGTTACCCGCTGGGCGGGCATTTCGTTCAACGCACGCCACTGGTTGGACAGCCGTGGCCCTGCCGTATGGGGACCTGCCGGGACAGGACCTGCGGGCTACCGCCCCGGCATCAGGCCGGCCCGCAGGAACGGCAGCCATTCGTCGAGGACCGGCTGCGCGGGGACGAGTGTGGTCCCGTGGTTGCGCCCGGACAGTTCCACCACGCGTGCGTTGGGCATGAGTTCCGCGGCCCGCCGGGAGTCCGCCAGCCGTTCCCTGTCAGCGGTGCCGGCCATGAGCAGGGCGGGCATGGCCAGGGCGGCCACATCGCTTTCGGCAATGGCCGGCTCGGCCTCGGTCTGGCGGAAATAGGCCTGCAGGGCCGCTGCGTCGTTGGCCAGAAAGGCGGTCCTGGTCTGCGCATCCAGCGGCCCGCCGATCCGCTGCTCCCAGCCCGCGACAAAGCCGGGCATCCCGCCGGAGCCGAGGGCGTCGTCGTACCCGGGGAAGAACAACTTGCCCACGCTGCCGGGCTGGATGCGGTACGTTCCGGCCAGTGTGGTCAGCGAAAGCAGGCGTTCCGGGGCGGCGACTGCCAGCGAGAACGCGATCCGCGCGCCCACCGAGTAGCCTCCCATGTGGGCCTTTGGTGCACCGACGGCGTCCAGGACGGCCAGGGCGTCTGCCACGAGGACGTCCATGGCGTAGGCCGATTGGGCGTGCGGCTTGCCGGAGCGGCCGTGCCCGCGCAGGTCCATGGTGATGACGGCGTAGTCCCCGCGCAGCGCCTTGGTGTAGCCGAATCCGCGCCAGATCGCGCGGCTGAGGGCGCTGCCGTGGAGCAGGAGGATTGGCTCGCCTTCTCCCGCCACGTCATAGGAAAGTTCGACGCCGTCGTGCGGGTTGTGTGTGCTGCTGACCAAAGGTTCGCTCCTTTCCGGAATCCATGACGCAGTAGTTGCAAAAGAATCGTAAATTATCGGCAACTACTGCGTCACAGTTGGGGTGTTAGGGGTGGCGGTACAGGCTCACGGCGTCGCGCATGGCCCGGCGGGCGCGCTTGCGGTCCCCGGCAGCGTCGTAGGCGCAGGAGAGCCGGAACCAGGAGCGCCAGTCCCCGGGGGCGGCCTCCGCCTCCAGCCTGTACTTTTCAAATTCCGCGTCGGCCGCGGCACGGATGATGCGCCCGCCGGGCGTGCGGGGCAGGTTGTCCTCCGGCAGGCCGCCCTCGGCTTCGAGGATGTTGGCCAGCTTCTCGGTGCGGGCGCCGAAAAGCACCTCGCTGATGAGCGCCCAGGCCGCGACAAACGGGATGACAAAGTACGCTGCGCCCATGGCCTTGGCCTGCCATTCGGGGGAAACGAACATCAGCGTAAACGAGCGTTGGAGCATGACCACCAGATAGAACACCAGCAGCAGGGCGATCAGCGCAACCCAGACCTTGGTCTTGGAGACCTTCACCTTCGGCATGCGCTCAGCCCTCAAGGTCCAGGTAGCCGTCCAGGCCCACGGTCAGGCCCGGGCGGGTGGCCACGGTGCGCACGCCAAGGAGCACCCCGGGCATGAAGGAGGCGTGGTTGAAGGAGTCGTGGCGGATGGTCAGCGCCTCCCCCGCACTGCCCAACAGCACTTCCTGGTGCGCCACGAGCCCGGCGAGGCGGACGCTGTGCACGCGGATGCCGTCCACGGAGGCGCCGCGGGCGCCGTCAAGCTCGGTTTCGGTGGCGTCGGGGGCATCCGGGACGCCGGCGTCGGCGCGGGCCCTGGCCACGAGCTGGGCCGTGCGCAGCGCGGTGCCGGACGGGGCGTCCACCTTGCGGGGGTGGTGAAGCTCAATGATCTCCACCGAGTCGAAGTACTTCGCGGCCTTGGCGGCAAAGTGGGTGGCCAGCACGGAGCCCAGGGCGAAGTTGGGGGCGATCAGCACACCGGTTTCGGGGTGCCCGGCCAGCCGGCCTGCCAGGGCGGCGAGGCGGCCGGCGTCCCAACCCGTGGTCCCCACCACGGCATGGATGCCGTGCTCCACGGCGAAGCGGACGTTGGCCTCCGTGGAGCCGGGGACGGTCAGGTCCACCACCACCTCGGCACCGCTTTCCACCAGTGCCTCCAGGGGGTCGTTGCGCCCCAGCGCGGCCACGAGCTCGATGTCGGCGGCGCCGCCGATGGCCGCAACGGCGGCCGTTCCCATTCGTCCCTTGGCACCGAGCACGGCCACCTTCAGCAATTCACTCATGCTTTTAAGCCTACTGGCTTTCCGGTTCCGGATCGTGCGCCGGCGTGCCTGGCACCGTAGGCAGCGTGCCGGCGCCCACCCACTCCGCCGTGCCGTCGGTGAAGAACTGTTCCTTCCAGATCGGCACCTCGGCCTTGATTTTTTCCACCAGCGCCGAACATACCTCGAAGGCTTCGGCCCGGTGCGAAGACGCGACGGCGCAGACCAGGGCGGGTTCGCCGATTTCCAGCGGCCCTACCCGGTGCGCCACCCAGACCCGCACGGGGTGCCCGTCCGGGTCGGCGGCCCCTTCGACGACGGAGGCCACCACCGCATCCAGGACGCCCCGGGCCAGTGGATGGGCACTGTAGGACAGCCGCGCAACCTGTTTTCCGGCGTCGTGGTTGCGGACGATGCCGCTGAAGCTGACCACCGCCCCGGCGGTGTCGGATTCCACTGCGGCAATGGCGCGGTCCACGGAAATCGGTGCGGTGCTCAGCAGCGCGGCAACCACCTCAACGTTAGTGTCCATGGCCGCCGGCGACCTGTTCGCAAATGTGCCTGATGACCGGCTCCAGCACGGCCAGCCCGTCCATGACACCGGATGGGGAACCGGGCAGGTTTACCACGAATGTACGCCCGGCCAGGCCTGCGTGCCCGCGGCTGAGGGCGGCCATGGGTGTCTTGGCCAGCCCTGCGGCGCGGATCGCCTCCATAATGCCGGGGACCTCGCGGTCCAGCAGGGGCAGGGTCATTTCCGGGGTCTCGTCCGTGGGGCTCAGCCCGGTGCCGCCGCTGGTGAGCACGACGGCGGGGTGTTGCGCCAGCAGGGCGCGCAGGGCGGCCCCGACGGGGGCCCCGTCGGGCACCACGACGGTGTCGGCGACCTCAAAACCGTGCTCGCGGAGCCAGTCGGTGATGACGGGCCCTGTCAGGTCCTCATAGACGCCCAGGGCTGCGCGGGTGGAGGCGATGACCACGCCCGCCAGGCCCGGTCCGGTCCCGGGCTCGCAGGCGCTCACGGACGGGTTCCCGGTTCCGCGGGGAGTGCCGGGCCAACCGTCCAGTCCCCGCTCTTGCCGCCGCTCTTGGCCAGCACCTGGATGCCCGAGATGACGGCGTGTTTGTCCACGGCCTTGACCATGTCGTAAACGCTCAGGGCCGCAACGGACACGGCCGTCAGGGACTCCATCTCCACGCCGGTGGCGCCGCGGGTCTTGACGGTGGCGGTGATGGTGACGGCGGTGGCGCCCAGCGCGAAGTCCACCGTGATCTTGGAAAGGGGCAACGGATGGCACAGCGGAATAAGCTCCGGTGTCTTCTTGGCGCCCATGATCCCGGCCACCCGCGCAACGGCCAGCGCGTCACCCTTGGGCAGCTCGCCGGCGCCCAGGAGGGCCATGACTTCCGGTGTGGTGTGCACGGTGCCGGTGGCCGTGGCCTCCCGGACGGTGGCGGCCTTGGCAGAGACATCCACCATGTGGGCCGTGCCGTCGTCGCGCAGGTGGGTTAATTCCGGGGTTTGGGGGTTTGTCACAACAGCCATACTTCCACCTTTGCCCCGGAGTGCAATTCCGTGACGCCCGCGGGGATGTGGATGAGCGCGTTGGCCCGCGCCAGGGCGCCAAGGAGGTGCGACGACGGTCCGCCCACCTCGCGCACCGAGGCTGCGGATTCAAACGCGGGGCCTTCGTACACGCCGCGCCGGACCTGGTACTTCCCCGTCGGCGAGGTCAGCCCGTGGCCCAGCGCCGCCAGCACCCGCCGGCGCGGTGCCGGGGCGCCGAGCAACTCGGTGAGCACCGGGCGCAGGAACAGTTCAAAGGAGACCACCCCGCTGACGGGGTTGCCCGGAAAGCCGAGGAACGGAACACCCTTGTAGCGGCCCAGCGCCTGCGGCCCTCCCGGCTGCAGCGCAACGGAAACGAAGTCCACCTCGAGCCCCGACAGCGCCTGCTTCACCACCTCGAACGCCCCGGCGCTGATGCCGCCCGTGGACAGGATCAGGTCCACGCCGTCCACGTATTCATCCAGCACTTCCAGTAGCGCGCGGGGTTCGTCGCGGACCACCGGGGCCAGGACCACCTCGGCACCCGCATCCGCCAGCAAGGCGCGCAGCAGGGCCGTGTTGGCGTCGAAGATCCTGCCCTCCGGCAGGCCTTCCGCGGCCCGGGGGTCCCCCGGCAACAGGACTTCATCTCCCGTGGCCACCAGCAGGACCCTCGGCTGCGGGCGCACCTGCAGCGAGGTGCAGCCCAGGGCTGAGGCCAGCCCGACGTGGGCCGCGTTCAGCAACGTTCCTGCGGCAATGGCGACGCTTCCGGCGGCCAGGTCGCTGCCCTGGGCCCGGACAAAGTCACCCGGCCTGGCGGGCGGCAGTTCCACCTTCGCGCCTGCGTCCGGAAAATGGGCCGGCAGCGCCCGTTCCACGGGCACCACCGCATTGGCTCCGGCCGGCAGCATGGCGCCGGTCATGATGGGGGCGGCAGTGCCGGGGTCCAACGGCGGTGGGACGACCCCGGCGGGGATGGTGGTTGTGGCACGATAAGTGGTTGATTTTACGCTATCAACCGCTTTGGGTTGTTCTTTGGCGGGGTCCGCCCAAATGGCGAAACCGTCCATCTGTGAGTTGGCAAACGGCGGCAGGTCCAGGGGCGCCACCAGCGCACCGGCCAGCACCCGCCCCGGCAGCCCGCCCAGCGGAACCCGGGTCCCGGCGTCGTGCAGGAGCGGGGCACCCCCGGCGCTTTCCCAGGCGCGGGCCAACACCTCAAGGACGGCCTGTTGGTGCTCGGCGACTGATCTACGCATCAATTTTCCTCCCGGAACAACACGTGCCGAAATGGCACGTGGCGGCGGACTTTAGACCCATCCTAGGCGAGCCGCCCCGTCCCGCCCGTGATTCACGCCGCCGTGAAATCCACCGTGTGCCAGCCGGTGGCGCCATCGGGCGCCGGCGGGGCAACAGCCCCGGCCTGCAGGGCCCCGGCACCGTCGACGGCCCGCACCCGCAACCGGTGCCGTCCGGCCGCCGGGTCCAGGTGCGCCTGCCACTGGACCCAGGTGTCCTTGTTCAGGGAGGCGGCGAGGGTGGCCTCCTGCCAGGGGCCGCCGTCGAGCTGGACCTGTACGGCGGAGATGCCGCGCCCCGGCGACCAGGCCACCCCTGCCGTCGTGAACGGTCCGGCGGCCGGTTTCGCGCCGGCGCGAGGGACGTCGATGCGCGACGCCGTCTTGATGGGTCCGTGCGCACTCCACCCCAAAGGCGTCCAGTAACCCTGGTCCGCCGCAAAAGTGGTGACCTTCAGTTCCGAAAGCCATTTCGTGGCGGAGACATAACCATAAAGGCCAGGGACAATGAGCCGGACCGGATAGCCGTGCGCCAGCGGCAGGGGCGCACCGTTCATGCCCACAGCCACCAGTGCGCCACGGGCGTCGGTCATCGCTTCCAGCGGCGTCCCGGCCGTGAACCCGTCCGTGCTGCGCGAGAGCACCATGTCCGCCCCGGGCTTCACGCCCGCCCCGGCCAGAAGTTCACGCACGGGCCACCCCAGCCAGCGGGCGTTGCCCACCAGATCCCCGCCCACCTCATTGGAGACGCACCCAATGGTCACCCAGCGCTCCACGAGGGGCTTGGCGAGAAGCTGGGAAAAGGTCAGCGTGACCTCCCGTTCCACCAGCCCGGTCACGGTCAGCTTCCAAGTGTCCGAGTTCACCGCCGGGACGACCAGTGCCGTGTCGATCCGGTAAAAGTTGTCAGGGTCCGTGACGAGGGGGGTGATGCCGGGCACATCCAGCACCGCGGCCGCGGGCACTGCCGCAGCGCCCGTCACGGGGCGCGGCAGCATGACCTTGGCCCGCAACTCGGACACCACCACCGAGGCCCTGCGCAGCAGGACCGCCGTCCCGCCGGCAAGCACCGCCACGACCCCGCCGGCACCCATGTAGCCCAGGAAGGCACGCCGGGTGGCGGGCCGGGCGGGGGCCGCGGCTGCACCGGCTGCCACGGGCGCCACGGTCGCCGGGGACGGAGCGGGGGGCGTACGCAGGGCCATCGAGGGCGTCGAAGGCGCGCCGGGCACCCGGGGCGGGTGGCCGGCGTCGTGCCCCAGCGCCCTTCCGCGGCCCGGAAGCAGGAACCTGCCCCGGACCCATGCGAGCAGCGCCATGGCCACGCCGGCAGCTGCAACGGGTGCCGCGAACGCGGTGCCGGCGACGTCCGGGCGGGAGGCCACGGCCACGACGCCCACCACACCAAAAAGGGCAATTACCGCCTGGCCGAGGCCGTGCCTGGTGCGTTCAAGCAACCCGGCGACGGCGGCAATCCCGGCCATGACCACCACCATGCATATCAGGAAGACTGTTTTGTCGGCCGTGCCGAAGAGATGGATGGCCCATTCCTTCACGCCACCGGGCAGCACGCCGATCACGCCCTGTCCCACGGCGCCCACCGGCGACGCCGACGGGCTGATAAGGGCAGCGACCAGTTCGCCGGCCGCCACGCCCACGCCCGTGCACACCAGTCCGGCCAAGCCCCAGTACCGGCGAGCCTCCATGGCATCCTTCCCGTACGGTCGGGAACCTGCCCGGCCCCATGTCACAATTCTAGTTTCGTGGAGGGCACAAAGCGCCGTCCGCCCCACATGGCGCTGATGGCGTAGCGTGGAGGCATGGACACCGGACACGTATCACTGGGCATGCCGGCGGTATCCGCGGCTGTGCCCACAGGCGCAGGAGCAGGCACGCCACGGCCCGCCTCGGCAGGGCTGGCGGACCAGTTTGGCCGCGTAGCCACTGACATGCGCCTTTCCCTGACGGACAAGTGCAACTTGCGCTGTCAGTACTGCATGCCCGAGGACGGGCTGGAGTGGCTGAAGAAATCGAGGCTGCTCACCGCCGAAGAGATTGTCCGGCTGGTGGGGCTGGGCGTGGACCGCCTTGGCGTGCGCGAGCTGCGGCTGACCGGCGGGGAGCCACTGGTGCGTTCGGACCTCGTGGAGATCATCGCGGCACTGCGGCGCAACCATCCCGCACTGCCCATTTCCCTGACCACCAATGGCGTGGGACTTGCCCGGAAGGCGCAGGCGCTGGCCGACGCGGGGCTGACCCGGTTGAACGTCTCCATGGACACGCTGCACCACGACACCTTCAAGGAGCTGACGCGCCGTCCGTTCCTGGACCAGGTGCTGGCAGGCATCGAGGCCGCCGACGCCGCAGGGCTGCGCCCGCTCAAGGTCAATGCCGTGCTCATGCGCGGCATCAATGACCACCACGCCGCCGAGCTGCTGGGATGGTGCCTGGAGCGCGGCTACGAACTGCGCTTCATTGAGCAGATGCCCCTGGACGCGGACCATGGCTGGACCCGTGATGGCATGATCACCGCCGCCGAGATCCGCGGCCTGCTGGGCGTGGACTTTGCGCTGTCACCCGATCCCCGCTCCCGCGACGGCGCCCCCGCCGAACGTTTTGAGGTGCGCGACCCCGGCTCGGGGCTGCTGCTGGGCACGGTGGGTATCATCGCCTCGGTGACCGAACCGTTCTGCGCCGACTGCAAGCGGACCCGCATCACGGCCGAGGGCAAGGTGATGAGCTGCCTGTTTTCCCGAACGGAGGTTGACCTGCTCGCCCTGCTGCGTGCCGGCACGTCCCCGTCCGACGACGACGCCGTCGTGGCCCGCTGGCAAGACGCCATGTGGGCCAAGCCGAGGGCCCACGGCATGGGCCATCCGGGGTTGGGCGACGCCGACTTTGTCCAACCCGATCGCAGCATGAGCGCCATAGGAGGCTGAGCATGGACGTACGATTTTTTGCCGCCGCCGCCGCGTCCGCCGGTGTCGAAGAACAGCTCGTGGACCTTGCCGCCTTGGCAGGTTCCGCCCCCTTCACGCTGGAGGACCTGTCAAAACTGCTGGTTGAGTCGTTCCCCGTCTCGGCCTCGGCCAGCACCCCACCCCTGTCCGAGCTGCTGACGCGCTGCAGCTTCCTCGTCAACGAGGTTGCCGTTCGGAACCTGGCACGCACGCTGGAGCCGGGCGACATTGTCGACGTCCTGCCACCGTTCGCCGGCGGGTAGCGTCCGAAACCGGACCGGCTGAAACGGGTGTGTCTGACCACGGAGACCCCAACCCCGGTCACAATGATCTGGGGTGCCGGGGTTTCCGGGGTCCTGGCAGCGGGGGTGTGAGGGAGACGTAGTGGTGGTTGGTGGGCGTGGTGAGGGTGGTGTGGGGAGTGGTTGTGCTGTTGGGCACTGTGTCGGGCGGGTGGTGGTGTGCCGTGCTGGTCCAGCCTGGTGTTTCCTTGGCTTGGTTGCAGGCTGTGCATAGTCCCTCGCCGTTGGCAATGCTGGTT
>CAJDTM010000053.1_pt1 | contig 30219 bp, 21 predicted proteins | sample 7389831 | NCBI WGS metagenome assembly CAJDTM01 (sample SAMEA7055656, study PRJEB34461) | soil metagenome | biome: terrestrial ecosystem; feature: Peninsula; material: soil | place: Antarctica | collected 2016
GCTGGATTTCCTGGACGGCGAAATTGCCGCCAACCGCCTCGGTGAAAAGCTGCTGCCGCTGCAATCGGGTGTGGGCAACATTGCCAACGCCGTGCTGGCCGGACTCTCCCGCGGTGGCTACCGCGGCCTGAAGGCGTTTACCGAGGTCATCCAGGACGGCATGCTGGCCCTGATCAAGGACGGAACGCTGGCCTTTGCCTCCGCCACGTCATTTTCCCTGTCCGAGGCCGGCATCGAAGAGTTCAACCGCAACGTTGACTTCTACCGGGAGCGCATTGTGCTGCGCACCCAGGAGATCTCCAACCACCCGGAACTGATCCGCCGCCTGGGCTGTATCGCGCTCAACGGCATGATCGAGGCGGACATCTACGGCAACGTCAACTCCACCCACGTGGTGGGCTCGCACGTCATGAACGGCATCGGCGGATCCGGCGACTTTGCCCGCAACGGCTTCCTGTCAGTGTTCATGTCCCCGTCTACCGCCAAGGGCGGGAAAATCTCCGGGATCGTGCCGATGGCCAGCCATGTGGACCACACCGAACACGACACCATGGTCCTGATCACCGAACAAGGACTGGCGGACCTGCGCGGCCTGTCACCGAAGCAGCGTGCCCGTGCCATTACCGGAAAGTGCGCGCACCCGGACTACCGGCCCATGCTCGAGGACTACTTCGCACGTGCCTCCCGCGACTCTTATGGCAAGCACACCCCGCACCTGCTGGGGGAGGCGCTCTCCTGGCACCAGCGCTTCATTGACACCGGGGACATGCGGCCCTGACGGGCGCCGGCCGGGGCTGCCGGACCCCGGGTTGCCCGTCCACGGCGCCCAGGGTGCAGATAAGGCGGTCCCCCCGAAGGGTGAGCCGCCTTGTCTGTACTTTCTTTGTACCTTCGACATCTGTTCCCTCGACCGCGAAAGTCGGTGGGAGCCGTGGGGACTATGCGTCCAGTGTGGCATCCAGGGTGATCTCGACGCCGGCCAGACGGGCGAAATCCTCCTCGCTGATGCCGGGGATCCGGGTTGCCAGCGTCAGGTGGCTGGTCGTGATCCCGGTGCCGGGAACGAACGTCACAGCGGCACTGGTGTTGACGTAGTCGGCGGCCTTGCCCTCTTCGCTGAGGGCGAGGCTGAAGGCCATGGCAAAGCAGGAAGCGTGGGCTGCGGCAATGAGCTCTTCAGGACTGGTCTTGCCTTCAGCAGCTTCGGCGCGTGCCTTCCAGGTCACGTCAAATGAGCCGGCGCCCGAGCTGTCCAGGAATACCTGTCCGGCACCTGTGGGAAGGTCGCCGATCCAGCCTGCGTGGGCGTTGCGGGTCGTAGCCATGTTCACTCCTAATTGTTGTGGTGGGGGGCCGCATTAACAGCACCTCCTTCCACCCTATGCCCAAACACAAAAAACGCGCCCTCCCCACCCGCAGGGTGGAAATATTCCACGTGCGGGCGAAGAAGGCGCGGAAAGCCCGGGTACTAGACGGCCCACAGTGTGGCGACGGCGATGTTGACCAAGGCCATGCCGCCGACGGCGTGTGCCAGTCCGGTGGGCACTTCTTTCCGGGCTGCTGCCTTGCGGTAGCCGATGATGGCCGGAATGAGCACGACAATGGCGATGAGGAGTTTCACGCCGATCTTGATGTGGAAGGCAACGGACGGACTGCCGTCGGCCTCCGCGATGCCGACCAGGGCCAGTCCGGTGACGAGCTGGGCGATGGCGCCCCACAGCTGGATCGGCAGGATGGTGGGTTTCTTAAAGGTGGCGAACCAGCCGCCCACGATCGCAGCGGCGCCGAGGACGTGCAGGAATACCAGAATGCTCGTAAGTACAGTCATGCCACCAGCTTAGCGACAAAGTGTCCCTAAAATGGCATTGGGGTTGCCTTCCTGTGAGGAAGGCAACCCCAATGGGTTGCAGCTAGTGGACCTTACAGGCCGAGGTCGGCCTCAAAGGCGCCGCCTTCGAGGCGTGCCTTCAGGGTCTGCAGGAAGCGGCCGGCATCCGCGCCGTCCACCAGGCGGTGGTCGTACGTCAGGCACAGGTACATCATGTGGCGGATGGCGATGGTGTCGTCACCGTCGGTGTCGCCCACAACCACGGCGCGCTTGACGATCGCGCCGGTGCCCAGGATGGCAACGTTGGGCTGGTTGATGATCGGGGTGTCGAACAGGGCCCCGACCGAACCGATGTTGGTGATGGAGAACGTGCCGCCGGAGAGCTCGTCCGGGCCGATCTTGCCGCTGCGGGTGCGGGCGGCGACGTCTGCGATCTTCCCTGCCATGCCGGCCAGGTTCAGGTCACCGGCGTTGGAGATGACGGGGACCAGCAGGCCCTTGTCGGTGTCCACCGCAATCGCCAGGTGCTCGGCGTTGTGGTAGGTAATCTCCTGTGTTTCCTCGTTGTACTCGCCGTTGACGGAGGGGTGCTGCTTGAGCGCCTCGGTGACCGCCTTGGCGATGAACGGCAGGTAGGTCAGCTTGGTGCCATTGGTGGCGGCGAAAGCGTCCTTGGCACGGCCGCGCAGCTTCACGATGCGGGTCATGTCAATTTCGTGTACCTGCGTCAGCTGCGTGGAGGTGTCCAGCGACTCGCGCATGCGCCGGGCGATGACCTGGCGGATTCGGGGTGCCTTCACCGTGGTGCCGCGCAGTGTGGACGGCACGACGGCGGGCGCCGACGCGGGTGCGGAAGGCGCGGATGCCTTGGGGGCTGAAGCGGCCTTGGCTGCCTCAGCCGCTGCCAGGACGTCCTGCTTGCGGATGCGCCCGCCCACACCCGAACCGGAGACAGTGGTGATGTCCACGCCCTGCTGGTTGGCGAGCTTGCGCACCAGCGGCGTCACGTAGTTAGACTCTGTGGCCGGTGCCGGTGCCTCGGCCGGAGCTGTGGGCGCTGCAGCCGGCGCGGCGGGTGCTGCAGGGGCGGCGGGAGCGGCGGCGGGTGCTGCAGGGGCGGCGGGAGCGGCCGGTGCTGGGGCCGGTTGGCCGGAGCCGATCAGGGCCAGAACGCCGCCCACTTCGGCAGTTTCGTCTTCGGGAACGCGGATCTCCAGCAGGGTGCCGGCCACGGGTGAGGGGATCTCCGTGTCGACCTTGTCGGTGGAGACTTCCAGCAACGGCTCGTCCATCTCCACTGTGTCGCCAACAGCCTTCAGCCAGCGTGTGACGGTGCCTTCCGTCACGGACTCGCCCAGGGCCGGGAGCGTCACCTCAAAGGAGTCGCCGGCGGGTGCCGCCGGGGCCGCAGGAGCGGCTTCGGCGGCAGGCTCGGCCTCAGCGGCGGGTGCGGCTTCGGCGGCGGGTGCGGCTTCGGTGGCGGGAGCCTCGGCTGCGGCGCCATCGCCGGAACCGATCAAGGCCAGGGGTGCGCCAACTTCAGCAGTCTCGTCTTCGGCAACCAGGATCTGCTCCAGGATGCCGGCAAACGGCGACGGGATTTCGGTGTCAACCTTGTCGGTGGAGACCTCCAGCAGCGGCTCGTCCACTTCAACTCGTTCGCCGACCTGCTTGAGCCATCGCGTGACGGTTCCTTCGGTGACGCTTTCACCCAAGGCGGGCAAGTTCACGGATTCAGACATTTCGTCCCCGTTCTCCTTTTTGTGCGGTGCCGACAGGAGCACCCAACATAAAATTCATGAGCAATGATTGTTTTTACTTGAGTTTAGTGCACCCGGCGCGGGCGCCGGGTGCACTAAGGATGAGGTCCTGCTAGCCGTGCAGCGGGTGACCGGCCAGTGCCATGGCCGCCTCGCCGAGGGCTTCGTTCTGGGTGGGGTGGGCGTGTATCAGGCCCGCAACGTCCTCGGGGTAGGCTTCCCAGTTGACGATGAGCTGCGCCTCGCCGATCTGCTCGCCCACGCGGGTGCCGATCATGTGCACGCCCACCACGGGGCCGTCCTTTTCGCGGACGAACTTGATGATGCCGCCGGTGCCCAGGATGGCGCTCTTGCCGTTGCCTGCCAGGTTGTATTCGGTGGATTCAACGTTGGCGTCGCCGAATTTGGCTTTCGCCTGGACCTCGTTCAGGCCCACGGACGCAATTTCGGGGTCACAGTAGGTGACCTTGGGGACGTTGATGTCCTCCACGATCACTGGGTTCTTTCCGGCGATTTCCTCCGCCACAAAGATGCCCTGTTGGAAGCCGCGGTGTGCCAGCTGGATGCCTGGGACGATGTCGCCCACTGCGTAGATGTTGCCAACGCCGGTGTGGAGGCGCTCATTGGTGATGACAAAGCCGCGGTCAACCGTGACGCCGGCTTCCTCGAAGCCCAGCCCTGCGGTCGAGGGGCCGCGGCCGACGGCGACGAGCATGAGGTCCGCCTCGTACGTCTTTCCGTCCACCAGGGTGGCCTTGACGCCGTTGTCGTTCTGCTCGACGCCCTGGAAAAAGGTACCGGTGTTGAACTTGATGCCGCGCTTGCGGAAGGTGCGCTCAAGGACCTTGATGATGGACGCGTCCTCGTTCGGGACCAGTGACGGCAGTCCTTCGATGATGGTGACGTCCACGCCGAAGGACTTCCACACGGAGGCGAATTCCACGCCGATGACTCCGCCGCCAAGGACAATGACGCTCTTGGGCAGGTAGTCCATGGTGAGTGCCTGGTCGGAGGTGATGACCTTGCCGCCAATGTCCAGTCCGGGCAGGCTGCGCGAGTAGGAGCCGGTGGCCAGGACAATGTTCTTGCCCGTGTAGTGCACGCCGTTGACGGTGACGGTGTTCGCCGCGGTGAGCTTGCCCTCGCCCTCAATGACCGTGATGCCCTTGCCCTTGATGAGTCCCTGCAGGCCCTTGTACTTGCCGGCGATGATGCCGTCCTTGTAGGAGTTGACGGCGGTCATGTCGATGCTTGTCAGCTCGACATTGACGCCGACCTTGGCGGCGTCGCGGGCATGGTCGGCAACTTCCGCCGCATGCAAAAGGGCCTTGGTGGGAATGCAGCCGTTGTGCAGGCAGGTCCCGCCCAACTTGCTCTTCTCGACCAGTCCCACGGTCATGCCCAATTGGATGGCGCGCAGTGCTGCGGCGTAACCGCCACTGCCGCCACCGAGAATCAGTATGTCGAATTCTTGCCCAGCTGCCTGTTCGGCCACTTAGACGCTCCCTCGCGTTTGGACGGCGCACACGGTCGCACGCCATCTCATCAATTGTTGTGGCAGGCCCGCCACCCCGATCAGCGGCGACCCTGCCATGTCAAAGATTCTTTTTCGTCAAAGACAACTACTGTCAGCATTGTCAACTACTGTCAGCATTTACCTTAGCTGTCAGAGCATCCATGCTCCACCTCGGCAGGGTCACAGTAAAGCCGTTTGTGTTCATACTCACTCCGTGGCGGACCACTGCCGGGGCAGGGGACGTTAAACGCTGCGCGCCACCACGTCCTCGACGTAGGCAACGAGCGTGCGGACAGCCATCCCGGTGCCTTGCTTGGGCGTGTAACCGTAGGGGGAACTTTCGTTGAACGCCGGGCCGGCAATGTCCAGGTGAGCCCAGGGGATGGTTTCCCCGCCTTTGTCCTTGCCGACAAACTCCTGCAGGAACACCGCGGCGGTCATCATGCCGCCCATGCGTTCGCCGATGTTGGCCAGGTCGGCCACGGGGGAATCCAGCGAGGGGCGCAGCTCCTCCGGCAGCGGCATGGGCCAAACGAGCTCGCCGGCGCGGTCCGCGGCGGCCTTCAACGCGGCACTGACGCCGTCGTCGCCCATGACGCCGCCGGTGCGGTGGCCCAGGGCCACCACCTGCGCCCCGGTCAGGGTGGCCACGTCAATGATCACGTCCGGGAATTCCTGTGAGGCGGCGACCAGCCCGTCGGCCATGACCAGACGGCCCTCCGCATCGGTGTTGAGTACCTCAACGGTCTTCCCGCCAAACATCGTCAGCACGTCTGAGGGCCTGATGGCCGTGCCGGAGGGCATGTTCTCGGCGATGCACAGCCAGCCGGTGACGTTGACCGGCAGGCCCAGGCCCGCCACGGCGAGAACGGTGTTAAGCACGGCGGCCGCGCCGGCCATGTCGCATTTCATGGTGATCATGCCGGCGCCGGGCTTGATGGAGAGGCCGCCGGAGTCAAAGGTGATGCCCTTGCCCACCAGTGCCAGGTCCGCGACGGCCTTGTCAGACTTGTATTCGACCTTCACCAGGCGCGGCGGGCGCGAGGAGCCCTGGCCTACGCCCATGATGCCGCCGTAGCCCTCCTTCAGGAGGCGCTTTTCATCCATGACGGTCACCTTCACCGGCAGACCCTTCGCCAGGTCCTTGGCGGCGTCGGCGAACGTGGCCGGGTACAGGCGGCTGGGCGGTTCGTTCACCAGGGTACGGGTGGCGTTGACGGCCTGCGCGACGAGGGCGGCACGGTCAAGTGCCCTGGCCAGGGCCGGGTCCTTGGCCAGGGAGGAGTAGATGGTGACCTTGGCCACCGCATCCTTCCTGCCGTCCTTGCTGGAGTGCAGGCTTGAGTACTGGTAGGCGCCCAGGGCGGCACCCTCGGCCAGCGCCGAAACCTGGCCGACCGCCGTCGTCGGAAGGGCCAGGACCACGTGCTTGAGGCCGGCCAGCTGGCGGATGGCCGAGCCCGCTGCGCGGCGCAGGGACTCTTCGGTGATTTCCGTGCCGGACAGCTTGCCGACGCCGGCCAGCACCAGGACCTTGGCACCCGAGTCGGGCAGGCCGGGCAGGCGGACCAGCTGGTCGGCCGCGCCGCTGACTCCCAAGTCGTCCAGGGAAGCCCGCAGGGTAGTGATGGCCGAGGCGGAAAGCGGGGAATCAAGGATGACGGGTCCGTCGGGACCCTTGCCGACGCCGATGACGAGGGCATCGGCGGAAACCTTCTTGAGGTCCGCGCCGATGACTTTGAAGCTGATGGGGTGGCTCGCACTCACGTTGTATGTGTCCTCACGGTCGTGGTTGAACTGGGTGGGATGGCACTATCCATTTCGATCGTAGCCTCTTTGAAGGGCGGGCCCTTTATTGGGCGGGGTGCCCTTGGATGGCCGGGGTTCCGCCCCCGGCTGCGGTACCGTATGACGCATGAACGAAAATCCCGAAGAGCTCCTGCAGGGGCCCCTGCACCAGTGGCACGTCGACCATGGTGCGAAGATGGCCGAGTTTGGCGGCTGGCTCATGCCGCTGCAGTACGACGGCGGGGGGGTCGTTGCCGAACACCACGCGGTGCGCACCACGGTCGGCCTGTTTGACGTCTCCCATCTGGGCAAGGCCGGAATCCGCGGCGCCGGTGCGGTTGCCTTCGCCAACCGCTGCCTTTCCAACGACCTGGCCAAAATCCAGCCGGGCAGCGCCCAGTACACCCTGGCCCTGACCCCGGCTGGCACGGTCACCGACGACCTCATCGCCTACCTGCGCTCCGACGAGGACCTCTTCCTCATCCCGAATGCCGCCAATAACGCCGACGTCGTGGCCGCGTTGGAGGCGGCCCGGCAGGCGGAGAACGCCGACGTCGAAATCACGAACCTGCACCGCAGCTTTGGCGTCTTTGCCGTCCAGGGCCCGGACTCGGGGGCAGTCATGGCGGCCCTCGGGCTGCCGCAGCCCGCCTCGTACATGCAATTCGTGGATGCCACCGCCACCGTCTACGGCGCGGCCGTTGAGCTGACCGTGTGCCGTACCGGCTACACGGGTGAACACGGCTATGAAATTGTGCCCCGCTGGGAGGACGCACCCCGGGTCTGGGAAGCGCTCGCCGCGGAAGTGGCCGGTCACGGCGGCAAGGCCGCCGGCCTCGGTGCGCGCGACACCCTGCGCACCGAAATGGGATACGCGCTCCACGGCCACGAACTCTCCACCTCCATCACCCCTGTGGAGGCCGGTGTGGGCTGGGCCGTGGGCTGGAAGAAGGACTCGTTCTGGGGCAGGGACGCGCTGGTCGCGCAGAAGGCCGCCGGTGCCCCCCGCAAGTCCGTGGGTCTGCTGGCCACCGGGCGCGGCGTGCCACGGGCCGGCGTCAGCGTGCTCGACGCCGGCGGCCGGGAAGTGGGCCGGACAACCTCGGGGACGTTTTCGCCCACCCTGGGCAACGGCGTCGCGCTGGCCCTGGTCGAGCCGTCCGTGCAACTCGGAGACATGCTGGCGCTGGACATCCGGGGCCGCCGGCTGGGCGTCACAGTGGTCAAGCCGCCCTTTGTGCAGGTCCACGTCAAGGGCTGAACGGCCGGCAGGGACCGCGGCCGAACAAAAACACGCCAAACAAACGGTGGGTGTCCGGGATGATTCCGGGCACCCACGGCGTTGTGCTGGTCAGAGACGTAAGCTGGTGAGGAAGACTATGAACAACATTGTGCACACCCCCTTTCAAGACCCCGAGTCGCTGTATGCCCTCAATGAGGTGCTGCTGGAAGCCGAGGACCTGCGCGGGCTGAACCTGCTGATGTCCTTTACCGGATTTTCCGACGCCGGCCATGTCATCCACCAGCTCGCCGGCGAACTCATCGACCACCTGGCAGCCGAACCGGTGGCCGTCTTCGACGTGGACCAGCTGCTTGACTACCGTTCGCGCCGGCCCCGCATGACCTTCACGGAGGACCACCTCAGCGACTACCAGGCGCCGTCGCTGGTGCTCTACCGCATGGTTGACGCCCTGGGCAAGCCGTTCCTGTTCCTCAACGGCAGTGAACCGGACCTGCAATGGGAACGTTTTACGCTGGCGGTGCTGGGCCTGGTGCGCCGGCTGGACGTGAACCTGACAGCGTGGGTGCACTCGGTGCCGATGCCCGTCCCCCACACCCGGCCGATTGGCGTCACCGTCCACGGCAACCGGCCCGAACTCATTGAGGGCATTTCGGCATGGAAAGCCACCTTGGACATACCGTCCTCGATTGGCCACGTGCTGGAGTACCGACTGGCAGCCGAGGGGCGCAACGTTGTGGGCTACGCCGTCCACGTCCCGCACTACCTGGCCGACGCCGAGTATCCGCCCGCCGCCGTTGCCGGGCTGGAATACTTGGGTGCCGCAGCCTCGCTGATGCTCCCCAGCGAGCGGCTGCGCGAGGCCGGTCGCGCCGTGGAACGCCAGATCACCGAACAGGTGGAGGGTTCCGCGGACGTGCAGGCCGTGGTGGCGAACCTCGAGAAACAGTATGACGAACACACCGACGGCACCGAACGCCGTTCCCTGCTGGCCGGGGAGAACGATGAGCTGCCCGGTGCCGATGAGCTGGGGGCCGCAGTGGAGGCCTATCTGGCCAGCCGCGACGCCGGCCCGGCCGCCGGGACGTCCCCGGGGGCCGCCGACGGCGGTGATTCCGGCAACATCTAGGCACTGTCGGGGCTGATGGCGCCGTTGTGGCCACCGTCGGGCAGATAGGCTTGCCGGGTGGACAGTAAACGGGCTTGGATCATCTGGGGTGTCGGCGTTTTCGCCTACCTTGTGGCAGTCGCCCAACGAACTTCCTTTGGTGTGGCAGGCCTGGAGGCGACCAGCCGCTTCGAGGCTACGGCCTCAGCCCTGTCTGCCTTCACCGTCATCCAATTGCTGGTCTACGCACTCCTGCAGATTCCCGTGGGCGTCCTGGTGGACCGGTTTGGCCCGCGCGTGATGATTGCCTCCGGGGCTGCACTGATGACCATTGGCCAGTTGCAGCTCGCGGCGGCAACCTCCGTGCCCGAAGGAGTGGTCGGGCGCGTCTTCGTCGGGGCCGGGGACGCCATGACGTTCATCTCCGCCATCCGGCTGGTCCCCGCATGGTTTCCGGCGCGGAGGGTACCGTTGCTGACCCAGCTTACGGGGCAGCTGGGACAGTTTGGCCAGCTGATATCCATTGCGCCGTTTGCGATCGTGCTGCACGGTTGGGGCTGGAGCCCGGCTTTCCTGGGGTTGGCCGGGCTGGGACTGCTTGCTTGCGTGCTGTCGGCCACGATGCTGCGCAACGCCCCCGAAATGCCTGGCGGCCCGGTGATGCAGCCGGGCATCAAGGAAACGGCAGCCGACCTCGCCAAGGCCTGGACGCAGCCCGGCACGAGGCTGGGCATGTGGAGCCACTTTTGCACCCAATTCTCGGGAAACGTCTTCGTCATGACCTGGGGCTACCCGTTCCTCGTCTCCGGGCAGGGCCTTGACGCGGCCGAAGCCAGCGTCCTGCTCAGCCTGTTCGTGGTGGTCGGCATCATCTGCGGTCCGCTCCTGGGCGGATGGGTGGGCCGCCACCCGCTGCGCCGCTCCACCATGGTGTTGGCGGTGACTTTCACCATTACCGCGGCCTGGCTGGCCGTGATCCTCTACCCAGGTGTGGCGCCACTGTGGCTGCTGGTGCTGCTGGTGCTGGCCCTGGCCCTGGGCGGGCCCACCTCGATGATCGGCTTTGACTTCGCCCGCACCTTCAACCCGTCACACCGCATCGGCACCGCCACGGGGATCGTCAACGTGGGAGGCTTCTTCGCAGCCTTGGTCACCATGTACGTTGTGGGACTGATCCTTGACTTGCTGAACAATTCCGGCTTTTCCCACGGCGAACTTTACTCCCTTGACTCGTTCCGGATTGCACTGTCCTTCCAATTCGTCGTCCTGGCCATCGGCGTTGCTGCCGTCATACGCGTGCGCGGACGAGTGCGCCGCCACATGGCCCTGGCCGGGGAAAACGTGCCCCCGCTCCGCATGGCCCTGGCCGACAACCGGCGCCGGCGGGCACAGTACCGGGCTGAAGTCCGGACCGGGCGGGACCGCGGAGACAGCAAGGGCCCGCACAAGGATTCCGGGCAATAACGGTCCGTTGGCCTGCGTTATCCACAGATCCGCCTGTTTTCCGGCCCGCCCCTGTTGCCGGTTCCCTTTGCGGGCCAGCCTTGAACCATGAGAAAACAAGACAGGATCAAACAAGACAGGATCAAGGTCAGCGCAGGCGAGGACCTGCTCGCCTTCATACCGCACATTGTCGGGTATTGGCCGGAAAACAGCGTGGTCTGCATCGGCATGGGCGGCAAGGCCCTGCGCGCCACCCTGCGCCTGGACCTTCCCGCAGCCGGCTCCGCAGGCCTCGACGGCTTCGCTGACCTCGCCGCCGCCCAATTGGCCGGCGACAAACAGGCGGACGGCACCCTGGTCGCGATCTTCGGCGGTCCTGATTGGACGGACCCCGAGGACTTTGCGCAGCGGGCCGTCTATGCTGCCCTGCGCGCATCCCTCGCCCGGGAAGGCCTGCCCGTGCGCGACGCCTGGTATGTGGGCCGTGACCACTGGCGGAACATTGGGTGCAGCAATCCCCGCTGCTGCCCGTGGCCCGGGCGCAGCAACGAAAAGATCACCGCCAGCTTCGTCAGCGCCGAGCTGGTTTTCCGGGGGAGTGCTGTGGGAGGCAGCCCGCAGGAGCGCATGCCGGCGATGACGGCGGTCCGGGATACGGAAGAAGCCGCCAAGGTTGCGGCGGCGGCGGAAACCCTGATGGCCGCGCTGGCAGGTCACGGGACGGCGGAAAACCAACTCCGTGTGACGCTGGAGGCGTGGGAGGACACCCTGTCCCGGTGGCCTGAGCAGCCGGATACCGCCATGAAGGGGTACCTGGTGGCGAGCCTGGGCAACACGGCCGTGCGCGACGCCGTACTGGTGTCCCTGGCCACCTCCCCGGAAGTGTCGCGCGCGGGCATGCTGGGCACCGGCTGCCTGCGGGCGGACCTGCCGGCGCCGGTGACACCGGGCACCTGGCCGGACGGCGGGGAGGCTGCAGGCTGTGACGCGGACATCCTGCACGGGTCCAACACCGCCATCGACGCTGCCGCGAAACGCTTTGGCGACGTGCTGCTGGGCGGCAGTGCCGGGCAGGGCCGGCCGGCCCCGGCGCCGAACTGGGCGCGGATGGACTTGGCCGAGGATCTCCTGCTGTTTCTGGCCGCCTCCGTTGACGGACCGGGCAAGGCGCCCCTGCTGTGCATGCTGGGATGGATCCAGTGGTGCCGCGGGCGCGGCACCTGGGCCGGGACGTATTTCCAAGCATCCCGGCAGTTCGACCCCGGCTACAAGTTGGCCTGCCTGTTGGAGCGCCTCCTGGACGTGGGGTGCATTGCGGCCTGGGCCAAGGACCGGCAGACGGCCTGGCCAGGCTACCGGCGCCAGGAAGAGGGCGCCTGAAGTGCGCCGGGGTGCAGGGTAAACATGAGACAATGAAGGCCGAGACCCGGTTGGGTCCGTGTTTTGCGCGGCACTTCGTGTTGGCGGGCTGATGGAATGAATCTTGTGGATGGCAGCGGGAACAATGCTGCAGGACCGGGAGTTATACATGATGGCCCTTCAGGTGGAAGTGATGCGTAAAGGCAACACGGACTTGACAGGGTCATAGTGGTGTTGCCCGAAGGTAACCCCACAGACCGCCGCAAGAAAGGTTTTCTGTGTCTGCTACTTCCAAGAGCAAAGACTCCACAACAATCGATCACGGTGACGCCGCCGACGCGCCGCTGAGTCCGGCCCAAAAGCGTGCCGCCACCGCGGACGCGAAGAAGGCTGCCGCGGCCGCAGGAGGCACGACGGCGCCCAAGAAGGCCGGCGCGGGCCGCCGCCCCAAGGCGGCCAAGAACGACGAGGAAGTGGCGGAACCCGCCGTTGAGGATGAGGATTCGGAGGCGGGCGCCGAGAAGGCGAAACTGCCGGCCCCCACAGGGTCCGGCTTCGTATATTCGGATTCCGATGACGACGACGCCCCCGTCCAGCAGGTCATGTCCGCCGGGGCCACGGCGGACCCGGTCAAGGACTACCTGAAGCAGATCGGAAAGGTGGCGCTGCTCAATGCCGAGCAGGAAGTTGACCTGGCATTGCGCATCGAGGCCGGGCTGTTCGCCAACGAGAAGCTCAATGCGCCCGAGGCCGAGGCCATGGACGTCCAGCTCAAGCGCGACCTGCAGCGCATCGTGCACGATGGCAAGCGTGCCAAGAACCACTTGTTGGAGGCCAACCTGCGCCTCGTCGTGTCCCTGGCCAAGCGCTACACCGGCCGCGGCATGCTGTTCCTGGACCTGATCCAGGAAGGAAATCTGGGCTTGATCCGTGCCGTTGAGAAGTTCGACTACACCAAGGGCTTCAAGTTCTCCACCTACGCCACCTGGTGGATCCGCCAAGCCATCACCCGGGCCATGGCTGACCAGGCCCGCACCATCCGGATCCCTGTCCACATGGTGGAGGTCATCAACAAACTGGCCCGTGTGCAGCGCCAGATGCTCCAGGACCTGGGCCGCGAACCCACTCCGGAGGAGCTGGCCAAGGAACTGGACATGACGCCGGAAAAGGTCGTCGAGGTCCAGAAGTATGGGCGTGAGCCCATCTCACTGCACACCCCGCTCGGTGAAGACGGCGATTCCGAGTTCGGCGACCTCATTGAGGACTCCGAAGCCGTCGTCCCCGCCGACGCCGTCTCCTTCACGCTGCTGCAGGAGCAGCTGCACTCCGTACTGGACACACTGTCCGAACGTGAAGCCGGTGTTGTCGCCATGCGCTTTGGCCTGACTGACGGCCAGCCGAAGACTAGTCGGACCGGCTTCGTGTCCGGGCGTGGGATGCGGCTTCGGTGCGGCTGGACACGCCGAGCTTGCGCATGATTGCCGAAACATGGACGCTGGCTGTCTTGGCGCTGATGAACAGCCGCCGGCCAATTTCGCGGTTGGTGAGGCCGTCGGCGACCAGCGAGAGCACTTGGCGCTCCCGCTCCGTCAGGTCCGCACTGTTCGGTCGCCGCTTCGGCCCCGCCAGTGGCAGCCCCGCCTGTGCGGCAAAGTCGCGGCCCAGCCGGACCACCAGGCGGGCGCCCAATGTCTCGGCGCCGGTGATGGCGGAGCGCAGCGCGGCGGCTGCTTCCCGGCGGGATCCGGCGGTGAACTCCGCCTCCCCGGTGCGCAGCCCAATGTAGTGGTGCAGGTGGGCCGGCAGGGCTGCAGCCAGGTCCCCGGCCCGGTGCCAGGGCCAGGGGTCCCCCCCGATGCCGCCCGGCCCGCCCAGTTCCGCGTCAAACAGCGCGAGCCAGGCGGGATGGGTTGGCCAGAAGGAGTCCCGGTAAAGTATGGCGCGCAAGTGCCTTTCTGCGTCGGCGGGAACGTCAGCGGCACCGGCCCGGCGCCGGGCGGCAAGGATCCTGGCCGCAATGGCGAGCAACGGCAGGTCGTAGCCTGGCAGGGGCCGGAATTCGGGGCCGAGGATGTAGGAAGCTTCTTCCCACGCACCGTCGAGCCCGCCCTGCGCCCAAGCCAGTTCCGCGCTGAGTGCAGCCAGGTGCAGCCGGGACTGCATTTCAACCCCGGCCAGCTCGCGCAGCAACGGCTTCCAGCGCTCAAAGAGTGACTGCGCCCCTGCGACGTCCCCGCTCCACAATGTGGACCAGATTTTCGACCGGATCAAGTAGCCGCGAAAGGAGCTGGGCGGGGAGAGTTGCAGGTTGCGTTCGAGCAGGGCTGTGGCCCGGTCCCAGTCGCCTCGGGCGAACAGCGGGTCGATGGCGTTGGAGGAGAGGATGGCCCCCGTGGTCCGCTCGATGCCAAGCTGGCGTGCCCGGGCTATGCCCGCCTCGGCGATGCGGATGGATTCGTCGTACAGGCCCAGCATGTTCAGCGCGTCCGAATAGTTGACGCGGAAGCGCAGGAGTGCCTGCGTGTTGCCCTCCGCCAGGCGCTCCGCCGCCTCGAGGTCCCCCCGCCCGCCGGCAATCTCGCCGGCGTTGATGCGGCTTGCGCCGCGCAGGTTGGAGGCCACCGACTGCTCTTCGGCATTTCCGGCGGCGGTGGAGAGTTCCAGCGCCGCTGCGGCGGTGGCGATGGCCTCCTCGAGCCTGCCGGCCAGCATGTACTTGGCGGCCAGCCAGTTCAGCAGGGCGGCGCGCAGGTTTTCATCTGTGCCCGGCGGGACGAGTTCCAGGGCCTGAAGTAGCAGCGCAACCGAACCGGGCCTTGCGTTGAACCCCAGGTAGCGGGCCTGCTCGGCGAGCAGCCGGGCCCGGTCCGGCCCTGTCGCGGCAGGGTCGTCGACGGCCAGCCTGATCACCGCCAGGGACCTTTCCCCGTCGCCGGCCAGGTTGTGGGCCGCGGCTGTGCGGCTCATCAGGCGAAACCGTGGCATCCCTGCCACGTTCTCGGCGTCGGCGACAACGTCCCACAGTTCCAAGGCGCGTTCGCCCATGCGGGCCGAGGTTGCGTAGGCAAAGCTCCGCCAGGCCGCGCCCATGGCGGCGATGGCGGCCTGGAACGTCCTCTCCGGGACGTTGGCTGCGTCCCAGTGGTAGGCAATTGCCGCCGTGTCGCGGTGTGCCGCCTCAGCTGCTTCCAGCGTCTGGGCATAGCGGGTGTGGAAGCGGGTGCGTTCGCCTGGCAGCAGGTCGGTGTGGATGGCCTCCCGGACCAGCGAGTGCCGGAACGCGTAAGTGTCACCTTCGACGCCGATCAGGTTGGCCTGGTGGGCCAGGCGCGCCGACGTTTCAAATTCGTCCCCCTGCCGGTCATAGGCGAGCTCGGCCCGGGCATGGGGAACGCTGACCCCGCCGGCGGCAATGACGCGAAGAAAATACTGGACCGGTTCATCCATCCGCCCATACCGCGCCAGCAGCAGATCCCGCAGCGTCGCCGGCAGTTCCGCAGCGGCGCGGCAGTCGTCAAGTCCGAGCAGCTCCTCGACGAAGAACGGAATGCCGTCGCTGCGGGCCAGCACATTTTCCACCAGATCGTAGTCGGCCGCAGCGCCGGTGATTGATTCGATCTGGCGGCGCACCTGGTCGCGGCCCAGCCGTCCCAGCCGGATGTTTTTGGCGTACCGGCCGCGTTCAACCTCCGCCAGAAACGTCAGCAACGGGTGGCCGCGGCTGACGTGGTCGCTGCGGTACGTCATGACCAGCAGGAACTGCCCGCCGTTGAAGGCCCGCAGGATGAAGCGCAGGATGGCCAGGGTGGAGTCGTCCGCCCAGTGCAGGTCTTCCACGACGACGACGGTGGGACGGGATTCCGAGGCCCTTTCCAGGACGGTGCTGACCGCTTCCAGGACCCGGTTGGCGGGGTGCCGCCCGGAATCCGCCGTTGTTGCTTCGGGCAGCAGCAACGCCAGCGCGTCCAGGCCGGGTCCGGCGAGGTCCATAAGTTCGGCGACGCCGGTCTCGGCGGCCAGCGCCCGCAGCACTGCGGTTACGGGCGCATACGGTGTGGCCAGGGGCCCCAGATCGACGCATTGGCCGGAGAGGACGCGGGCCTCGCCGGCCACGCCCTGGACGAACTCGCGCACCAGCCGGGTTTTGCCCAGGCCGGCCTCCCCGGCGATGACGACGGCCTGGGGCTTGTTGTGTGTGGCAAGCACATAGGAGTCAGCCAAGGCGCGCAATTCCGCGTCCCGCCCGATCATTTCGCTGCTGGCCTGCGAGGACTGCATGCCTTCATCCTGCCACGCCCGGTCTCCGGGCTGCAGAGCGGTCATGCGCGGGAGTGCAGCGCCCGCCCCGGCGCAGCCGGTGCCGCGGCGCTCCGGCGGAAACTGGCCTGCAGCCTGTGCCACAGGGCCGGCTTCGTGCGGAAGCGCGGGTCCGTGCCCCGGCCCTCGTGCAACAGCCGCCGGCGTTCGAGGGCAACCGCCAGTTCGCGTTCGTTTTGCCGGGCCAGAAGTGAGGCGGCGAAGTCGTTCATTGCCGTTCCTTTCGGTGAAGTTGGGTTCCTGATGACTCCATCCTTCTCCGAGGGCCCCGCCGCAACATCGGGCACATGTCCTATTTACGGGGCGGCAGGTCCTGCCCGGGCCGGCTAAGGCGCCTTAGACGGGCCAACCACCGCCTGAGGCGCCCGACAGCGCGGGGGGCGGTTCCGGCGTCGTGCATGCCCGGTACACACGCCGGGGCACAAAAAATGAGGGCCCCGCGGCATGCGGGACCCTCATCAGTAGTGCCTCTAGTCGACGGAAACCACGACTTTCTCGTTCAGGCGGCTGGTCTCGTCGTGCCATTGTGAAGACAAGGGCTTCAGCGTGGCTTCCACGGCGCGGGCGTGGTGCCCGCAGAAGAGCAGCTCGCCGCCGGAAGATTCCAGGACGACCCGTACATAGGCTTGTGCGCCACAACGGTCGCAGCGGTCCATCGTGTCCAGCTCCCGGCTGGCAATGGCGGTGGTAGTCATCGTGGCCTCCTTCTTTAGTTCCTGTGTCTCATACAACCATCATTTGGTGCGCAGCCATGCCCGCCACGGTGCACTTTCGCTTACCGCGTAGCCCGCTGCGCCGCGGCATGGCTGTCCGGGAGGCGGGCCACCAGGCGTTAACCTTGAAGGGGAGCGCCTCCTTCAACAGGCAGCGTCCCACCCAGGCACCAGTTACCGTCACAAGGAGCAAGCCAGCCGTGGCACGAATGAATTCCGACTACAGCGCCCGCCACCTCTCCGTGCTGGAGGGCCTGGAAGCCGTTCGGAAGCGTCCGGGCATGTATATCGGTTCCACGGACTCCCGCGGGCTCATGCACTGTCTGTGGGAAATCATTGACAACTCCGTGGACGAGGCCCTGGCCGGGTACGGGCAGAACATCAGGGTGATCCTGCACAAGGACAACTCGGTGGAAGTGCACGACGACGGCCGCGGCATCCCCGTGGACGTGGAACCTAAAACAGGGCTCACCGGGCTGGAGGTGGTGCTGACCAAGCTCCATGCCGGCGGCAAGTTTGGCGGCACCTCCTATGCCGCCTCAGGCGGACTGCATGGGGTGGGCGCCAGCGTCGTCAACGCCTTGTCCGCCCGCATGGACGCCCAGGTGGACCGCGGCGGCAAGACGTACCAGATGAGTTTCCGGCGCGGTGAGCCGGGCCACTTCGACGATTCGGGCAGGACCCCTGGCCCCGACGCGGATTTTGCCCCCTTCACGGAGAAATCCAGCCTGGACGTGGTGGGCAGCACCAAGCGCGGGGTCACCGGAACCCGGATCCGCTACTGGGCGGACCGGCAGATCTTCACCCCGGACGCCAAGTTCTCCTACGAGGAGCTGGTCTCCCGCGCCCGCCAAACGTCCTTCCTGGTCCCCGGGCTGAAAATCACCGTCCGCGACGAACGCCGGCAGCCCGGATCGCCGGGCGAATTCGCCCCCCACGAGGAGTTGTTCCACCACGACGGCGGCATCTCCGAGTTTGTGGACTTCCTCTCCGTGGGCGGCTCCGTCACCGACATCTGGCGGCTGCAAGGGCACGGCAGCTTCACCGAAACCGTCCCCGTCCTCAATGCCTCCGGCCATCTGGAAAGCACCGCCGTGGAGCGGGACTGCGAGGTGGACATCGCCCTGCGCTGGGGAGTGGGGTACGACACCACGATGCGCAGCTTTGTGAACATCATCGCCACACCCAAGGGCGGGCGGCACCAGGAAGGCTTTGAGCAGGCCCTCCTGAAGACGTTCCGCAAGGTCATTGAGGCCAACGCCCGGAAGTTGAAGGCCGGCAATGACAAGATCGAAAAGGACGACGTCATGGCCGGGCTCACCGCCGTGCTCACCGTCCGGCTGGCCGAGCCGCAGTTCGAAGGCCAGACAAAGGAGATCCTCGGCACGCCGGCAGTGAAGGCCATCGTGGCCAAGGTGGTGGAGAAGTCGCTCAAGGAAAAGCTGGAATCCACCGCCCGGGGTGAAAAGATCCAGGCCGCCACCCTCCTGGAAAAAGTGGTCTCGGAGATGAAATCGCGGATCTCGGCCCGCGTGCACAAGGAAACCCAGCGCCGCAAAAACGCCCTGGAGACGTCCTCGCTGCCGACCAAGCTGGCTGACTGCCGCAGCAATGACGTGAAGAAGAGCGAACTGTTCATCGTCGAAGGCGACAGCGCCCTGGGCACGGCCAAGCTGGCCAGGTCCTCGGATTTTCAGGCCCTGTTGCCGATCCGCGGCAAGATCCTCAACGTCCAAAAGGCCTCGGTGGGGGACATGTTGGCGAACGCCGAATGCGCCGCGCTCATCCAGGTGGTGGGCGCCGGCTCCGGGCGCAGCTTTGACTTGGACGCCGCACGTTATGGCAAGGTCATCCTGATGACCGACGCCGACGTCGACGGCGCCCACATCCGGACCCTGCTGCTGACCTTGTTCTTCCGCTACATGCGCCCCATGGTTGACGCCGGGAACGTCTATGCCGCCGTCCCGCCGCTGCACAGGGTGGAGATCATCCACACCGGAACCAAGGCCAATGAGATGGTGTACACGTATTCGGAGCAGGAACTCCACGCGTTGCTGGCGAGGCTGGAAAAGTCCGGGAAGAACTACAAGAAGCCGATCCAGCGGTACAAGGGACTGGGCGAGATGGATGCGGAGCAGTTGGCCGAAACCACCATGGACCCCCGCCACCGCATGCTGCGACGGGTGACCAGCGCCGACGCCGACCGTGCCGAGCACACCTTTGAACTGCTCATGGGGGCCGAGGTGGCCCCCCGCAAGGAGTTCATTGTGGCCGGCAGCGAACACCTCGACGCGGACCGCATCGACGCCTAGGCCGTGCCCGCCGTGCCCGACCGGCACGGGGTCAGGCCAAGATCCCAGGCACCAGCAACAGGGCCGTCGGCACGGCCAGCAGCAGCACGGCGGCGGCGACCACCGCCGCCTGCGGTCCGGGACCCAGCGGCGGCACCGGGGCAAGCAGCCTGCCCAGCCGGGCCGACGTCGTCGCCGGGGTGTCTATCTGCTCCGCGCCACCGCCCACCAGGGACGCGGCGGGGAGCTGTGCCGGTCCGCTGGCCACCAGGGCGATCGCCGTGACCAAGGTGGACTTGTCCACCGACCGCAGGGCGACGTCGTCCGCCATGATTTCGATGAGGGAGGACACCGCCCGCTGCGCAAGCCGCGAGGTGGGCAGCCACGGCAGGGCCGCGCGCCATGCGGCAAAAGCCCACAGCAGCAGGTGGTGGCGCTGGGCCAGGTGCGTCTGCTCATGAAGCAGCACGGCGTGCAGTTCCTCGGGGGAGAGGAGTGTCATGAGACCGTCGGAGAGGACCGTCACTGAACGCGACCCCCCCGGCAGGCAATAGGCCACGGGCGCCTCATGGTTGATGACCAGCGTGTCGGGGCGGTCTCGGGAGGGGGAGCTAAGCAGGTTGAGCAGGTCCCGGTGCCGGCGGCGCTGGCGGTTGATGCGAAAGTACGTCAGCCACAGGGTGAACACGAGGTGGGCGGAGAGCAGGGCCGCGGCGCTCAGTGCAAAGGCATGGAGCAGGCCAAGTGTGTCAAGGGATTCCCGGCCCGAGAACACGCGCAGCAGCCCCCGCAGCCCGGCCGCCAAGTTGTCCCCCAAGGGCACCAGACCGTAGCAGAGCATGGCTCCGACCATGGAGAGCCCGCCGGCCAGGGCGATGGCCTGCCAGAGCACCATGGCCGAAAACGGCGCGCGCGCCGGCCATTGGGCGCGCGATAAAAGAACGGGCACCGGCCACGCCAACGCGATGGCCAGGCCCGCAAGGAACCACGAGGTCCAAAACATGCCTTAACGCTACCGCCTGTGCGGTGGCCGGCCCGGTTAGTTCCGGCCCAGCAGCTTGCGCAGGGTCTCTGCCTCGCCCTCGCCAACGGTGCCGATGAAGCGGGCCAGGACGGCCTCACGGTCCGGGGCCGAGCCCAGCACTTCGAGCATGAGCTCTGCCGTGTGGTCGGCACGGCTCGTCACGGAGCGGTAGCGGTGCGGGCGGATGGAACGTTCGCGCTCCACCAGGCCCTTCTTCTCCAGCCGCGACAGCACGGTCAGCACTGTTGTGACGGCCAGCGGACGCGAGTCAGCCTCCGTCGCAGAGGGCCTCTGCGAAAGCAGGTCGCGCAGTGTGTTGGCGGTGATGGCCTCGGGGTGCTCCCACAAGAGATCCATGACGGCCCGTTCCAGGTCCCCAAGCGTTGCCATGCAAGATCCTTCTCTTAAAGTGTCCAAAAGTCGTCCTACAAGGTCCAATGTACCGCTTTTGACAGCAATGTTCTACACAGGGTAGAACTTGAGTTTCTACAAGTCGTAGAATTGGGACGTCCGTGCTGCACAATGGTTGGATCGAGGAAGTTGATGGAAGCTCTGGACATTGCCAGGTGGCAGTTCGGGATCGTCACGGTTTACCACTTCTTGATGGTGCCGCTGACCATTGGGCTGGGACTGTTGGTGGCCGTGCTGCAAAGCGCGTGGCACCGCACCGGCAGGGAGGAATACCTGCGTGCCACGAAGTTTTGGGGCAAGTTGTTCCTGATCAACTTCATCATGGGCGTGGCCACCGGGATCGTCCAGGAGTTCCAGTTCGGCATGGCCTGGAGTGAATACAGCCGCTTCGTCGGGGACGTTTTTGGCGCGCCGCTGGCCATGGAATCGCTGCTGGCATTTTTCGTCGAGTCCACGTTCCTGGGGCTGTGGATCTTCGGGTGGAAAAAGCTGCCCGCCAAGGTCCACCTGGCCTGCCTGTGGATAGCCGTCAGCGGTTCCGTCGTCTCCGCCTACTTCATCCTGGTGGCCAACTCCTGGATGCAGCACCCCGTCGGCGTGCAGATGGTGGACGGCTACCCGCACATGGTGGACGCCTGGGCAGTCTTTACGAACAACACTGCCCTGGTGGCGTTCTTCCACACCATCACCGGCGCCCTGGCCGTGGCCGGAGGCTTCCTGCTCGGCATCTCCTGGTACCACCTGTGGCGCCGGCGCCGCGACGGCATCGACACGGTGGATGCCAATGGCCGCGTGGTGGTCGGTGCATCGGCGACGATCCCCGGCCGGGACAAAAAAGACCACTCCATGTGGATCAAGTCCCTGCGCTTTGGCGCCGTGGTGGCCATGATCGCCTTTGCCGGCTCCGCCGTCTCCGGCGACATGTCGGGCAAGCTCATGTTTGAACAGCAGCCCATGAAGATGGCCGCGGCCGAGGCCGCCTGCCACGACGGCACCAGCTTCTCCGTGCTGTCCATCGGAGACCTCAGCAGCCGCGACTGCTCCAAGGTGGTCGCGGTCATGGAAATCCCGGGCCTGCTCTCCTTCCTGGCCCACAACGACTTCACCACGGACATCAAGGGCGTCAATACCCTGGTGCCCGAATACCAGGCCAAGTACGGCACCAACGTTCCGGACAACCCCATCTACGGGGACCGTGCCGGCCAGCCCATCAACTACGTGCCCGTCATGCCCGTCACCTACTGGGGCTTTCGCATGATGATTGGCTTTGGCGGGCTGGCAGCCCTGGCCTCCGCCGTCGCTCTCTTTGCCACCCGCAAGGGGACGGTGCCGCGGCCGCGGTGGCTCATGCGCCTGGCCCTGCTGGGGATCCTGGCACCGTTTGGCGCCAACGCGGCGGGCTGGATCTTCACCGAAATGGGCCGCCAGCCCTTCGTGGTGGCACCCAACCCGTCCATGAGCGGCATTGACCAGGTGTTCATGTTCACCGCCGCTGCCGTCTCCCCGGGCGTCTCGGCGGGGGAAATGATTTTCTCCCTCGTGGCACTGGGAACCGTGTATGCCGTGCTGCTGGTGGTGGAAGTCGCACTGCTGGCCAAGTACATCCGAGGAGGCGTGCCCTCTGCCATGCCCGAGCTGGGCCACGGCCCCCATGACGGCAGTGACGGAGGCGGCGACGGCGGCAGTGACGGAGGCGGCGGCACGGGGGTCCGCGCGGACGGGGACGGCGACGATGTGCTCGCCTTTGCCTACTGACCACTGCCGGCCCACTCCTGCCTGCCGGCCGGCCCGGACCCCCGGCAGCCCGGAACCCTTTACGCCTGGACCTAAGGACTAAACGATGGACTTCCTGCCCACCTTGTGGTTTATTCTCATTGCCGTGCTGTGGACCGGCTACCTGTTCCTGGAGGGATTCGACCTTGGCGTGGGCATGCTCATGAAGGTCTTTGCCCGCGACGAAAAGGAACGGCGCCTGTTGCTGAACACCGTGGGTCCGGTCTGGGACGGCAACGAAGTGTGGTTGATCACCGCCGGCGGGGCCACGTTTGCGGCGTTTCCGTTCTGGTATGCCTCGCTGTTCTCCAGTTTGTACATCCCGCTGGTGTTTGTGCTGCTGGCGCTGATTTTCCGTGCCGTGGCCTTTGAATATCGCGGCAAGGTCCACCACGACGCCTGGCGTCGCACCTGGGACTGGGCCATCGCCGCAGGCTCCTTCACGGCCGCGTTCGGCATCGGCGCCATGCTGGCACTGACCACCACGGGCCTGCCGCTGGACGCCAATGGCGACAGGGTGGGCGGGCCCTTTGCCTGGTTCACCTGGTATGCCGTGCTGGGCGGGGTGGCCCTGGTCGCGTTCTGCCTCCTCCAGGCCGCCGCGTTCCTGGCCCTGAAGACCGACGGCGCCGTGCGCCACCGCGCACGCCGCCTGGTGGGTCGCTGGCTGCCCCTGTGCCTGCTGCCGCTGGCCGGGTGGGCCCTCGCCGTGGCCCTGGCCAACGAAAAATGGTTCAGCTGGGTGCTCCTGGCCCTGGCCGTTGTTGCCGCCACCCTGGCGTGGGTCGCCAACCGCAAGGACCGGGAGGGTCAGAGTTTCCTGGCCATGGGCGCATTCCTGGTGCTGGGCAGCGCCACGATCTTTAGTGCCGTTTTCCCCGTGGTGCTGCCGTCCACGCTCGACGGCGCCTGGAACCTGACGGTTGCCAACGCATCGTCCTCGCCCTATACCCTGGGGCTGATGTCCATCGTGGCCGCAGTGGGCGTGCCCCTCGTGCTCGCATACCAGGCCTGGACATACTGGATCTTTCGCAAGCGCATCAGCGTCGCGCACCTGCCCGAACCGCACGACTTCGCCCCCGCCGTCGGACCGGGACACCCGGCGCCGGCCCAAACAAGGGCACGCTAGCATGGCCCGTCCCGTACTTCCCCCCGGCAAGCACACGTGCACGGCACTTGCCGGGCTGGCAGGACTGGCCGCGCTCAAGGCTGTGGCCCTGGTGCTGCTCATGGGCGCCCTGGCCCACGCCTTGGCTGCCTGGGCCGGCGGCGCGCAGCCTGAACTGGCGCGCCTGGCCGTGCAGGGACCGGTGGGGGCAGCCCTCATGGGTGCCGCGGCGTGGGGCAAGCAGGTCCTGGCCCGGCGCGCCGCACTCGGCACCAAGGAGGAACTGCGCGCCAGGCTCGTGGCCCACCAGCTGGGCGGCGGCAAGGCAGGCGGCGGCAGTGCGGGCACCGGCGCGGAAGCCATGCTGGCCAGCCGGGGTCTGGACGGGCTGGACAACTATTTCACCACTTACCTGCCTGCCCTCGTCAGCTGCGCCGTGCTCCCGGCCGCCGTGGGGCTTCAAATTCTCCTCGCCGACTGGGTCAGCGCACTCGTGGTGGTCCTGACAGTGCCGTTGGTCCCCGTGTTCATGGTCCTGATCGGCTTCCACACCCAGGACCGCGTGGAACTGGCCGCCCGCGGCCTGGACCGTCTCGCCAACCACCTGCTGGAACTGGCCCGCGGACTGCCTGTCCTGGTCGGCCTGCGACGCGCCGGGGCGCAGCGCCAGGCGCTCGCCGACGTCTCCGACCGATACCGCAGGACCACCATGGCCACGCTGCGCACCGCGTTCCTTTCCTCCATGGCGCTGGAATTGATCAGTACCATCTCTGTGGCGGTCGTGGCGGTTTTCATCGGTGTCAGGCTGGTCGCTGGTGACATGACCCTGGAAGCAGGCCTGCTTGCGCTCATGCTGGCGCCCGAATGCTTCCGGCCACTGCGGGACGTCGGCGCCGCCCACCACGGCAGCGAAGACGGAGTGGAGGCCCTGCGTCGCGTCAATGAAATCCTCAACGCCGAACCGGGCGATGAACCTGCCGGTGCCCGCGACTCCGCCGCCGGAGGTTCGGTCCTGCACGTTGCCAGCCTTTCCATGGTCTACCCCGGGAGCAGGGAACCGGCGCTTTCCGGCTTCACGGCCGACGTCCCGCACGGCGGCGTGCTGGTGCTGGATGGCCCCAGCGGCTCGGGCAAGTCCACCGCCCTGGCGGCCATGGCCGGGCTGGCGGGGGAGGCCCGCACCAGCGGCGTGCTTGAGCGTCCGGCGCCGGGCGCCGGGCTATGGGTTCCCCAGCACCCCGTGTTCACGGAGCAAACCGTGGCACAGGAAGTGGCGCTGTACGCCGGCGGACCCTCCGGGGTGCCGGTTCCCGCCGGCGCAGTTGCCGCCGCACTGGACCGGGTCAATGCCGGCCACCTGGCTGGACGTTCGCCGCTGGAGTGCAGCCCCGGAGAGCTGCGGCGCGTGGCCGTGGCACGGGCCCTGGCGCGGATCGCCGGCGACCCCGCCGTGGAACTGCTGCTCTTGGACGAACCAACCGCCCACCTCGACCCGGCGTCGGCCCGGGCGGTGCGGCAGGCGCTGGCATCACTGCGCGGGACGGTGGCCCTGGTGGTGGCCACGCACGACCCCCTGCTGGCAGCCCTGCTGCGGGACCGGGCGGCAGGGGATGCAGTGGCTGCCGGGGACGCAGGGCCGGAAGCCGCCCCTGGTGCCATGCCCGGGTCGGACCCCGCCGGCGCCCCGGCGGCGGTTGCCGACGCTCCCGGTTCCCCGTCCCGCTCGGCGCCGGCGGCATTCCGGTGGCGGTGGCTGCGCCATCTGCCGTTGCGTTCGCCCCGTTTTGTCGCCGGGGTCCTGGTGTCCGTGCTGGCAACGCTGAGCGCCTCCGCTCTGTCCGGCATTTCCGGATGGCTGATTGTGTGGGCCGCCGCACAGCCGCCCATCATGTATCTGATGACCCTGATCGTGGGGGTCCGCGCGTTTGGCGTGGGCCGCTCCGTGCTGCGTTACAGCGAACGGCTGCTCACCCACGATTCCGTGTTTCGCTGGGCCGCGGAACTGCGCCTCCTGCTCTGGGACGCCCTCGGCGCGAACGTGCGGCATTGGGGCCGGTTGACGCGCTCGGGCGGCTCGCTGGGCACGCTCATCGCCGACGTCGACGAACTGCGTGACGCATTGCCGCGGGCAGTGGTTCCGATCCCTGCCGCCGTGCTGTCATTCCTGGCCGTGTTCGGTGCCGTGTTCTGGCTGGTGCCGGCGGCGGCAGCCGTCGTGGGGGTGCTGGGCGTTCTGGTGCTGCTGGTGCTGCCAGTGGTGGTCTACACGGCTCAGCGCAGGGCCTCTGCGGCCGCCGCCCTCCACCGCTCCTGGCTGGCCGGCCGCGCAACCACACTGTTTGCCGCCGCAGGGCAGCTGCATGCCAACGGCGTGGGGGAGCCTGCCGCCCGAGAATTTTGCGCCCGCGACCAGTCAGTCTCGGCGCCGCTGCGCCGGCTGGCCTGGGCCAACGGGCTGGGGCAGTCCGCGGTGGCACTGCTGACGTCCCTGGCCGCCGTGGCCGTTGCGGCCGCCGCCATCACATCCGGGGTCGACCCCCGTGCCGCAGCCGTGGCCGCACTGCTGATGCTGGCACTGGCCGAACCCCTGGGGCAGTACGTGGAAGCGGTGGAGCAGCTGCCGGTCCTTGGTGCCATGATGGCCAGGACCCTGCCGCTGTTGGAAGGACCGCACGCGACGGTGGTGGACGCAGCCGAACTTGGGGCACGACCTGCACCCGGGACACTCCCTGTCGCCGGAACGGGCGCGGACCCCGAGGGCTTGTTGCTCCTCGACAACGTCACGGCCCGCTACCCGGACGCCCCGTCGCCGGTGTTTGAGGGCATCAACGGGGGAGTGGAACGGGGCCGGTGGTGGACCGTCAGCGGGCCGTCCGGATCTGGTAAGTCGACACTGCTCGCAGTGCTCCTGGGCTTCCTGGTGCCCGAACGCGGCAGCTACACCCTCGGCGGCGCCGCGGCCGGCGCGGGATCGCTGCGCCAAATCGCCTGGTGTCCCCAGGAGCCGTACCTGTTCAACTCCACGTTGCGCTCAAACCTGGCACTGGCCCGCCCAGCCACTGATGCGCCGGCCGATGCGGAACTGGAACGCGTCCTGGAGACCGTGGGGCTGGGACCCTGGTACAGCCGCCTTCCTGACGGTTTGGACACGCGCGTGGGCCCGGGCGGACACCACCTCTCCGGCGGCCAGCGTACCCGCGTGTCGGTGGCCCGGACGCTCGTGGCAGGGGCCGCCGTCGTGCTCCTCGACGAGCCCACGGCGCACCTGGGCGAAGACGAGGCCAGGGAACTCGTGGCGGATCTTCGCGCCGCGCTGTCGGGTGCGGCCGTGGTCATGGTCACCCACGACGACGAACTTGCCGCGGGCGGTGACACCCACCTGGTGCTTGGCGCAGGGACGGGCCGAGCGGGCATGGTGCGCCGGCCGGCGGGCGTCTAGGCTGGGGGAATGCCCCTTGCGACGGATGGAATCCTGCCAGCCGCCGGCGGTCTCACCTTCCGGCCGCTGCAAGAAACTGATCTGGACCGCTGGCTGGAACTGGTCGTGCGGATAGCCGCTTCTGAACACGCGCACTGGCACGAGACACGTTCAGAGCTGGCCATGTGCTTTGAGGACGCGGCCAATCCCGCAACGGCAAACACCCTCGCCGGCCTGGACGGCTCCGGGGCTGTCCGCGCCTACGGCCGTATTTCCAAGAACCGCTCCGGAAGCACGGCACACGTATTTGGCGGCGTCGACCCACAATGGCAGCACCGGGGACTGGGGACAGCCATGCTGGCTTGGCAGGAAGGGCGGGTTCTGGCCAGGTTTGCCGCCGACGGCCAGCCCGCCGTGTTGGTCCGTTGCTACACGCAGGAAGGCAATCCAGCCCCCACTGCCCTCCTGGCGGGGACAGGCTACTCCGTGGCGCGGTACTTCTCCGAAATGCTGCGACCGTTGGCCGGCGCACCCGTGGTGCCGGCACCCGCCGGCATCCGCATTGTTTCGTTCGCGCCCGAGCTGGCAGAGGGCGTGCGGCTGGCCCACAACGACGCCTTTGCCGACCATTGGGGCTCTGAACCCAGAAGTGTCCAGCAGTGGGGGTTCCTGCTGCGCAATGAGCAGTTCCGGCCCGCGTGGTCGGCCGTTGCGCTTGACGACGCCACCGGGGAGGTGGCCGGCTACCAGCTGTCCTTGTACGATTCGGAGAGGTTCGGCAACGAGGGCCGAGAGGAAGGCTACACGGAGCTGCTGGGCGTTCGGCGGGCCTGGCGCGGCCGTGGGATAGCCCCCGCCCTGCTGGCCGACGCCATGGCGCGCTACCAGGACGCCGGGATGGACCACGCCTGCCTGGACGTCGACACGGAAAACCCCACTGGCGCGCTGGGCCTGTACGAACGCATGGGGTACCGGCCGCTCCGGCGCACCTTGGCGTGGGACAAGAAGCTGGCCTGAGCGTCGATGGCGGACGAGGGCGCATTTCTTTCGTAGATTTGTTCTAAAAACTATTCAGTTTATCATGTATTAGTTCTATGATGGTGTCATGGGCACGTTGGATCGGTCCGGCGGGCAGGGGGATTCCACCCCTTCCGGACCGTCGATTTTGGATATCGGCCCCGGACAGCAGTTCGGGGCACCGGCGGGTGCCCGCCGTGCCGGTGGTGGTGGTGCCGGTGGTGCCGTGCCGGCGGTGGTGGTGGATTGTCGGGGGCCGGTTCCCCGTGATCTCGATCCCGGGCCCGATGAGTTGGAGCTGGCACGGCTGATCGCGTCGGATCCGTTCGCGCAGGATCCCTCGATGCGCTCGGTGTCCTGGACCGGTCCCTCGCGTGAGGTGTCCGTGGAGGAATGGGCTGCCCTGACCGGCACCACCCCCACCGGCGCCCCGTGCCCGTCGATGGTCCCGTCCTTCCGGGACGCCACGCAGAGATCACGCATCGCCGCCCTGCGGGCCTCCGTGCCGGACCTGCCCGAAGCCCCCCGGCCCCGCCAGGCCCGCACCGGCAGCGCTGCCGGTGCTGCCAATGCTGCCAGCGCTACCGGTGCTGGTGGGGGGTGGTCGGTGGTGGTGGCGGTGGATGCCCTGGCCGTCCTGGACCCGGCCGCGTTGGCCGATGACGAGTTGCTGGATTACATCCACACCGCGAACCGGGCCGCGGCGTTCGCGCAGGCCTGTGAAACGGCTGCGGTCGCGGCGTTCGCCGCCCGTCGCCCGCCCCTGGAGGAGGAAACCCCGGACCCCCGCCACCCGGACCTGTCCCGGTGGGCGGCCGGGGAACTGATGGCCCTTTACGCGATCAGTGCCGGCACCGCCCAGCACCGCCTGGACGAGGCGGAAACCCTCACCGCGACCCTGCCGGCCACGTTCGCCCGGTACCGTGAGGGCCTGCTGGATGCGACCCGGATCAAAGCCATCCACCGCGGCATCGAAAACGTCCCGCCCGCGATCGCGTCGTTGATAGAACCGTTGTTCCTGCCCGGCGCGGCCCGGATGAACCCCGCGGCGTTGACCCGCAAGATCCGCCGCCTGGCCCAAACCCACAACCCCGAACCCCTCGCCGAACGCCACGAACGCGCCCGCACGCGCCGCAGCGTCTGGTTCACCCCCCTGCCCGACGGCATGGCCATGCTCACCGCGGTCCTGCCCGCCGCCCCGGCCCTGTCCCTCTTTGAATCCCTCCAAGCCTGGGCGAGGGAAGCGAAGAAAAACGGTGAAACATCCACCGCACTGACCCCCACAGGCCGCCCGTCCCGCTCCCAGCCAAACCTGCTCGCCGACTGCTACCTCGACCTGCTCCACCAAGCCTTCCTCCACCCCGCCGACACCCGCTGCTGCGAATGCCCCACCTGCGCCACCACCGCCAACAACCGCAACAACCGCAACAACGGCAACAACGGCACCGGCAACAACCGCAACAACCTCAACAACGGCAGCAACGGCAAGGAAAGCGGGGCCGAATGCACCAGCACCTGCAACGGCGGGGCGGAACCCCGGTTCAAGCCCCGCATCCCGGCCAAGATCAACGTCACCGTCCCCGTGATGACCCTGCTGGGCCGCAGTCAGGAACCGGGCACCCTGGATGGCTACGGGCCCATCCCCCCCGAGCAGGCCATCGAACTTGCCGCCGGCGCGAGTTCCTGGATCCGCATCCTCACCCACCCCGAAACCGGCACCCGTCTCAGCGTCGGCCGCGAATCCTACACACCCCCCATTGACCTGGCGCGGGAAGTGCGCCTGCGCAACCCCGTGTGCACCGGAATAGGCTGCGACCGCCCCGCCGGCTCCTGCGAACTCGACCACACCATCCCCTTCCACCAAAACCGCTACACACCCCACGGCACCCCCCTGCCCCAAGGCGAGACCAGCATCACCAACCTGCTCCCACGCAGCAAATACTGCCACCGCCTCAAGGACAACCCCACCACCGGCTGGACCGTGGAACCCCTCAACGAAACCACAACACAAACCACCACCCCCACCGGCCGCATCTACCTCCACACCCACAACACCAACGACACCTGCCCCTTCTAACCCACCCACACCCCAAGAACATCGAGGC
>CAJDTM010000046.1_pt1 | contig 30178 bp, 22 predicted proteins | sample 7389831 | NCBI WGS metagenome assembly CAJDTM01 (sample SAMEA7055656, study PRJEB34461) | soil metagenome | biome: terrestrial ecosystem; feature: Peninsula; material: soil | place: Antarctica | collected 2016
CCTCCAGACACCGTTGGTGGCCTTCTGCGACGACGACGACACCTGGTTTCCGCAGAAGCTCTCGCGCCAGGTGGCAGCCCTGCAGGCAGTGCCCGACGCCGAATTCTCGGCCACGGCGATGCTCGTGGACTACGACGGGCACGCCTCGGTGCGCCTGGCCGGCACGGATTCGGTGACCCACGAGGACCTGCTGCGTTCGCGCATGTCGATGGTGCATTCCTCGTCCTTCCTGATCAACAGGCATGCCCTCATTAACGGCGTGGGGCTGGTGGATGAAACCATTCCGAACAGCATGTGCGAGGACTGGGACCTCCTGCTGCGCGCGGCGGAACGACGGCCGATCGTCAACGTCGACGAGCCGCTGGTGAACGTGAGGTGGGGCTCGTCGTCGTTCTTCTACCAGCAGTGGGAAGTGAAAAACACCGCGCACACCTGGATGCTTGAACGCCACCCGGGCATCCTCACCAATGCCGTGGGCCGGGGCCGCATCTATGGCCAGTTGGCGTTCGGCCATGCCGCCATCGGTGAACCCCGTACGGCGCTGAAATGGGCGGGCCGGTCGCTGCGGGCTAATCTGCGCGAGCCCCGGGCAGTGCTGGCCGCCATGGTGGCCCTCAAACTGGTGTCCGCCGCGACCGTGGTGGACCGGCTCCAACGCCGGGGCCGGGGAATCTAATCCGGGTTACCGCCCCAAAAACGGAATCATTACGGGGCGTAACCCGATTTTTCAGTTGCATGCCTTAGTCTCAAGGTGAGATTGGCCGGTGACCTGCAGAGCCCTGCAGGCCCAAGACATTGCCAATCGATCGCCGCTATTATATGGGGATTCAATGAACGAACAAGCTTCTGTTGGTCTGGGCTACTACCTCTTCGTGCTAAAGCGCCAATGGGTCACGATTCTGGCCATGACCGTGATCGGCGTCGTCGCGATGGCGGCCTATCTGGCCCTGGTGCCGGGGAAGGTGGTGGCCTCCACGGCCGTCAACGTCAACGTCATCGTGTCCGATCCCTTCAACCCCTCCCGGCCGGCCTCCGGCCTGCTGGACACGGCGACGGAAGCGAAGCTGGCCACGTCCTACGTGGTGGCCGCCGCCGCCGCCAAATCGCTGGACAGCACGGAATCGGCCGACGAACTGCGCAGCGGGGTCTCGGTGACCACGGGCATCAACGCCACGATTGTGACGATTTCCTACGCAGCCCCGACGGAACAGCGGGCACGGGCCGGTGCCGACGCCGTCGCCACCGCCTACCTGGGCTACCGCCAGAGCAAGGCCGACGCGACCAAAAAGAAAATGATCGGCAATCTCGAAGAGCAGCTGGGGGCGTTGAACAAGACGGCGGCGGCCCTGGGCAATGTTGACAAGGCCGCCATCAACGGGCGGATCTCCAATGTTGAATACCAGATCAACCAGCTGACCACCATCGACACGAACGGCGGTACGGTCATCACCCCGGCCACCCAAAACCCGGTGGTGACAACGCCCCAGCCGAGCCTGCTGCTGGTAAGCGGGCTCCTGATCGGCTGCGTCCTGGGCATCGTGCTGGCCTTCGTCATCAACGCCCTGGCCAGGCGCGTGCGCGACCCCCACGACGTGGAGAAGGCCGAGGCCGGCCCCGTGATCCTGGCCCTTGACTCCCCCACCGGCATCATTCCGCCCAAGGGAGCGGAGCTGGTCGCCTTCCGCAGCCTTCGTGAACGGCTCCTGGCCGCCACCGATTCGGACATCGGCGTGTTGGCTGTCATTGACGAGACAGTGGCCTGGGCGGCGTCCGACGTCGGGCAGGGGCTGGCCGTCGTCCTGGCCCAGGCCGGCCACAACGTCGAACTGGTCCTGATGGGTTCCACCTCCACCCAGAAGGAACGGCTCAAGGACGAACTCGCCCTGGCGCCTGCCACGACGGGCACCCACGCCGATTCCTCAGTTCTGGCCTCGACTCTCATCCCGAAGCTGAGCATCGTCTACCCGCTGGGCAACGATGCCGATTCGGATACGGACAACCACGTCACGGACGCAGTCCGGCGCCGGGTCGAACGACGGTTGCCGGGGGTGACAGTGGTGCTGGTGCTCCCGCCCAAGGCCGCTGCCTCGAGCCGGCTGGCCGTGGCACGCCTGGCCCGCAGCACCCTGATCGTCGCGGAGCGGCGCCGCACGGCCATGGCCACCCTGGCCACGCGGGTGCATGAACTCGCCGACCTGGACGCACGCTACCACGGTGTGGTGCTGGTCCGGGTGTCACGCAAGCAGGCCCACGTGCGCGAAGGCGCCGCGGTTCCCCCTCCCTCCGAAAAGCCGGCCGTGACCGAGCAGCCGGAAGCCCAGGAAAGCCTGGCCAAGTAACAATGGCGCCCCCGCACAGACTCTGTGCGGGGGCGCCATTGTTTCCGGCGGCTTCCTGCAGGCTTCCTGTAGTTCGGCTTACTGCAGTTCGGCGGCGGCGTAGTCCAGGATGGCGGACAGGTCATGCGGCGACAGCCAGGACGACTCCCAGCCGCCGTTTCCTTCCGCCAGGGTCCAGGCACGTTCGGCCACCACCAGGGCGTAGACCGCGGCAAGGTCCGCCCAGGCCGCGCGCGGAATTGCGGCGGCTTCCAGGTAGTGGCAGACATCCGTGCCGGCTCCTGCCCAATCCTCCAGGGAGAAAGCGCCACGCGACTCGCGACGGACGCTGACCGCCCAGTGCCAGGCGTCCAGGCCCGCCACGGCATCAACTTCGGATGTTTCCCAATCCCAGCACCACAGCATCCGCGATGGCGACCGGGCCATGTTCCACGGGACCATGTCCCCATGCCACCTGGCGGCCACCGGAACACTGACGTTCCGGCGTCGAAGCAGCCCCTCCACGTGCTCCGTGGCCTTCTGCAGCTCCTCCTGCCCGCCGGTTGCACGCAGACCGTCCAGCCTGCGGCTGAGCGAGGAGAAATGTGCCGTTTCCCCAACGGGTCCGTGCCGTTCCACGGGGCAGAGCGAAAACAATTCCTGCGCCGTGGGGTCGGCGATCCGGCCCCGGACGGCCTTGACGCCGTCGGGAAGCGGCGCCGATATCAGGTACGGGTGCCCGTCCCACGTTCCCTCGCCGGCAAGTTCGGGAACGCTCATGTGGTGGGAACCACCGGCCAGCGAGGCTAAAGTCTCCCGCTCCGTAGCAATGTACTCCCGGCTGGAAGCATTCCAGGCGATCTTTGCATAGCCGGCGGCGCGCCCGCTGCTGTCAAAAAGCTGCAGGGTTGGCTTCCTGTTGTCCCCCAGGCGGATCCCGATGGCCGCAGCGAGGGGCCCCTTGCCGACCCTGCGGGAAATCTCCGCCAAGGGCAGCGCCGGTTCCGTGTCCAGGGCGGAGAGCTGCTGGACGGACAAGGTGGCCGCGGACGGCGGCAGGCCGCATGCTGCAGCCCACCCCAAAACGCTGCGCCCCAGGCTGACCTTCAGCGGCCGCAGCGCCCGGTAGGACAGCAGCGCGGCGGCCGTCACCCGCGCGTCGCCCCGTGGAATGAGCAGCCGCGGGCTGCCCAAAGAGGGCAGGACCCAGTAGCGCTCCACGTCGCGCCACTCATCGGAGGGCCGTGGATTGACCACCACCCGGATCTTCCCGGACGCCACCGGGGAACTCCACAGTTGCTCCACCAGCGAGTCCAACGGGGAATTCCCTTCACCCGATACAACTTGCTCCGCAAGTAAATTTCTCATATGTCCCCCAAATGCCGCGGTCACGCCGATGGTGCCGCCACAAGGACCTAATCACCCCCGGCGGCGTGAGTCAAGATCCGCCCCGCCCTATTGCCTGGCGGGGCGATCCTATTGCCTGGCGGGCCGTCCTATTGCCTGGCGGGAGGCTGCATGGCCCAGGAACTGTCAAACCTGACGCGCGCGTAGGCGGGCGGCCCGTCGATGAGGTACCTGCGCGAAAGCCGCCTGGGTTCCAGCGCCAGGCGCCAGGCCCACTCCAGTCCGTGGGTGCTGACCCAGTGCGGGGCCCGGACCACCCGGCCGGCCAGGAAGTCGACCACCGCGCCGAAGGCCAGCAACACCCCGGCCCCGGTCAGGGCACCGTACTCGGCGATCCAAAGTTCCTGACGGGGCTTTCCCAGTCCCACGATCAGGATGTCCACCCTGGCCCGGGCAATTTCGTTGGCGATGGCGGTGGAAGCGATGGGGTCCGAGAGTGCGGCCCGTGGCGGAGACCACCAGCCGGCGACCACCAGTTCCGGGCGGTCCTCGCCCATCTCCCGCTTGAGCAGGTCGTGGGTCTCCGGGGAGCCGCCGAGAAAACCAACCCTCAGCTGCCGTTTCGCCGCCTCGTCCAGGAGCGGCGCGATCAGGTCGCTGCCTGCCAGGCGCGGCCATTTCCGGCCCGTCAACCGGCGTGCCTGGGTGACCAGGGGTGCCCCGTCCAGGAGATTGAGCCAGGCCAATTGTCCCCTCAGGCCGGTCTCCGGCCTGGAGGTGTCCGAACTGTCGGCCAGTACCCGCGTCCACGGTCCGTTGGTGCCGAAGTGTTTGATGTGGTCCAGATTGGCTGACGCGACCGCCAGTGGCGGGCCCGCGGGGGTTTGTGCCCGGCCGATGATGTGTTCCACGGCGGGATCAAACTCCATCAGGTCCACCATGGCGCCGCCGAGGACGATCCGTGCCGGCGCGGCGCTCATGCCCCGGCCCCCAACAATGCACATTCATGAAATTCTGCACAATAAGCAAACAAACTACATCCACCGCCCAACCGTGAATAAAGCGCCATGCAATATTTGGCGCCGGCGATACCCGAGCGATCGCCCTGGTTTTAGCCTAAATTCAGCACAAGGGCCTAACAATGGGTAATCAATTCAGGCCGGCGGGTAGCCTGCCAAGTATATTTCCGGTGCTCCGGGTATTCGCCGGGCAATGCGAAAAGGGCATAACAATGAGGGGGAGAAACTCCTGCAATTTTCTCCCCCTCACGGGACTTGCCTATGTCAGGTCCGGACCACCATGCCGGCCCCGACTGTCGCGTTGGTTCGTTCGTCGATCAACACAAAGCCGCCCGTCTCCCGGTTTCGGCTGTAGGGATCGGCCAGCAGCGGCGTCGTCGTACGCAGCTTGATCCTGCCAATCTTGTTCAGCTCCAGCGAGCTGGCTGATTCGTTGCGGTGCAGGGAATTGACGTCAAGTTCGTAGTAGAGGTCCTTGACGAGCCCGCGGGCCCTCCGGGTGGTGTGCTTTATCGCGTATTTTTGGCCCGGCCGCAGCGGCTCCTCCCCCATCCAGGCCACCATGGCGTCAATGTCCTGGGTGACTTCGGGTTGGTTGTTGGGCCGGCAAATCATGTCTCCGCGCGAGATGTCAATGTCATCCTCCAGCCGTACCGTGACGGACATGGGCGCGAACGCCTCCTCCACGGAACTTCCGCCGCAGTCAATGCCGGCGATCCGCGAGGGCAGCCCGCTCGGCAGCACCACCACGTCATCCCCGACCTTCATGACACCGCTGGCAATTTTTCCTGCATATCCGCGGTAGTCATGAAATTGGTTCGAATGGGGTCTGATCACGTATTGCACGGGGAAGCGGGCGTCCACCAAATTCCGGTCGCTGCCCACATAAACACTTTCCAAATGGTTCAACAGCGGCGTGCCCTTATACCAGGGCATATTTTCCGAAGCGCCCACCACATTGTCTCCCGTCAGGGCGGAGACGGGAATGATGGTCAGGTCCGGAACATCCAATTTGGCGGCGAATTCGATAAACTCCTGGCGAATTTCCTCATAAACGTCCTCAGACCATCCCACCAAATCCATTTTGTTGACCGCCAGGACCAGGTGGGGTACCCGCAGCAGTGAAACCAGGAACGCGTGCCGGCGGCTTTGTTCCAGAAGTCCCTTGCGTGCGTCAACGAGCACGATCGCCAGGTCCGCCGTGGACGCCCCGGTCACCATGTTCCGGGTGTATTGGATATGGCCGGGGGTGTCGGCGATGATGAACTTCCGCCGGGCCGTGGCAAAGTAGCGGTAGGCCACGTCGATCGTGATGCCTTGCTCGCGTTCGGCCCGCAGACCGTCCGTCAGGAGCGACAACTCCGTATGATCGGCCCCCATGCTGGCGCTGGTGCGCTCAACGGCCTCCAACTGGTCCGTGAAAACTGATTTGGAATCGTAGAGAAGGCGCCCAATGAGCGTGCTTTTCCCGTCGTCCACTGATCCGGCCGTAGCAAATCTAAGCAGGTCCATCAGAAGTACCCTTCCTTTTTCCGGTCTTCCATGGCGGCTTCACTGACTTTGTCGTCGCCCCGGGTGGCACCGCGTTCCGTGATCCGGGTGGCACTGATTTCTTCAATGACTTTTTCCACCGTGTCCGCCTCGGAAAGCACGGCGGCCGTCAAGGTTGCGTCGCCCACTGTGCGGTACCGCACTTGGCGCATGGACGTCGGCTCGCCATCGGCGGGCTGGCAGAATTCGTTGGCGGCAAACCACATGCCGCCGCGTTCGAACACCTCGCGCTGGTGCGCGTAGTAGATGGGCGGGACTTCGATCCGTTCGCGGGCTATGTACTCCCAGACATCGAGTTCGGTCCAGTTGGACAGCGGAAAGGTGCGGATGCTCTCGCCGACATGCATTTGGGCGTTGAAGATGTTCCAGAGCTCGGGCCGCTGGTTCTTCGGGTCCCACTGGCCAAATTCGTCCCTGAACGAGAAGATGCGCTCCTTGGCACGGGCCTTTTCTTCATCCCTGCGGGCCCCGCCCATCAAGGCATTGAAGCCGTGCTTCGCTGCCGTCTCCAGCAGCACCGGCGTCTGGATGCGGTTGCGTGAACCGGTGCGGTCCTCAAAGACGGTGTTGCGGTCGATCGCATCCTGCACCGAGCCGACCACCAGGTTGACCCGGTACTTGGAAACGCAAAGGTCCCGGAATTCCAAAACCTCGGGGAAATTGTGTCCGGTGTCTATGTGCAGCACCGGGAACGGCACGGCCGAAGGCGCGAAGGCCTTGGCCGCCAAGTGCAGCATGACGATCGAATCCTTTCCGCCCGAGAACATCATGGCTGGATTCTCGACTTCAGCGACCACTTCCCGAATGATGTAGATCGCCTCCGCTTCCAACACCTCAAGCTGGGTCAAGTGCCGGGTGGCCCTCCCCCGCGCTGGTTCCATCATGACAAGCTCCCCTCACAGTATGTCTGGGCTAATTCAGTGTCGGCAGCACGCGCCCTGCCGATGGCGTTCAAGAGCAAAGGACCGACCGCCGGTTGGCACACCAACACATCTGGCAGGTAGGGCGGGTCCTGGTTGTAGACCAACGCGGAGCCGTCAATCCTGCTGGCCTGCAGGCCGGCCTGGCGGGCGGCAAAAACCGGGGCCGCCGAATCCCATTCGTACTGGCCGCCCGCATGCAGGTAGGCATCCACCTCTCCGTTGACCACCGCCCAGGTCTTGTAGCCGGCGGACCCCATGGGCACCAGTTCGGCGTTCAGCTCTGCCGCCACACGAAGGGCAAATTCCGGTGGCCGGCTGCGGGAGACGGCGATGCGCAGTTGGCCGCCGGCAGGCCGCCTCGGCGCGGTGCCAAGCTGGCCCATCATGGAGCCGATGCCCGGCAGCGCCACGGCCCCGGCAACCAGGGATCCTTCTTCCCACAAGGCAACGTGGACGGCCCAGTCGGTCCTGCCTTCGGAAAATTCCCTGGTTCCATCCAGCGGGTCAATGATCCACACCCGTGTCGCCTCGAGTCGTTCACGGCTGTCCGCGGCTTCCTCGGACAGGACGGCATCCAACGGTCGTTCACGCTTCAACGCTCCTTCAAGAAAGTCCTGCGACACCCTGTCACCGGCGTCCCGCAGCGACGACGCACCAACCCCGTTGCGCATCCCCTCGCGCTGTAACTCCACCAGCAGTTCGCCGGCGTCCCGTGCCAGGCTGAGGGCCAGGGCCTGGTCCTGGCAATGTCCCAGCGGCTGTGCAACGGATGGTTGAGCCGAGCCGTTACCGTGCCAAATGACGTCCATTAGAAGGCCCCCTTGGGTTTCACAAGCATCTTTGCGGTCCGGAGCAGGATCAGCAGATCCCCTGCCAGCGACCAGTTTTCCACGTAGTACAAATCCAGCCTGACGCTGTCTTTCCAGTCCAGTTCGGAACGCCCGTTGACCTGCCACATGCCTGTCAGTCCGGGCTTGATGTAGAGCTTGCGGAGCACCCGCGACTTGTACTTGTCCACTTCGCGCTCCAGGGGCGGCCGTGGACCAACCAAACTCATGTCACCGATCAGCACGTTCCAGAACTGCGGCAATTCATCCAGGGAATACTTGCGCATCCACTGTCCGATCCTGGTCACCCTTGGATCTTCACGAAGTTTGAAGAGCGGGCCGGAACCTTCATTTCTGGACATCAAGGACGCAAGGTCTTTCTCGGCCGTCTCGACCATGGACCTGAACTTGTAGATCATGAACTTTTCGCCGGTGCGCCCGATTCTTTCCTGCCGGAAGAACACCCCGCCCGGGCTGTCCCGGCGGATCATGATGGCCAGCACCGCAAAGATCGGTGCCAGGACAAAGAGTGCCGCGGCCGAAAGCGTGATGTCCAACAAGCGCTTGAAGACGTGTTTGGTGCCCGTGTATTGGGGCAGTTCAACATGCATCAACGGCAGCCCTTCAACCGGACGGGCGTGGATGCGCGGGCCGGCCACGCTGGTCAGGCCGGTGGCCAGGACCAGCTCCGTGTCGGAGCCTTCCAGGTCCCACCCAAGTTCCTGCAAATATTTGCTGCCGCCCTTGACCGGCCCGGCCACGACGACGGCGTCGACGTTGAACTTGTTCACGGCCTCCAACACCGTTGAGGCCGAGGCGACGACGGGGATGCTTTCGTCCCCGATCTGCAGGAACGTCCTTTGGTTGCCGTGCGACAGTGCGGCACCGATGACCTGGTAGGCGGCTCCGGACTTCTTTTGGATCTGCCCGATCACGTAGCGCACGTCCCGGCTGCGGCCAAGGACAATGACGCGGGAAAGGTAGTGGCCGGAGCGGCGCCGCCTGGTCAGCCACTGCCGGAGGGCCATTCTGGAGGCAAGAAGCGCACCGATGCCTAAGGGAAGGACCAGGGCGAAGTACCCCCTGGCGATGTCCAGCTTGAGGGCCATCGCCAGGATGGCCAAGGTCCCCAGCAGGGCTACGGTTGCCGACACGACGCGTTTGTATTCATCGAGTCCGATCCCCAAGATCCGGACATCCCGGCTCCGGTAGACTCCCAGGGCCACCATCCACACCACCGCCAAGGCGACGGAAACATAGGGGTAGCTGACTTCGAGGTAGCCGACTTCGAGCTGTCCGCCTCCGCTACCAAACCTGAGTTGGCTTGCAAAAAGGAGAACAACAACCAACACAGCCATGTCCGCGAGGCAGATCAGCCGGTGGTATTTGCGGGCCCAGATGGCACCGGAATCAGCTCCGGTGGTCCGGGATGCGGGACTTTTTTCCGTGGCCCCGAGTCGGAGATCCGCTGCGACGTGCGCGGGTTCCTCAAGCTGGCTCATGCCGGCCACCTTGCCTCGGGGCACCAATCGGTGGGACCGACGACGGCTGGGGGAAAGTCTTGGTCTCAGAAGACTTTACCGCCGCCGGCCCCGTCTGTGGGAGCCGCCAACCCCGGGGGAACGTGTCCTCCATGAGTGCGGCTCGGGCATGATTGGGATGAAGCTTCTCCATCACCATTCTAGAATCTGCTGGTCCAAACGGACAGATTTCTTGAGTTGAAAGCATTCGTAATATCCCCCCTGGATGGATTCCTCCGGCCCCATGTTGAATGCCGCCGGAAGCAGTTTCGAACGAATAAGTGATGATGCAACAACACTATTCACCCTTCGACTTATCCACATGCGTAGCGTTCACCCGTCTTGTGTCCGGCAGCTACCCAGGTGAACACCAGGACTACGTGCATCGGCCCGGAAATCCCTTCTCCGGCCGGCCCGCCGCCGTTCCACGACCGGCCCGCAGGCCAGTCAACTACTTGACGGAAGGGAAAATTACGCATGGTCCCGCGCCGCCCCCGCTGGAACAATTTGGCGGTATGGACATCTGGATTGGCGTAGTCGCATTTGGTGTGGCGATCGTGGTGGGGCTTACCGGCATGGGAGGCGGGGCATTGATGACGCCCGCCCTCGTCTTGATCTTTGGAGTGCCGCCACTGGCCGCGGTCTCCAGCGACCTCGTGGCCAGTGCCGTGATGAAACCGGTGGGCTCCGTGGTTCACCTGCGGCGCAAGACCGTCAATTTGGAGCTGGTGAAGTGGCTGGCTGTCGGGTCCGTGCCGGCCGCATTTTGCGGTGTCCTCATCCTGAAGTGGATGGGGCCCGGCGAGGCAGTCCAAGCAGGCGTTCGAACAGCCCTCGGCGGCGCACTCATGCTGTCCGCGATCCTCTTGGCGGTCCGCTCCTATATACGGCTGGTGGAGCGTGCCAGGCAGCGTGACGCAAAATCCGCTCCGGCCGCCCCGGGCCCCCTTCGGGTGCGCCCGGTGCCCACCATCATGCTGGGCGCGGTCGGCGGCATCATCGTCGGCATGACGTCCGTAGGATCCGGTTCCATCATCATCATCGGCCTGATGATGCTCTACCCGCACCTCAAGGCCAACCAGCTGGTCGGAACGGACCTGTTGCAGGCTGTGCCCCTGGTGGCGGCGGCGGCCTTGGGACACACACTGTTCGGTGACCTGGACCTGGGCCTCACGATTCCGCTGCTGATTGGCAGCATCCCGGGCGTGTACATCGGCGCACAGCTCTCCTCCAGGCTTTCCGGCGGGTTCATCAGGCGGGCCCTGGCTTTTGTGTTGCTGGCCTCGGGCCTGAAAATGCTTGACGTACCCAACCAGGCCACCGCCATAGCCCTCCTGGTCATGTTGGTTGCCGCCCCGCCCGTTTGGATGTTTTTGCGGCACCGGCACGGCATGCCCGCACTGGCGGCCACGGAGAGCCGCCAACGCCGGCAAGCTGCCGCGGCCCCCACCAAAGTCACCGAGGAACGGAGTGCTGAGCACATTGACACTTAACCAATTCGAGTCAACCTCTCTTGACCAATTCGAATCAACGCCGCCGATGGTGGCCCTCGGCGAGGGCAAACTGGATGAGCTGGAACTACTCACCGGGGGGTTGCTTGCACCCGCCGACGGATACTGCCTGCCCTCCAACGTCCCGGCGAACTGGCCGGTGCCGTTCCTTCTCGAGGTGCCTTCGGCGGTGGGCCGCGAGGCGCTGACCAGGGGGGCCCTGGTCCTGACGGATCCGGACGGCACACCCTTGGCCCACCTGGCGGTGGCTGAAGCGCAGCCGGGCGGAACCCGGGAGTCCGTGTACCTTGCGGGCCGTGTGGCACGGCTGCGCAATGCCGAACACCCGCCAGCCCGGAATTTGCGGATCACCCGCCCCCTGACCGCGACCTCCAGGAACCGTACAGCCACTCTCGCCGCAGTATTCTCCACCACGCCGCGGCCCTGGCAGGTGGCGGCGGCAATGACGGCGGCCAACCATGCCGCGGCACACCTGTGGCTGATCGGTGTGTGCGGACCCCAGCACCATGGCAGGTACACGGTTTCAGGGCTCCTGCACGAGCTCGAGGCGGCCGCGGCCTGCATCGACGGGGCACGCGCCGGGCTTCTGGTCCTTCCTGAGGACCCGGCCGGCGACTCCCCGCGCGCCCTGATCCTCCAAGACCACGTGCTGGGCAGTCTGGGCGCCGACCAGGTAGTGGACTACTCGGCCGGCAACGACGCCGTCGCCCATGACCGGGGACAGACGGTGGACACGCAGCTGGCCGGCACCGTTGTTTTCCTCACAGGCCTCTCGGGTTCGGGCAAGTCGACCGTGGCCAGGGCCCTGGCGGAGCGGCTTCAGCAGGAGGAGTCCGTTCCCGTCACCTTGCTCGACGGCGACGACGTGCGCAGGATCCTCTCCCCCGGGCTGGGGTTCTCCAGGGAAGAACGTGACGGCAACGTCAGGCGGATCGGCTGGGTGGCGGCCCTTGTTGCCGCCACCGGGGGGATCGCCATTTGCGCCCCCATTGCCCCCTTTGACGGGGCACGCCGGCAGGTGCGGGCGATGGCCGAAGACGCGGGACGGTTTGTGCTGGTGCACATTTCCACACCCCTGGCCGTGTGTGAGGCGAGGGACAGGAAGGGCCTCTATGCCAAGGCCCGGCGCGGCGAGGTCAAGGAGTTCACCGGCATCGACTCGCCGTATGAGTTCCCGGTGGATGCGGACCTGCACCTGAACACCGATGAAATGTCCGTCTCCGAGGCGGTTGCCAGAATCCACCGCCACCTCGGCATGTCCCACGTCCCGGGGCAACAGGAAGAATTGGGCGGCTAAGATCTCCATGGTCCCTTGCGAATGGTTGATCCCGGGCGGGGCCCTCGCGCCCCGCCCGGGAAGAAGATTCGAAGTTCCTTGCTAAACCATGGTCGCCCGGAGCTCCGCACGCGAAGTGACCTGCAATTTGGCGTACACCTGGTACAGGTGGCCTTCAACAGTCCGCACGGAAATGTGCATGCGGGCCGCAATGGCCTTGTTGCTTTCACCGGCGGCGGCGTGGGCGGCAATTTCCTGTTCACGGGCAGTCAGGACCTGTCCGTCTTCGCTGCTGACCTTGACACGGCCAAGTTTGAGCATGCCGCCGCGAATGAGCTGCTGGGCCAGGCGCATGCCGTCCTTGTCCGAATTTTCGCTGGCAATCTTCAACGCCGCGCGGGCCACGTCACGGGAGAGCAGGTCATCGCCAAGGTTGGCGGCGGCCTCGGCCACCCGCAGGAGGGTGACCGTGTCCCGGCTCATCAACCCCTGGCCAAATCCCTCACAAATCCGTCCCATCGGGCCCTGCACCCGGTTGGCCAGGCTCACGAGCCGTTGCGCCCCACCAATGTTGCCCAAACGGACGGCACCAAGGATGAAGACCATCTCCACCGCGGTTGTTTGATAGCGGCGTTGATCGTCGGCGAGGGCAAACAACCGTACAACGGCCTTTTCCTTGGAGGCCAGCTCGGCAGTGGTGAGCACCTGGAAATACGAGCTGGCGGTCGCCACCAGCCTGGAAGCAGCCACCCCCTTGGGCTTGGCCTTGTTCAGGAACTGAAGGGCCTCATCATTCTCACCGGCCAGGGCGTGTGCAAACGCCGTGGCGGCCGACGCCAGTGCACTGGTTCCCAACTCCCCCAGCTCGCCCAGTTGGCTGGCGGCCGGAAGCAGGTGCGCAAGTGCCCTCTCGGCGCGACCGTTGTAGGCATCCACCAGGCCCTCCGCCAGTTCGGCAAATGCGGCGATGCGGGCACCGATGAACATGCCGGTCGGTGGGCAGCCGGTACGGAGGCCAAGGCCCGCCGCTGTCAAGGACGCCACGACGGCGCCGACCAGCGCCGCGTCAGCCAATTCCGGGGCGGAACGTTCGCCCTCCCCGTCCAGGAAACGAAGCTCAATTTCTTCGGCGAGATTCAACGCGTCGCTCACCCGCCCAACAAGGAACCATCCCTCGATCATCCACCGTGCCGCCAGCAGCCGGGTGTCGCTTGACCGCCCCTTTTTGCAAAGAATCTTCAGGGTTTCCAGTGATTCCAGATACCGTCCGTCCAGCATCATCTGCTCGGCGGTGTTCATGGCCAGGTCTTCACGCAAATCGGCCAGGCCGGGCATCCGGTCCGAACCCCCTTCGACGTTGTCCTGGAGGTCCTCGATGTCCAATCGCGCCTTGACCTGGTCCAGGATCTCCTTGGGACCGCTCCCCTGCTGCTCTTGTCCGCGGGACAGCGCCGCACGCAGGAACATCAGTTCGGTCCACTGGCGCAGCGACAGTTGTTCAACCTCGAGTTCAGGGTCAAATACCAGGCTGCGTGCCCTGGCCTCCTGCCCCAAGGCGACCATGGCACGGGCCTTTTCGGGGATGAGGCTGGAAAGGCTCAAGTGCCGTGGCAGCGAATCGATGATGCGCAGGGCCTCCTGCGGAAAGCCGGCCTGTGTCGCGGCCCGGGCAGCCCCCACCCCCTCCTCCAAATCCAAGGCAATACCGCAATCGAGTCCCCAGACTGCCATGAAAAAATCGGTGCCTGCGGACTGTCGCGGGGAGGCCGCGGAGGACTCGACGAGGTGGTGGAGCTCCCGGCTGCGTCCCGCCGGAACCTGTTCGCGCAATACCTGCGCCATGAGACGGTTGGACAGCCTGACCGTGCCCGATTCATCGCGTGAAATGGATAAAAATCCGCGCTGCTGCAACGCATCGACGGCGTCCACGTCACAAATTTCCATCAGCTGGTTCAGTGGCAGGCCCGCAGAGAGGGCCAACAGTTCCGCAACCATGCGTTCAGCCGGTGCCACGGAGCCGATCGCGGTCATGACGGTGTCCACGGCGTTATTGCCGCAAACGAAGGGCTGACCGGTCATAACCCAGACATCGTCCCGCTTTATCAACGTCCGTGCCTGAATTTGTTCATGCATGATGACTTCAAGGAACCGCGGGTTGCCGCCGCCGGCCGTCCACAGTGCCTCGGCGGCAGCCCGGGAAATCTGCGAATTCATCACGTTTTCCAGCCATTGCGCCGTGGCTGCTTCCGAGAAGGGTGGCACGTCCACCCTGTGCAGGAGCCCGTCGCGCCACAGTCCAATGATTTCCGTGGGAGCGGAGGTCAGTGACTCGCAAGCGGCCAGCACGGAGATGACTCCCTTGACGGCCAACTGCGTGATGACCAGGGCCGAGGCATCATCGAGGTTTTGAACGTTGTCAATAAAGAGTACGACCTTCTGTCCGTTGGCCTGCTCCGCCAGCACCCGGGCAGTGCAGCTGAGCACCTCCAGCGGGCCGGCCACGCTGATCTCGCCAAGGTCAGTGACCCCAAGGTCATTGAGCATCGGCCCGAGTGCGCCATAGTCGATGCCTGCCGTGCTGGAACTGCAACGCAGGGACAATACAAGAGCGTCAAGACGAATGGCATTCACGACTTGCCGGGCAACGAATGACTTGCCGACGCCGTATTCACCCACCAGGATGACACCGTTGCCCGCCCGGTTCTCAAGTGATGCCCTGACTTCGGCGACGACTGCATGGCGGCCATGTTGAGCGGAGATTTCTGAACTGTCGCCAGGGTAAAGCCTCTCGACCTTCGATCCTTCCCCTGAATCAATTTTGGACATCATGCGTGCCACGATCGAGACCTTTCATTCAATTCTGGATGTTCTGTTTCCAGCCTATGAATTTCCTGGCAATCGGGCACGAGTGTTGACTACTTGTATTCCAAGTACCCGCTCCGAGTCCTGCACGCACGTATACCTGCACGATGCAGGTGGTGCAGGCGGCGCCTTGCAAGTACGCAGGGGTATTCTCGGCCAGGAGGGGAGGCTGTGGGGGGGGATGGCTGGTTGGTGCCCGGGGCGGCGTCGCTAGTCGAAGGGAAAAAGGGTGAGTTCGCTGCGAGTGGTGATGCCCAGTTTGCCGTAGCTGCGGTAGATGTGACCCTCCACCGTCCGGACGGACACGTGCAGGGCCGCGGCAATGTCCTTGTTCGACGTCCCATTCGCGGCCATCCGGACAATCTCCAATTCGCGCCGGGTCAGACGGCCCCGAGGGGTGTCCATCTCGGTAATGCCTTCCCGCTGTCCGCCACCGGCGCCCGAGGCATCACTGGCATGGCGCCAAGCAACGTGGGCGCGGCGGGCAATCAGACCCTGGCCGGCGTGTTGGGCGCGTTCCTCGGCCACGTTGAATGCGCACGCCGCATGGTGAAAAAGTCCGGCCTCAACCAACGCTTCCCCTGCCGTCAAGGCGGATTGGGCCGTTCCCTCCTCAACACCCCACCCAAAGGCGGCCATGGCTTCGGCCCAGCTTCCTTCAACCCCTTCGGCCACCCGACGCAGGCGTGGGGCCACCGTTTCGACGCCAAAATCCATGGCGAGTGCCAGTGCGTTCAGTTCCACCAGCCGCTGTTCTTCGGCGGCAGCTTTGTCCGCGAGAGTCATGAGGGCGCCCAGCCCCCCGCCGTCACGGCCCAAATGGCCCAAACCGGCAGCCACGAAAGCGCGCTCATGCGCCGTAACCACAAACATGCCGCCGCGCTCGCGATACTCAACGCGCAGCCGGTTGGCCGCTTCCTTCTCGCCCAGCAGGGAAGCTGCATACAGGGCCATCCCGGTGCAAAAACCGAGCAGATGTTGGGGGTCGTTAAGTCGCAGGGCCTCAACACCGGAAACCAGGACCTTCAGTGCCGACGCGAACTTTCCCTGCCGCAGGTACACCATTCCGCGGGCTGCGTTGGCGCCCCCACCAAAGGCGACGATGGCCGGGCCCTGGTCCACGGATACCACTTTGAGCACCTGCTCGACGTCGTCCCAGTCCCCTGCCGCCAGCGAAGCTGTTTGGGCCCTGGCAAAGATCATTTCCGGCAGGAAGAATACGTCGTGGTCTTCCTGTTGCGGGATCGCCAGCGCCTCTGCGGCCCTGGCGCGCCCTTGGAGCGGACTGCCCAGTGCGCAGATCCGCTCGGCGTCCAAGGCCAGGGCGGCCGCGCGGTTCAGCCAGTAGTCGGCATCGTTCTCCCTGGCGGGGGCGGCCAGGACCGCCTCAACCTTTGCCTCCAGCTGCCGGTAATTTCCGGTCCTGGAAAACACCATCATGTCCAGAATGTCTGCGCGTTCCTGCACCTGTGTCATGACCTGCGTGGCGGTGGCCGGGTCCTTGCCGGCGATGCGTTCCCCGGATAGGCGCACGGCTTCCGCATCCTGGGACAAGAGCTCCGGCGGCTGCCCCAACGCCGTGCGCGTCGCCGAGTGCAGCATGGCCGAAAAGAGCAACTCACGCAAATCTTCCGCCTGCTGCTCAACCCCGTCCAACAGGGCCCCTGCCGTGGCATAGTCTCCCAAGTTGTAGTGTGCCCGCGCCTTGAGACCACGGGAGAGGTGCGTGTATTCCGAGTCCGTGATGGCATCGGCCAATTTCAGTGCCAAGGGCGATTGGAAAAGTTTGCCGGCATAAATCGAAGCCTGCAACAACCTGTCCCCCGGCACGGAGTCGCCGCTGTCAAGGGCCCAAACGACTCGGCGCAGCATGGACTCCGGGTTGAAATCCTCCGCATCCAGGCGGTCCACAAGCTCGCGGTGCAACAGCATGCTGGTGGCCCGCGGAACCGTCTCCCGGATGACTTCGCCGTAAACACGATTGATCAGCTGCAACTGCTCGTGCTGACCGGGCGAATCCTGGATCAAATGGCGGTCCCGGAGTTCCTTGACAGCTCCACGGCCGACGATTTCGGCCAGGGTGCCGGCGCCCACCGGTTCCGACAAAGCCACGAGGTTCAAGGCGTGGCGGCCCTCCACCGACAGGCCGCGCAAATGTTCCCTGACCACACCTTGAAGCGCAGGGCTCGGTGGCGCAGCGGAGTGCTGCGCAGACCACAGGCCCGATGCCTGCCCCAGCCCGCCGCTTTCGAGCATGTCGGTGAGCAGCAGGGAAAGCAACAGCGGGTTTCCTCCCGCCATGGACCACAGGTACCAGCTGTTGCCGCTGCTGATTCGGCCGCCGAGCCTGTCCATGCAGTACTGGTGGGCCCGGTCCTGTGTCAATGGCAGTAGCTGAAACCTCTCGGCAAAGCCTGCGGCCCACAGCTTGGGCAAGGGGTCCGCGATTTCATTCTGGGGTCTGTGGGACAGGACCAGCTTGACGCGGCCGGCCTGGGCCAGATTAACGGCCAGCGCCGCCGTGGCCCCGTCAATATAGTCGGCGTCGTCCACAATCAGGAGCGGGGAACTGGCGGTGGTGCCCACCGCCGGGGACCTTGGAAACTCTGCCGGCTGCTCCTCGATGACAGCCAGGAATTCCCGCAGAACCTCGATCGGGGACGCGAAGAACGCCGTGGCGGATCTGCGCAGGTGTGGAGTTAACACGCCGTAGGGGATGTTGGCCAGGGACGGGGTCCCGTGAATGGCGACGACCGGTGATTGCGAGGGCCATTCCTTGGCTAGTTCCCGCAGCAGCCTGGTGGCTCCCTGGCCCACGTCTGAACTGATAAAAACAGCGCGGCAGTAGTCGGCTTCGAGCAACTTGAGGATGTCCCACAGTTCAACGGCGCGGCAAAACGGTTCCACGGGTCCGCTGTGGTCTCCCCCCGCTCGCCCGCCACTATCCGTGCGCATTCCTCACAGTTCCTGATCTTGTTCCAGCTCACGCCGTGTTGTAATGCCGCGCTTGATGTACACCTGATAGAGGTGTCCTTCAACCGTTCGCACAGAAACCCCAATGCGGTCGGCAATGGCCCGGTTGCCTAGGCCGCGTTTTGCCAGTTTAGCAATCTGCAACTCGCGGTGGGTAAGCCTTACGCCGTCGGCTTGGGGCATGACCGGCAGCATGGCGAGATCGTTTTTTAGCTCCTCGAGCCGCTGCCGGGCCGCCCGGGCCACCGACTTTTCGCCATTTTCCCTGGCAAAATCCAAGGCGACGACCAAGCAGCGGGATTCAACGGCGTCCAGTTTCAAATCCCGGGCCAGCGCGGCGGCTTTCAGCGCCTGCCCCGCATCACGGGTCCGCCAGCTTCTGGCCAAGGCCACATTAACTGACGGCATGGGGCCCTGCCTGCGCAGGGAAACCTCTTCGAGGAGCTCGTAGCCCTTGTCCGAACCATTGACCGTGCCGCCAAAAAGGGCCATTGACGCGAAGGCAAACCGCCCCTTGTCGATGTCGGCCCTTGCCGACTCGCAGAGCTTGTCCGCCGCCTTTGAATCATCCAGCCACCTCTGTGCCAACAACTGAAAGAACCGCGCCATGGCACCGTTGATCCAGCTGCAGGGCTCCTGGACAGACCCCGCCAGGGCCAGGCACCGGACGGCCTCCTGCTCGTTGCCCACCTTGGCATAGGCAAAGGCCAGTGCCGAGTAGGCCAGGCCAAGGGCGCCCTCGCTGTCCAGGACCTCCAGCTGGGCGGCGGCGGCAAGCAACACCCCAACGGCGTCTTCGCCATTGCCGCCATAGGCCTGTGCCACGCCAAGGTTCAGTTCCCTCAGCCCGCCGCGGTAGCATTCCGGCGGCGTCGAGGCCTCAAATTCGATGTGCAGCATATCCACGCATTCGATCCACTGCCCGGTCCAGGTCAGGGCGTACGCGAGCCCGTCACGGTAGTGGTTGGCGAAACGCGGGGAAAGGCCCCGAACGAGGACCTCACAGTCGATCTGACGGCCCAGGGCGATGGCCTCCAGCTCGCGGCCCACTACAGCCAAGGTCGGAACCAGCAAACTGGCACAGTTGAGCCCGTAGTCGGATTCAAGATTGCTGGCCGCTTCCAGGTCACCGATGATTTCCTTGAACTCGCCGCGGTGCACCTGGTACTCGAAGTATGCCAGTCGGATAAGCTCGCGGGCCGTTCGAATATCTGCATGCGTGGCAGTGCCTGCCGCTTTCCCAAGCACCTCCTCTGCGTGTGCGAGGATTCCCGGAATTTTGTTGCATCCGTCCTGAACCCACAGCAGTGATCCCGTCCGGGACAGCACCCAAGAGCCAAACTCGGCAATCCCGAGCCGGGCGATGCATGCCGGGGGCACGTTGGCCAGTATGGCCACGGCCTGCTGGTAGTTCGCCATGATCCGGTAGGCAGCACTGCTGGCCTGGGCCGCCGGAACGCACAGCACGTTATCTGCGGGAATCTGGGCGGTGCAGCGCAGGGCAAGCATGGCATCGAAATGCCTGAGCGCATCCCTTGCTGCTGCAAGCGCAAATCGTGGCTGCAGGACCATCCCGGCGTCCAATGTCCACGCGGCCAGGGACATCACTTCCAGCGGACCCAGGGAATCCCCACGCAAATGCAGGCCGTCGGCAATCTCGGAGAAGAGCTCGGCCATCCGTTCCTGCGGCAGCAGGCCCCTCACAACATCGCCCACATACCGTTCGCGCAAGGCCACCTGGTGGCTCTTGTCGGCGCTGATCTCCAAAAAGCCGCGTTCCTCCAGCTGGACAACGGTGTCCTCGCCCAGCACGGAGATCACCATCTCCAGTGGCGCCTTGCGGATCAGGGCCAACTTTTCAACGTTCGCGGAGTCGAGATCAATGGGTCCTGAAATGACCCACCCGCCGCGCCGCAGCACCAGACTGCCATTGGCCACCTGTTCCTGGAACAGTGCCTGCAGAACCAGGGGAACCCCGCCGCTGGCCTCATAAAGGGCGCTGAGCGCGGATTGTGAAATGAATTTCTGGGTGGCTTTGGCAATAAGGGAGCCCACTTCGGCCCGGGTGAAATAGTGGAGGCGGAACTCCGCCAGCATGCCGTCCTTGACCAGCCAGACCAGGTCTTCCGGAAGCTGGCCAAGGTCACGCGCCATGACCAGCACCTTGGCCGAACGGCTAAGCAGGAGGTGCATGATCACGCCCACGGTCATGGGATCCAAGCCCGGAAGATCGTCAATGACCAGCAGGACGTCCCTGCCGTCAGCGTCCGCACGGATAAGGTCGGCGATGCCGCGGATGACGCTTCCGGGAGATTCCGGGGCACCGGGGGGAAGGCGGACCATCAACAGTGCAAGGGACCCGTAGGGGACCAGCGTTTCGGTGGGTGAGCCGAAGATGCGAACTATGTGTGTTGTCTCCGCCAAGGCGGCTTTTACCGCCCGGGCCAGCGTGGTTTTGCCCACTCCCCACGGCCCCAGGACAGCCAGGCCGTGCTTTGTGGTGTCCTGCAGGGCCGCGACAACAGAGTCGACTTCTTCACGCCGGGCAAAGGACGACCAGAGCCATCGATCTGCCGCCCCCATAGCTACGCGGGAGGTCGGTTGATTCCGGCCATCCCAGGTTCGAGGGGCGGCAGCATTGTCAATTGTCATGTCTGAGACCTCAATTGTCATGCTGCGGGTAAATCCCCAGGTGTGGTTTTCCTTACCCACCTAATCCAGAGCATAACAGCAGAACCAAACATTTTGAACCGGCCGCGGGTCAACCGAATGTCACATTTGACTTTCTTCGCAGTACGCGCCGGAGTCCGTCCGCCGGCGGGTTATGCGTGGAATTTCTGCTGTGCCGCCGTGAGTCCGGCGGTGATGAGCAGTTCCACGGCGTCGGCCGCGTTGCCTACCAGGAACGGCAGGTCCTTGTTTTCCGTGGCGGAGAAGTCCTTGAGCACATGGCTGGCAGCGTCCGCACGGCCCGGCGGCCTTCCCACGCCGGCCCGGACCCGGAAGTAGTCCTTGGTCCCCAGCGCCTTGGTCATGTCGCGCAGGCCGTTGTGGCCGCCTTCGCTGCCACCCTGTTTTAAGCCAAAATCAGCTTGGGGCCGCCAATGCCCAGGCGGGCCTCGGCGACCAGCGCGCGCGCCTTGTGGCTCTTAAACGTTGCCCCGAGGCGGGAGGCCATTTCCTCAACCACCATGTAGCCGATATTATGCCGGTTGCGGCTGTAGCCGGGCCCGGGATTCCCGAGCCCGACTACCAGCCAGGTGTTGCCCATGGAGTTGTGGCTACTCTGCTGCGGGAGCTTCCTCGGCCTCTTCGGCCTCGGCCTCGGCGGCGACGGCGGGCTCGGCCAGGTGCACGATCAGCAGGGTCGGGTCCGTGAGCATCTCCACGTTGGCGGGCAGGGCCAGGTCGCTGGCGTGGACGTGATCACCGGCGGCACGGCCGGTGATGTCCACCTCGACGCGGACCGGCAGGTGGGTGGCGTCGGCGGAGAGGCTGACAACCATTTCCTCCTGGTTGACAACGACGGCCGGGGCCGGCTCGCCCACCAGCACCACGGGAACGTCAACAATGACCTTCTCACCCTTCTTCACCGTCAGCAGGTCGATGTGCTCGACGATCTGCAGTACGGGGTCGCGCTGGACGTCCTTGACCAGGGCCAGGTGCTTGGTGCCGTCAACCGTGATGGTCAACAGCGCGTTGGCGCCCCGGATGGCGCGGACGGTGGCGCGCTCCGGCAGCACGATGTGCAGCGGCTCGGCGCCGTGGCCGTAGACGACGGCGGGGATCTGGGCTGCGCGGCGGATGCGGCGGGCGGCACCCTTGCCGAACTCGCTGCGGAGTTCGCCGGTGAGGTTCAATTCAGACATGAAAAAGCTCCTTCATTCTTTGGTGTGGGCGTGGACTAAACAGGTCAACACAATCCGTCAAAGCGTGAAGGAGCTGTGGGACCCAGTCGATCACGGACGCTTTTTGTGAAGCATCCCTCGCCAAGGTTTACCGTGCAAGTTTAGCAGAGGCCCGCCGGTCCCCCGGCCACTGGGGGACCGGCCCGGCACCTCTGCAGCGGATGCTAGGCGTTGCCGTCGAAGAGGCTCGTGACGGAGCCGTCCTCGAAGACTTCCTTGATGGCGCGGGCCAGCAGCGGCGCAATCGAGAGCACGGTGAGCGTATCGAAGCGCTTCTCCGCCGGGATGGGCAGGGTGTCGGTGACAACCACCTGGCGCGCGCCGCAGGCGGCGAGGCGCTCGGCGGCCGGGTCGGAGAACACGGCGTGCGTGGCGGCAATGATGACGTCCTTGGCACCGGCGTCCTTGAGCACCTTCACGGCGCCGGCGATGGTGCCGCCGGTGTCGATCATGTCATCGATGAGCACGCAGGTGCGCCCCTTGACCTGGCCCACCACGGTCTTGGAGACGGCCCGGTTCGGCACGGTCAGGTCACGGGACTTGTGCACGAACGCCAGCGGCGCCCCGCCCAGCCGCTCCGCCCACTGCTCGGCCACGCGCACACGCCCGGTGTCGGGGGAAACCACGGTGACGGCGTCGTCCCCCACCATAGTGCGGATGTGCCCGGCCAGCAGGGGGATGGCAAAAAGGTGGTCCACGGGGCCGTCGAAGAAACCCTGGATCTGGGCGGTGTGCAGGTCAACGCTCATGATGCGGTCCGCGCCGGCGGTCTTGTAAAGGTCGGCGACCAGCCGGGCCGAGATCGGCTCGCGGCCACGGCCCTTCTTGTCCTGCCGGGCGTACGGGTAGAACGGGGCCACCACGGTGATGCGCCGGGCGGAGGCGCGCTTCATGGAATCAACCATGATCAACTGTTCCATGAGCCAGTTGTTCAGCGGCGCCGGGTGGGCCTGGATGATGAACACTTCCTTGCCGCGCACGCTCTCCCCCGAGCGGACGTAGATCTCACCGTTGGCGAAGTTGTACGCGGACATGGGCAGCAGCTCCGTCTCCAGGCAGCGCGCCACTTCCTCGGCCAGCTCGGGGTGGGCACGGCCGGACGCCAACACCAATTTCTTGTCGACATTGTGGCTAAGTTCGCTCATGGGATCGCTTTCTTGCAGGGGTGGGGGCGGTGGGAAGTCTTAGTTGGTTTTTGCCGCAGCCGCGGCGGAGATGCTGCCGGGGCGGTGCGCCTCGGTCCAGCCCTCGGCGTTGCGCTGCGGCGCCACGGTCAGCGTCAGCGCGCCGGCCGGGACGTCCTTGCGCACAATGGCGCCGGCCCCGGTGAATGCCCCGTCCCCCACGGTCACCGGTGCCACGAAGACGGTGTTGGAGCCGGTGCGGACCCCTGAGCCGATCTTCGTGCGGTGCTTGTTCATGCCGTCATAGTTGGCCGTGATGTTGCCGCAGCCAATGTTCGTGTCCTCGCCAATTTCGGCGTCGCCCGCGTATCCCAGGTGCGAAAGCTTGGAGCCCCGGCCGATCGTGACGTTCTTCGTCTCATAAAACGCCCCGATCTTGCCGTCCGCGCCCAGCACCGTGCCGGGGCGCAGGTACGTGAACGGGCCCACGTGGGCGCCGGCCCCGATGACCGCCCCGGAACCGTGCGTGCGGGTGACCTCCGCCCCTTCGGCGATGTGGACGTCGGTCAGCGTTGTATCCGGGCCGACCACGGCGTCCCGGGCCACCGTGGTGCCTCCGTGCAATTGGGTGCCGGGCAGGAGGGTGACGTCCTCGTCCAGTTCCACGGTGGAGTCGATCCACGTGGTGGCGGGGTCCGTGACGCTCACGCCGCGGCGCATCCAGCTTTCGACGATGCGGCGGTTGTGCTCGGCGCCCAGCGCGGCGAGCTGGACGCGGTCGTTGGCGCCTTCCACCTGCCAGCGGTCGGCCGTGACCACTGCGGCGACGCGTCCGCCGTCGTTCCTGGCCAGGCCAAGGACGTCGGTGAGGTACATCTCGCCCTGGTTGTTCTCTGTGGTGACGTGTGTGAGGGCCTCGCGCAGGGCCGCGGCGTCAAAGGCGTAGATGCCGGAGTTGACCTCGCGGATTTCCTGCTCGGCACCACTCGCGTCCTTGTGCTCGCGGATGCCCAGGACCGTGCCGTCGTTGTCGTCGCGGAGGATGCGGCCGTAGCCGGTGGCATCGTCGAGGACCGCGGTGAGAACGGTCACGGCGTTGTTGTCGCGGACGTGCGTGGCGGTCAGCTCTTCAAGGAGTCCGGTGGTGAGCAGCGGGACATCGCCATAGGTGACCACCACGGTGCCGGTGACTTCGGCTGCCGCGTCAAGTGCGGCCAGTGCCGCCTGGACGGCGCGGCCGGTGCCGGGGATGTCGTCCTGGTCAACAATGAGCGCGGCGCCGTCCAATCCGGCGATGTGGGCCGCGACCTGGTCACGTTCAAACCTGACCACCACGGCCAGCCGGTCCGGATTCAGGCCCCGCGCCGCGGCCAGCGCGTGGCCCACCATGGAGATGCCGCCAAGGGGGTGCAAAATCTTCGGCAAGCGGGACTTCATCCGGGTGCCGGCGCCTGCTGCCAGCACAATGACTGCTGCCGGGTTGAATGAATTTGTCTCTTGGGGGCTCACTAAGTGGCACTCCTGCCCGGACAAAAGTCCGTGATCAAACATGCGCGATGGGAAACAAGTCCATGTTACCCGCTGGCGGCGGGTGCCCGTTCGGCGGGTTCCGCCCATAGGATTCGAACCTATACTCCACAGCTCCAAAGGCTGGGGTGCTGCCATTACACCAGGGCGGAATGTGCGCCAACGCCATTGAGCGCAACCCACGAGAATATAGTGTGCCACGGCCGGGACCTGTTGCGCGACTTGGGCCGTCCGCACACGCCCCAACGCGCTCCGGCGGGACCGGTAAATTACTGCCGCGCTTCCCCCCTGCGCCGGATTCAACCGGGATTTTGCGCATGGTCGCCTCTGCGCAGGATCGGGAGCCAACCCCGCGCGGGCGCGAAGATGCCACACCCGGCAGTTATTCCTGTGCACCCTGAATCCTGTCAAGGGCCTGGCGGACCCAGAGCATCATGATGTCTGGCCGCTGGAGAACAACTTGTGCAGGTATGCGCAGGCACCACAGCCCCCGGACCACCAGGAGGTTGTCGCGGCGCAAATCCTCTTCCCAACCGTCCGGGGTGTTGTGGTACGTTTCCCCGTCCGTTTCAACCCCGAGAATCCCCTCCACCAACAGGTCCAGGTGGCCGACTCCCTTGACGAAGTACTGGCCCTGGACGTTGTAGCCGGCCTTGCGCATGTGGTAACGGCCCACCGTTTCGGCGATCGATTGCGACTGGGGGTCGATCAAGTCGATGACGGCCCGCGCGGCGGCGTCCTTGCGGCCGGAAAATGCCTTGCGAAGCCTGGGGATGGTGTACTTCCCGAGCACCACCGCGGATTCAAGGACTGCCAGGGCCTCCACCTCGGTCCCGCATTTCACGCATTGGCGGAGAATGTCCATGAGGCTTTGCCCACCGCTGACGCGGTGGACCACACAGCCGGGCACGGGACGGCCATGTGCCACGGCAACATGGGCCCGTTCGGGTTCCTTGATGACCCACAACCCAAGTTTCTTCGCCTTGCTCAGGCAGGTGCGCCGGCCTTGGTATTTGGCCAGGTAAACGTCCAGGGGATCCGCGTGCGGCAGCCCGAAGTGGCCCGGTGCCACGGTTTTGATGCGCCCCTGCAGCTCGGCCTGCTTCAGCTCCCAGGCCGTGAACTCGGCCGCGAGCAGGTCCTTGCGCCGCGCGACCGTCCCGCACGAGGCAATGATGTATGCTTCGGGGCTTGTTTGCTTGCGTTGCTGGCCACTCATGACTCCAGTGTGGCCGCGCCTGGCGTCTGCAAAAGTGCCCGCCCTGCCCAATGTTGACAACACTGCCGGCAGGGCCCGCTGTGGAGGAATGATCGCATCCGGGATGCGCGCCATGGCCCGTCCATCCTGCGCATGCCAAATCTTGCACCCCGGCAACTTCGCTCCGGCGCGGGATTCAGGCCAGATCCTGCGCATGGTGGCTTATGCGCAGGATGCGCTGACAATGCTGCGCATGCACGGCGCGCTACTCGAGCACCTCGGAAGCCTCCAGCCACTGAAGCTCGAGGGAGGCCTTTTCGCCGGCCAGTTCGTCCAGCCTGGCATTCAGCTCGCCCAGGGCCCCGTAATCGCCCACCTTGGACGCCATCTGCGCATGCACCTTGGCCTCCGTGGCGGCAAGCTTGGACAGCTGGCGCTCCACACGGTTCAGATTCTTGCGTGCATCGCGCTTCTCCCCCTCGCTGGGACCCTCGGCGGCACTGGAGGCAGTAGCTTTGGCGGGTGTCAGCGCCTCCGCGCGCAGTTGCAGGTACTGGTCCACTCCCCCGGGCAGCCCGCGCAGCAGGCCGTCCCCCAGCAGCGCCATCTGGTGGTCGGTGACGCGTTCGAGCAGGTAGCGGTCGTGCGAGACCACCACGAGCGTCCCCGGCCAGCCGTCCAGCACGTCCTCCACGGCTGCCAGCGTGTCCGTGTCAAGGTCATTCGTCGGCTCATCAAGCATGAGGACGTTAGGCTCTCCCACCAGCAGGCGCAGCAGCTGCAGGCGCCGCCGCTCGCCGCCGGAGAGGTCCTTCACGGGCGTCCACTGCTTGTCCTTGGTGAAGCCGAGCTGTTCCACCAGCTGCCCGGCGCTCATGTCCTTCCCGCCAACGTCAAAGGAGCGTTTCTCCCGCTCAATGACTTCCAGCACACGCAGGTTCATGAGGTCCTCGAGCTCACGCACCTCCTGCGTCAGCACGGCCGTCTGCACCGTCTTGCCCCGCTTGAGCCGCCCGGACGACGGCGAAACCTCGCCGTTGAGCAGCCGCAACAGTGTGGTCTTTCCCGAACCGTTCACCCCGACCAGCCCGAGCCGTTCCCCGGGCGCCAGGCGCAGGGTGATGTTTTTGAAGATTTCATTTCCGCCGTAGGACAGGGACACGTTTTCCAGGTCCAGCACGTCCTTGCCCTGCCGGGCCGTGGCCATGCGGGAGAGGGCCACGGTGTCGCGCGGCTCCGGGACGTCGGCGATGATGGCGTTCGCGGCCTCGATGCGGAATTTCGGCTTGGCCGTGCGGGCCGGGGCGCCGCGGCGCAGCCAGGCCAGCTCCTTCTTCACCAGCTGGACCCGCTTGGACTCGATGACGGAGTTCATCCTGTCACGTTCGGCGCGGGCCAGCACGTACGCCGCGTAGCCGCCGTCGAACGGGTCAATGACGCCGTCGTGGACTTCCCAGGTGCGGGTGCAGACCTCGTCAAGGAACCAGCGGTCGTGGGTGACCACCACGAAGGCGCCCTCGTTGGCCCGCCACCGCTCCTTCAGGTGCTTGGCCAGCCACGCCACGCCCTCCACATCCAGGTGGTTGGTGGGTTCGTCCAGCATGATGACGTCGTCACCGCCGATGAGCAGCTTGGCCAGGGCCACCCGCCGCTTCTGCCCCCCGGAGAGGGAATGGATGTTCGCGTGCCAGTCGACCTCGCCCACCAGTGCGCCCATGATCTCGCGGATCTTGGGGTTGGACGCCCACTCGTGGTCCGCGGCCTCGCCCACGATCGCGAATCCCACGGTGCTCTCGCCGTCGAGCACGTCCGACTGGTCCAGGTAGCCCACGTGCACGCCGCCGCGCACGGTCACCCGGCCGGAGTCCGCGCTCTGGCGCCCGGCCAGCAGGCGCATCAGCGTGGACTTGCCGTCGCCGTTGCGCCCCACGATGCCGATCCGGTCGCCTTCTTCAAGCCCCACCGTGACACTGTCCAGGACAGTGCGGGTGGCAAAGGCAATGCTGAGATTTTCTCCACCAAGGAGGTGTGCCACGTCAAACCACTTTCATTAAGGAATTCATGCGTCAACAATTCTTTGCGCGCCGTGCACGGGGCCCTCCACGGCCTGGGCGTCCAGGCCGTCGCCGGCCAGCTCCGCCACCAGGTCCAGGGCGTGCGCGCGGTCGCGGGCCAGCATGGCCACGGTCGGCCCCGACCCGGAGACCAGGGCGGCCAGGGCACCCACCCTGGTCCCGGCGTCGAGCACCTCTGCCAGGCCCGGGGCCAGGTGCACGGCGGCCGCCTGCAGGTCGTTGGCCAGGTGCGGCGCCAGCTGCCCCGGGTCCCCGGCACGCAGGGCCGCCAGGATGCGCGGGTCCACCTGGCCGGGCTCCTCGGGCACGGTTCCGCTGCGCAGCGAGTCGAGGGTGCCATAGACCACCGGGGTGGACAGGCCAAAGTCCGACTGCACCAGGACCCAGTGGAGCGGCTCCGGTGCCAGGGCGGAGGTGAGCCTGTCCCCCACCCCCAGTCCGACGGCGGCACCCCCCAACAGCGCGAACGGCACGTCCGCGCCAAGCTCGGCCCCGAGGTGGGAGAGCTCCTCGCGGGAGAGGCCGGTGTGCCAAAGCGCGTCGCAGGCAACGAGCGCCGCCGCGGCGTCGGCCGAGCCGCCGCCCATGCCGCCGGCGATGGGGACATGCTTGGTGATCTCCAGGTGCACCCCACACACATTTTCGCTGATGTCCGCCACGAGAAGGGCGGCCCGGACGGCCAGGTTGTTCCCGTCCAGGGGGATGCCGGCCAGCAGTTCCGGGGCCAGGGAGCTGTCAGCGCCGATGCTGACGGTGACGTCGGTGGGCGCGGTGCCGGGCTTGGCCGTCGCCTGGACCTCCTCGTACAGGGAAACGGCCAGGTAGGTGCTGGCCACCGGGTGGTAGCCGTCCGCACGCAGCGGACCCACCCGGAAGGAGGCATTGATTTTCCCGGGCGCCTTGGCCCGGACGTGCCGGGGCCGGCCCGTCCAGTCGTAGTCGGCGGAATCGGTGAAGAAGTCAATTTATGCCGTCAAGGGGATCTTGGCTTCGGCGATGCGGGCAAAGGCCGCCACATCGATCACTTCGCCGCGGGCGGTGGGGTCCACGCCGGCCACCCGCAGGCAGCGTTCGGCCTCCGCCGCGCCCCCGGCCCAGCCCGCCAGCGCTGCCCGGAGCGTCTTGCGGCGCTGGGCAAACGCCGCGTCAATCACGGCGAACACCTGCTCTCGGCCGGCCCGGGTGGCGGGGGGTTCGCGGCGGGTGAATTCGACCAGCCCGGAGGAAATCTTCGGCGCCGGCCAAAACACATTCATGCCAATGACGCCGGCCTTGCGCATTTGCGAGTACCACGCACCCTTGACCGACGGCACCCCGTACGTCTTCGAACCGGGCCCGGCCGCCATGCGGTCCGCCACCTCGTCCTGGACCATGACCAGCCCGTGCCGCAGCGACGGGAAGTGTTCGAGCAGGTGCAGCACCACCGGCACAGCCACGTTGTAGGGGAGGTTGGCCACCAGGGCGGTGGGTTCGTGGGGAAGTTCGGTGACGCGCATGGCGTCGCCCAGTACGACGTCGAGCCGGCCCGCCTTCTCCGGGCGGAACGCGGCAACGGTGGAGGGCAGCTTGGCGGCGAGGACCGGATCGATCTCCACGGCCACCACGCGCGCGGCGGCGTCCAGCAGTCCCAAGGTCAGCGAGCCCAGTCCGGGGCCCACTTCCAGCACTGTTTCGGCCGGGTCCACCTTGGCGGCGGCCACGATCCGGCGGATCGTGTTGCCGTCGATGACGAAGTTTTGGCCCAGCGTCTTGGTGGGGCGCACGCCGATTTCCTCCGCGAGGCGGCGGATCTCGGTGGCGCCCAGCAGCGGCTGGGTCGCGGGGCTGGGCTGGGTCGAGGTCACTGCCCAATCGTATCCGCTCCCGGCGCGGTGGCATGGGGCCGGACGCTGGCCCGCGTTAACGCCAACGCTCCCCGCGGCTTCGAAAGCCTGCGGGGAGCGTGGTGGAAGGTGCGGGAGGTCTCAGCCTGCTGCGCCGGCACAGCCCCACGGGCTCAGTCCACGCTCGGCATAGACCTTGTTGGCGATGGCAATCTGCTGGGCCTTGGTGGCCAGGCTGGCGTTGGGGGCGTAGGCGCCGCCGCCGGCGCCGATCCAGGTCTGGATGTCGAACTGCAGGCCGCCGTAGTAGCCGTTGCCGGTGTTGATGGACCAGTTGCCACCGGATTCACACTGGGCGATGCGGTCCCACATGGCCTCGTTGGCCACGGCGGGGGC